>Ga0123354_10007634_pt1 | contig 16323 bp, 17 predicted proteins | sample TergutLab28metaG_2_FD_97872 | JGI IMG/M metagenome (GOLD analysis project Ga0123354, IMG submission 97872) | Labiotermes labralis P4 segment gut microbial communities from Petit-Saut dam, French Guiana - Lab288 P4 | ecosystem: Host-associated > Arthropoda: Insects > Digestive system > Gut ...
GTCCAGTCCACAACGGAAGTAGAGAACCGCTGTATTGCTCAATGACGCAGTCCAGTCCACAGTGGAATTCCAGAACCGCTGTGTTGCTCATTGCAGTCCAGTCCACAACGGAAGTAGAGAACCATTGTATTGCTCAAAAACTTAGTCTAGTCTACATTGGAACGACAAACATATTTCCCCCACAACTGCAGCTCGTGTTTCCCGGCAACGAGTAGTTCAGCTTCGCCATCTACTACTTCACTCCTCGGCTGCCGTCCCACTGACTCACCTGACCGTATGCGATTGCCCGTACACGACGCAGGCCCAGTTTATGTTACTGTCGACTCTCCCATCAGTCTGTGCAAAGAGCGCGACTGACGTTTTTGCTTCCAGGACTTGCGCGACCGCTGGTGAGCGCGATCGGGTTGGACCGGGCGATCCGGTCTCTTGGCGACTGATTTGTGTCGTCTCACGGCACTTGTGAGTTGGTTTGTTATAACGTGTTGCTTGCAGTGGTGGAAGCCCAAGATATGTGCAGTAGATAGGAAAAACAGACCTTTATTTATATAAGGGGTGCCCAAGTGAAAGTGGGACTGATAAATTTATGCAAAGGTTTATTTAGTTTAAATGCACGTATACAGGGTGTCCCAGGAGGAATGTGCCAGACTTCGGAGGGTGTTCCTTATGTTAAAGTATGCCGATATAACCCAAAACACCTATATCCAAAGTTGAACGGTCACGGAGATAATGGCCAGAGAAAAGTGGGAGCTTCTTGCGGTTCCAAATACTGCAACCTGCACAGCTGATACGGCACGTGACAATGCTAGCGGCCTTGAGAGGGGAATGCAGTGTTCGCTGTGCCTGCGTGACGTTTTGCGCAGTCAGCCATGTTACGTCACCGCAGGGCTTTCTCATGTATAGTGCTTGTAACCCTAAGGACAACTATGACATGAGTGCGAGTGTTTTTGTAGTTCGATTTAATGGCTTTATGTCACTCACAAGTTAGTTTGATGATAAGTACATATATTAACATTACAGAAACCACATATACCTGCCAGTTTTAATATGCATTTGGTAATCAATAAGTGTGTAACAGCAGTCAAAGTTTCAAACTTCTCTGGCCATTATCTCCGTAACCGTTCGACTTTGGACATAGGTGTTTTGGGTTATATCAGTATACTTTAACATAAGGAACACCCTCCCGAAGTCTGGCACATTCCTCCTGGGACACCTTGTATATTATAAATTGAAGAGTGGTTCATAGACAATATCTGTGTAACACATACTGTCTACACATAATCCCCTTGTTGGTTGAAACAAGTGTCCCATTGGTCCAAGAGAAGATGAATACCGTCAGCGAAGAAAGTCTTGGGTTGCGTGCGGAACCACATGTGCTTGACCTGGTCGTGGCATGTCCGCTGTACTCACACGTCCATGACGAAAATCACTACACCATCGGAAAACTGCCGTACATGACATACACTCAGTCCCATACACATTCTTCATTCGACTATAAATGTCGGTTCCACTAACATCTTCTGCCGACAAAAATTGGATTGCTGCGCGCTGAGCCTGTTTGGAGGAATCCATGGCACGATCGTTAACTGTTATCTCGCTTCTGTTTCAGTCAACAACACACTGCCGCTATCGAGTGTATACCTAATTTCTCTTGACGTACACTGCCATCTACCGGAGAAATCGCAAAGTTCTACCGCTGGGAATAACGGCGCTTCAACCTGTCCCACTTTCACTTGGGGACGCCTTATAATTAGGAACTCTACCTGATCATTGGGTAAAACAACTGAAATTTTCCATCACCCTGGGAGAGTTGTTGGGCAACAGTGAAGACTGTGCCATGGAAATTCCTTGCAAGGTGTTAGATATGTCCTGCTATTCTAATCTTTGATAGACAACTACGTGACATCTTCGTCTGACATTTCTATATTGACCTGCGAGGCAGGAAACAGTGCTCAATCGCTAGCCTCAATACGCGACTGGATGCATGGGAGCAGTTGTCGGAATTTCACTGATGTAATATGTCAGAGTCTCATCAGAATAATCGCTATACATGCGCATTACGAAGTCTCCAGTATTTTTCCCTCATTTCTCTATAGACCGATCCCTCTTTCAAACGTTATCATTCGCATATGGACACACTCCACCTGAGGTGCATGAATAATGGTCAGTCAATACTTCCAGAACTTTTGGAGCTCGTTTCTGTTCTGTGTCAGATAACAATAAAAGGGCACGTCGCTTCTGCTGTACAAATAAGCAAGTTCTTTCTCTTTACTTTCTGTCTTCCAAGTTTATCTTATTTATATTTAACAAAAGTCGTTGGAAAAACTTTTGTAACACGTATTTTGTGTTACGGGACTTCCTTTTAGCGCTGCTGAATTCATAAGGAAGGTTACAGCAAAGTTATTGATTAGCACTAGAGTTAAAATGTTTACAGACTTACTTCTCTACCTGTCTTTCGGTGAGGGAAAGAAGAACGCCCGTTTCTCCTTCTTTTATTCTTCTTTCCTTTTCCTTTCCTCCTCCTACTTTACGCTTTTGCCGTTTAGATCCGCCCGTTTGTCCCAATTATCAGTTAGCCTCTCAAACGGCAGCTCTTTTAGATATTTGGTTAGATTCATCATCTGTCGGTCTGCCTGTGTGCTTTCCCATTGCAAGGATTTGAACTGCTTGAGCTGTTTTCACTTAAATTATTATATAAACCAGTTTGAATGACGCCCCCTGTTACACACCTAATAATGCCTACAGTCGATGATAATATGGCGCAAGGGCGAACTCTTAATATAGGAGTTACACTGGATCCTGAAATGATGTTTGGAATTAGGCCCTGAAGGAATGTGCAAGTTTTGTTATGGCAAGGTTTTGGTGCTTGAAGTGTTAAAATTTAATTGGGCCTTCGGTTTGTTTGGAGTGACTAATGAAACAGCTGTATCAAAATACATGGAATTTGACACGACGAGCCATACCCGTTTGTGCCAAAATTAATATGACGACGAAGCGGAACTTTGATTTCCATCCGAGTAATTTAACCTCTCTAGAATCTGTGCTTCACAGAAGTAAAGTAAAACCATTATTGTCTATAATATATGTGGAAATAAAAGTGTATAAGAGAGTGGCCAAAAATTCAGTTAACCTACTAATAAAATGTACAATGAAATACATTGTAAGTACTTTTATTGACGCAATGAATGCATACGATAATTGTTTATGTCATCGACGCAAGTACAATTACAATTAGTTATGTCCGTGACGTCAATAGGCGTAACTATTGTGTGACTTTTGAGAACACAACAGGATATATGTGGTAAGAGTAATGAATGTGTAACAAAAGAGACACTGTACATATGACGTAACACTGAGGCGCGTTCATGCAACCACAGTTGCAGTGGAAAAGCAATGAGTATTACATATTTTAAGTGTATGTTTGTAGCCTTAGGTATCCAGCATGTAATGCGCATGCGCCGTATTGTCATTTGTGACCTGCCCCCCACCCCCCTCTACATTATTTTCACACATTTTCTCATAAACGGCGCGATTTTCGAAAACAAGTTGCGGCAAACAAAATACTTTTTGATTTTGTCTACAGCGTTCGAAATATTTCTCATTCTAAGTACAAATGAACGAGATATGATGAAAAGTTATGTTAGTCTTCATGTAACTTACCCGCTTTTCTTGTCAAATTTTAATGAAACATGAATTTTCTCGACAGTTTTTTCGAAAAATACTCAATTATCAAATTTCATGAAAATCCGTCCAGAGACAGCCGAGTTATTTCATGCGGACAGACGGATGGACGGAAGGACAGACATGACAAAGCTAATAGTCACTTTTCGCAATTTTGCAAACTGACGTAAAATTTATTTGAAATCCTACTGGTACCGTTTTACAAATTCGCTGAGATAACCGTGTGTTGGCATTGCTGTTAACGCAGGAGAATATTTTTGGTTACCTTACTTCAGAGTTACCCTATGTAACAGCAGACTGTTCTTTTAGTTCTTCTGGGAAGTGAGCGCTTTTAAACCGAAAATGTCGCAAGTGGCACACAGATGTATCCGGCACACTGCAATGTTTATTGTTACGTCAACGGTACTGCAATTTGGTCTGTGGACCAGGTAGCTCAGTAGGTATAGCGACTGACTACGGGCTGGACGATCCGGGATGGAATCCCAGAAGGGACGAGATTTTCCTCCCGTCCCGACCGGCCCTGGGGCCCACCCAGCCCCCTGTAAAGTGGGTACCGGGTCTTTCCCGGTGGTAAAGTGTGGCCGGGGCGTGCTGCTGACCACTCACCCCCTTCTAGTGCCACGGTCATGGAAGAGTAGAGCTATACCTGTACCCACCCTCTGGGCCACACCGGGTCTGTAACGGGATCACTTTACCTTTTTTTTTACTGCCATTTGGTCTGCTTCTGGAATCCTTGTTTGGCTTCCACTGCATTTTGAAGTCTGTAGCGAAAATTGCCCATCACAATGTGCCTGTAGGACAGTCCGCCGCTCTGCTGTTGTGTTGGACGGACTGTTCTAATTTCCCAGTCCGCTGAACCCTGAGATTGTCGCCTTAAGGCAGAAGGTGAACACTGTCCCTGCAGCTGCATTCTTCACGTGCCTCATTTCGCTTTGCGAATCCCCTTCGCTGTCACCACACAGCGTTCTTGCTGATTTGTGTGATGTTGCTTACAGGCCGAAACAAACAGTATTTTGGTGTCTTGCCTCCAGCTGGAACGGTGACATCAAAATGTGGCCCATCTCAACATGACACTTCGAGGATTTATTTCTTACCTTCCACGATGTGTGCTGATGTTCCGGTTATCGCGCCAGAACGCATGCGCTGTTCCTCGGCTTTATATTACCTCACACCATTGACATTTGCGATGTATTTATCAACGTTTCGGTGACCATTTGCATCCATCTTGAAGGGGGAAAGACTGCAGGTACGTGGTATATGACTTACCAAAGTACACGTTGTCACGCGCCAGAAAACAAATTTCACATCACTGGATAAGAGTCGCGTATCAGAGATACACACTGCATTGTTTTACTGTCCTTTGTTTGGCGCCTTTTTTGCTTTAACGCCTCTTGCCAGTTTATATCACTTCTTAATTTGCGTTCTCCTATTTTCGGTTTAACGCCCCCCCCCCGTTATATTACGCCAATACACTACATTACGCCATTACACTATTACGCCAATACACTATATTACGTCAATACATTATATTACGCCAATACACTGTATTACGCCAATACACTATATTACGCCAATACACTACATTACGCCAATACACTACATTACGCCATTACACTATTACGCCAATACACTATATTACGCCAATACACTATATTACGCCAATACACTACATTACGCCAATACACTACATTACGCCAATACACTATATTACGCCAATACACTACATTACGCCAATACACTATTACGCCAATACACTATATTACGCCAATACACTACATTACGCCAATACACTATATTACGCCAATACACTATATTACGCCAATACACTATATTACGCCAATACACTACATTACGCCAATACACTATATTACGCCAATACACTATATTACGCCAATACACTACATTACGCCAATACACTACATTACGCCAATACACTACATTACGCCAATACACTATATTACGCCAATACACTACATTACGCCAATACACTATATTACGCCAATACAGTACATTACGCCAATACACTATATTTGATGAGAATGTAATTTTTATTTACGCCATTTTGATTTACGTATTTTTTATATACACCCACATTTTCGGGGGAAGTAGAGGTTAAAACAAGGGCTGGGTGTATTTTTGCTCAGCTAGAGTTGTTGATTTGAGGAGTTTTAACTACACCTTATCATCTACATGTGTTTTAGGATGCTGGGTAGAAAGATGCGGGGGGAAAGGGACTGTGTACGTCGGTTGCAGATTGCTCGATCTCCGAAAGACGTTTCCGAAACCGCAAACTGCAGAATTTCAAGGAAGAGCTGGTAATCACTTGGTGATGCTCACCAAGGCACAATTTCTGGTCTCCTTTGATTTTCAATTTGGGGGGGGGGGCAGGGACGTGAGAACATGGACGATATTGTAGGTGACGTCACAATATTCGTGTTTTGTTACAGACTTGTGACCGCAAATTACGTACTGCTGCAGCAGTCACTGCTGTAGTAAAAAGCAGCCTTTCAGAACAATTATTAGTGTAGTTGGGAAGTTTCTTTGTCAGCACATTAGTGCATTTCTTGTACAGGAATGGCTGACAGGAACTGGGGATGTCGATGAGTTCTGCGCTTGTTTGGGATATTACGCAGCGTCGAGAGGCGCTTCCTTACAGACGTTTCGGGACAACCTATCCGTCACATGTTTAAAGGTCAAGAATTCCAAGAAGGATTTCTTGACCCTTGAATATGGGACCGATAGTTTGTCCTGAAACCTCGGTAAGTAATTACCACTGTACGCATAGTAACATCCCAGAAGAACGCAGATCTTATCTAAATCGCGGCGGAACCCTGAAATCGCGCAACGGGTGTGGATGTGGACCTTGCACAGCTCGCAGCTTGTAGTTCACCTGCTGGTTGGTTTCGGTTTTCTGATGGCAACTCTAACCGTCATAATTCTACTTTTTGGATGCACCAGGTTGCGACCTCACCGTTTCGCTTATTCTGATGTACCACAAATTCTTCCCACTCCTTGAACTTGTCTTGCTTGCATTCAACAACAAGACGCAAGGCTTCAGACCAACGTTTATAAAACTCTCCTGTCAGTTACGAGGGCCTTGAAGCCGGTTTGTGGGTGTACGTGACGTGCAACCACGAGCAACACTTGTTTGAAGACGTCACTGTCAGAGTGTCGGAGTGTTTTTCTTAGAGTAGTCATGTAGTGCAGATATTGTGCTGTAGCATGATTCTTATTATGCACACCGCAAATAAGATGAGGCCAGTACAGCCAGACTGCCTCTGTGCCCTGGTTGGTGGTTTGCTAAGTCCGCTGACGTATGGCGCTGGTCAATTCCGAAGGGCAACGTGCAGACGACGCACGTACCTGCGTTCTCCGTTCATACCCGACGGCTTAGACATGATTAGTGCGGATGTTGCCGTGAGCGCCATAAAGACGGAAGAGTGGAGGTATAGCTCCACGTATTCTTAACATCGTCACTAGAGTGCTTTACCCGGTGGGAAAAAAATATTTTTTAGACATTTGTTAAAAGCAGCACCAAACACGACTTACTCTAAAGACCTGTTGCTTATGGCGTCAGGTTGAGTATGTAGATGAGGTGTTTCGACTAATCTGAATCATCTTCAGGAGGGCTTCTCTTCATCACAACATCAAACGCGGATAAGACAATGAACTGTAAATTATGAGTAAAGAGCGTCTTGTATGTTTTAAAGTTTTGTCCAGTAATGCAGGCAGGACAGTCGGCCTTGGCCTGATATATCGAAATTGTGGTCTCGTGTGTGGGTGTCACCAGAGTGACATCTGGTTTTGTGAGTGAATATTGGCTTGAATCTTCGAAACTAAAAAAGAAAAGAAAAAACATTCGATTGCTGAGAACCTAATTTGAAAATCGGTTCCAATATTTTAAGGTTTGTGAAATTAGGTTCGTTGTGGTCACGGCGCCATATAATTTTGACAGTGCTGTGGAGAAGACATGCCAATGGAGCCGACAGGATTGCAGTGCGGTTCAGTTCTAAAAAAATTAACATTGCTGGGATGCGGGGGGTTTTTTTTTGTGCTCACTAACCTGCACGTCGATATTTACTTACCGTATCTGTGCGACGCTTGGAGGATTCTCTGAAATGTCAATACATTTATACCAGACTTAATGGCGTCACACCACACACGTCATGCTTTGAATGATGTCACGATATCATATGTCTGTAAGCTACATTTTTGTATACAGCTTAGTCTGACTTGTCTCTGAATTTCACCTTTTCTTCCTTTGTTTCTTTACCTACGTCTTTCTCCTTCTGTTTGTTTCCTCAATCTCTCATTCTTTCCTTGTTTTTGATTTTACATCTCCTTTCTTCTTCACTTTTTTTTGTGTCTTTTCTTTGTTCCATCTCTCTCTTAGCTTGGATCTGTATCGTATTTATTTAATTGTTAATCCTATTGTTGCAATTCTTCTAATAACTTCACCTGTCGATTGGTCTTCACAAAAGAACTCACCAAAAAATGTGACAGTGAAGGGAAATGAATTCCTATACTGCCGTCCTCGCCCCAAACAGACCCCTTATAGCACTGAAGTGCCCCACTTCTGCTGCCACTTTGACAAACAACAACAAACCATGTTGAATGCTCACGTTCCTGCTGCATCTGTCTATGGTTTTGTTAAATAACCATCAAGACAGACATGAACGTACCAACAAAACCAAAAGGCAATTAGCATATGGTCTTGCTTTACTACTTGTTCAGTTAATATACACGTATTAATGAAGTCGAAGGTATCATTTTGAAACATAAAACATATTTTGAAAATTATCCCCCTTGTGGCAGTAATCACGCTCACATATGAATTTAACCACACCGTTGCTTCGGTGGCTTGCCCTCAGACTACAGCGAAGTAGGTTACCGACCGAGCCCTTGCAATTGTCCAGCTAATTTTCTGAGCCGTTGATAATTGTGCCATCAGTGTTCTGTAATCCACTCTTGCATTCATGTAGTAATCGAAATTTCTGGAAGGTAACATGAGGCCCGTTGAACTTAATATCGGCAACTACTGTACTGTACTGTAGCTCAGTCATTATAGTGTCTAGGCTGCAGGCTGGAGGAACTGAGTTGGAGTCCTGGCAAGAGCAAATAATTTTACTCTTCTGCAAAGAGTCAGGACCAGCTCTGGGGTTCCCCCAGCTTCCTATTCAATATACACAGGAGGTTTTTGCACAGGCGCAAAGCGGCCGGGGCGTGAGGCTGACCACTCGTCTCCTATTTAATAGGTGCAGGAGGTTTTTGCACTGACGCAAAAGCGGCAGGGGCTTGAGGCTGACCACTCATCTCCGACTGCTGTCGAGGTTAGGAATGAGTGGGGCTATAGTGTGCATGTATACATGTATGCCGTGCAGAGGGACAATTTTACGTTGAATTCGATGGCTGATACGTCTTGGTTCTTCTTGGACGGTATGCAGCGTCGATCGGTAGTTAGGTACCGACGCTTCGGGACAAATTATCTGTCTCATTTTTAAACGTCAAGCAGCTCAAGTCTCGGATTCGACTGTTTTGACCCTCCAAGTTGTGAGCAATAGGTTTTGCCTAGACGTAGTGACTAACTACCAGTCACCGCTGAGTAACGTCTCAGAAGGCCGCAGAATTCATTCACACCCCAGCGGAAGCCTAAAATCACGACTTGGGTGGTTGTCATGCCGCTTTGCTTACCGATATCAACAGACAGACAGACAGACAGACAAGTTTAAGCAGCTTAAAACCAAAATATAAACATATGTTTGTATTAAATCTGAAACTGAATTATTTATTTGTTGTATTTTAAAACTTGTTTTTCCTGGACTGTACCAAATTATTACTTCACACCCGCTAATCAACGTGGGCATGAAATCACCATGTTACTGCAAAACCTTTGTAAATTTCTACCATATCACACGATGTCACAACCAAGGTGACGTCAGTCTTATTGCAAACACATTAACCTTATTAACTAAGGCAATAATATTGAAGGTAGTAACCGTAGGTTTTTGTAGCACAACAGCCCCCCGTGGTCCACGGCCTCCAGATTTAGAGGTTTTACAGTCACACTCAGACATACCACACTCGGTAGGATGCCTCGGGACGAGTGATCAGTTCGTCGCAGAGACCTCTACCTGAAAAAATATACATCACTCACAACAGACAAACTTTCATGCCCTCGGCGATATTCGAACCCGCAATCGCAGCAAGCGAGCAGCCGCAGATCCACGCCAAAGACCGCGCGGTAACCTTTGTGGAAAAGTAGAATGTAACGTGGTCCCTGTGAACAATATGAAGTCATTAAATATGACTAGTAATGTAGCTTGACACATAACTTCGGCAGTAGATGGTAGTGATTGTTCAACTTCAAGCCCCGGCCGCTTTACCCCCTGCGAAAAATCTCCCGGTACCAACTGAGTAGAATACTGGAGTCGCTCCAGAGCCGGTCTGCGAGTTTTTGGAAAGAGATTTGGAAGTAAATATATAATGTTAGACGCCACAGTTTCCTATACGAAGTGCGGTGTTGCTACAATTCTGGTTCCATTCTAAAACCACTACAGACCATTTATTGTTAGATATCAACATAGACCCCAACATTTTGCACGCAGTTCTGCAACATGAAAGGCAGAGAGTTCAAAACATTTCCTTTATAAATGAAAAGGAACGGTGGCAAGTGTCTCGAATATTCATCGAGTGTTCTTGGGTTTGGGCGAAATAATTCCCATTTTGTTAGAGACCACAAAAAAAAATCACACGCTGTCAGATCGGGCTTCACAGCGGTCGTTCGGTTAGTCCTCGACGCCCAATCCACCTGACAGTAAAATGACTGTCACGCCACGCACGAACATGGGGCATAAATTATGGTGCTGCTGTTGCATCTTGCAGGTACTGCAGTTAGTCGGTACTGTCCCACTGAGAAGAACGGGTAACACTAATTTGTGTTAATATGTACTTAATTCACAGTCACACTGTAAAGGTAAAGCAACACAGGCCCTGAGGGTTCCAGGATGTTAAGGCTCCCAGATTTCAAGACGATCGGCACATGAAAATGGTAAGGTTGTCAGCCCTACTCACCATCAGCCATTACCCCCACGGAAATATTCCTGGTACTCATTTCTGTTAGAGGCTGAGTCGACCCCAGGGCCATAGTGCAGCCGGAAGGATTATGTCAATGTAAAATCCCAATAAAACCATCGGGAATCGGACCCGCAGCCTTCAGGCTTGTAGCGCAGTGCCTCAACTAACTGCGCCACTGCGTGCCCCCTGTGTTTATACCAAATCACAAGGATTCAACCAAAATACCGCAATCTGTATACCGCCGGAAGAACATCAAATCTAAAAAATGAGAGGCAATTTTATTAAAATAGTTTCATAGTCTTTAGACTATCGTAAGATACAGAAGAAGAAAACCTTCAACTTGTTACCGCGATATTCAGGGGTGTTCCTGGTTTTGCGCTGAGGAACGAAGTGGTTCACCGGTAGGACAAGGCTGTGTGAGGAAATGTCTTGCACCGTATGATGGATGGACAATGTGGAGAAGATGAACAGTGGGAATAAGTTGAGAGAAGGTAAAAGTGAGTATGGCAAAATTACGCGGAAGTTTTTAGTTACTGGGATTGAAGTTTTGCAGGTATGTGGAGAGAGATGATAAGAAGACGGAAAGAAATGAAAAAGTGGATAAAGTAAGGCTACAGAAGTTTTTAAAAGGGCAAGTAGGAAGTTCAGTTAAAATGGTGGATGTAGCGTTTTATTATGGTTGGTAGAATATGATTTTACTCACACATTGCATTGTAACTTGGACGAGAAAACTTGCATGATAAATTCTAATATTCTGTTTTCCTAACTTACTTCGATTGACTAACTTGGTCCGTGGGTATGACGTTGGCGCCCTGTGATTATTTCCCAGAGCAGGATTTTCACTTTTAAATTAATTGTACGGTTCAACAAATCAATAATTTTTAAGAGCAATTTAACTTCAATTAGCTTTCGACGTAAATATTTAAATTCACTGATCATGAATTTGGTTTGGTCCAGATGCGAAACGCATTAACTGCAAGAGAAAGATAGAGAGAAAACAGAGAGAAATTCTTAAATATTCATTTGTTTCGTATTTTAAAACTAGAAGTTAGCGAGCTTTTGTGGCAGGATTTTGAATTAACTACAGATTGGTCTGAAGGAATCTTGACATATAAAAGTCTAAGACTTGTGTGATGGCGACCAGTTGGTAATGGTTGTGAACAGGAGAAAAAGATGACAAAGAAACGGCAGTGGGAAATACGTTTGTGTCATAGTTGCAGCGCTCACTTTTGCCGACGTTTCATAGCGACCCGCTAGATGGCAGCGCCCGTTCGTATATACTACTGGTATGTGGAACTTAGTAAGGTGAATTCTTATAATTTTTACTGTCCTTTTTTGGGTTTTGTGATTAAGTATAATTTTTTCACCAGTTTATTTTTATCCCATATTGAAACGTAGCAGATATGTCACAGTGTCGATTTACCTGGAATTTTCATATTTGGCGGGAAATATGTCGAAACTTAAGTTTGACATCAGTATGTTAGGAGGAAGTATGTATATACTACTTACATATATATGTATGTATATGTATGCATGTGTGTATGTATGTATATGTGTGTGTGTATATGTATATATATATATATTTATTGGCATGCTCCATTACATTGTGTTTGTAATACTACATGCTTTTTACATTGAATATTGCAGTGATTATCTATCTCCAGTGATATTTACAATTAGTTATGTATGTATGCATATATGGTGTTAACAATTTTTGTTCTTCCTTTACCGTGTTAATTTCATTTATTTTGTCCATCGTTTTTGTGAATCTTGCGAATGCTTTGTAGTGCCTTTTGATGAGCGTATCTTTTTATGGGCAAGTTGTCCGTCTTAGCCACTGCCGCTTTTAGGCATTCCCTTTCTTCTTGTAGAATTCCGCATTTGAGTAATATGTGTTCTGCTCTTTGATTTCCGTTTCCGCACGGGCAGTCTGGTGCTACTATAATTCTAAACCTGTGTAGATATGATTTTATGTATATGTGTATGTATATGTACGAGTATATGTATATGTATATATATATATATATATATATATATATATAAAACAATTGGTGCTGTTATGAAGTAGCTGAAATAGTACAACTGGTTGTGGTAACGATGAGGAGGAGAGAAAGAAGACAAACAGGTGGGTGACAATAAAGAGGAGGAAGATAAGGAGAAATACTGAATGGTGGGCGAAGGAGAAAAGGGGCAGGAGGATGAAATGGAGGAGAAAGCCGGGAAGAGAGGAAGGAAGATTGAATAAACAAGAGGAGGAGGAAGAGGAGAGGAAAATGTAATGAATTTTAAGAATGTAGAAATAATCTGACGTTTCGGTGTGATCTGCTGCATTGGCAGTTACCTAGTGAACACTTGTGTCTTTTCCGAAGACGAACGACCTTTCAGTCAGTTCGCGCTACCAAATTATAGAAATCACTGAAGCATATTTCTTGCTCGAGACAGCCTGAGCTGTAATTTTATGAGAAGGTCAAAGTTTTTAGGAATGTCAGTGAACTCTAATTCTGTGGCGGGATTATGCTCTAAATCCCAGGTGCGCTTTCGCTTACGTCGCCAACCGGAATGGAGGGTCATAAGTTTTGCTATCAGTCCAAAGAGAGGGCTGGGCTTGTCTGCTCAGATTCAGAGGTGACTTTGATTTAAACGGAAAGTTTCGGTGAGTTTCTGTGCAAGATTTGTAATAATAATGAATTGGTTCGACACTTTTTTTAAAGTTTAAATATTTTATTATAAGTTAGGCATTCAGTAGGGCGTCTCATACAGATTAAGATAATCCTAGAATCGGTTATTGGATCCTTGACACTTCCAGATCTATTTCTGCACAAACCATGAACTCACGGCAGGTCAGTGCAAAACAAACCGGCCCGGTGCCTTACTGTCAGATTCACAACTAATTAGTCGGATTCACAACTAATTAGTCAGATTCACAACTAATTAGTCAGATTCACAACTAATTAAATTAGAAGCACGTTGCGGTGTGAGGTGCAAGGTTGCCAAGGTGCTGTGTATGAAGACAGAACTTTGCGTTTTTCACGTGACGCCGTGCATTTTGATAGATATATACAGACGTTTCAGAATAATATTCGGCCGTCATCTTCAGTGTAGGTGATGGTACGGTGTAGGTGATGGTACGGTGTAGGTGATGGTACGGTGTAGGTGATGGTATTATGCACTCCGCTGAAACCGTCTTTAAGGTGCAATGTTGTACATAGAGTCACTTAAGATATCACTTATCTTTATTACGGGCGTTCGCAAAATTGCGAAAAGCGTCGGTTAGCTTTGTTATGTGTGTCTGTCTGTCTGTCCGTCCGTCATCATGGAACAAGTCGGCTCCCACTAGAAGGGTTTTCATGAAATTTGATATCTGAGAATTTTTTTTGAAAATCTGTCGAGAAAATGAAACTTTTAATTAAAATCCTACAAAAATAACCGGTACTCTACGTGCAGACCAATATGCCTTTATGATAATATCTCGCTGAATTTTTCTCAGAATAAGAAATGTTTCAGAAAAAAAACTTGTAGAGAAAATCAAAACACACATTTTGTGTTCAGGAACTTGTTTTCCGAAAATCGTGCCGTTTATTAGATAAGGTTGAAAAAAAATGGTACAGCCAGACCGGCCACAGGGAAGAATATAATAAGACACATGCGTGTTGCATGCTGTAAACCTAAGGCTACAGACTCACACTCAGAATATGTAAAACATTTTGCTTTTACAGGGCAATAATGGTTAGGCGAACGCACCTGAATATTACATTTACACACACATTGCCAGTCTTGTTCATGTTTCAGTGACCTTATTAATCCCTTTTTCTTTGCAAGTTATATCATTCATATATTCCCAGTCGCTTTTACTTTTAATTTGATTTTCTCTTCTCTTTCTTGCCTTTTCAAACAGTTCCTTTTTGCTTATATCATTTTGCTGATGTTGCTTCAGTGATTTTGTTTCCTACAAGTTAACTCAATTCCTTTTGTCATTCCATCATTCCTTAACTTCATTTTGTAAGCCATAATCTTTAGCACTAAATAAGATTTAATTTTTAACGTATTCTCTACTTTTACATTCTGTATTACAATTAAGTTTTTCTCTAAAATCCACGTACTGTTTCTGTATTTGCTCAAGCAGATAAAATCAGTCCATGCGCTGTTGCGTGCTGCTGAAAAAATTCCACTTGTTTTTTTGACCAGCAGAGTCATAGAGTCACGATACAGTAATAACAGCAGACAGAATATAAAATGATGGAATACATGTTTAAGGAAAATGGCTTTTATTACTGGCATGTAAACGTTTGCTGTTTATATCCGTGACTGTACTGACTTTCATTGGATGCGCCGTCGTTAGCAATGGTGCAAGGCTTTACTGTAAGAACAAGAGTAGACAATTTGCGTATAACTTAACATTCTGACGCGTTCGTACAACCATTGTTGCAGCGGAAACAAAGTGTCTTGCTGCCGACTATATGAAAATATTAATTGTTGCACAACAGTGCTTTACGGCAAATTTATGCCGCCGGCAACAATGGAAATTGTACCTACTGTTTATTCAAAAGACGTTTTGTTCCAACTAATTCGTTTTCTTTTTCACACGTTGTATATAAGAGCTGAATTGAAACAAAAAATATTTCTGTTTACTTACGTTGTTCTTTAGACGTACAGTATGGCTGACTTGATGGTAATGAAAGATCAGTCTTTCCCTAGTTACCCAAATTTCTGGTAAGACGTTTTAAGAGATCAGATGGAAATAATATCAGTTATGAAGGTAAGGTAAATCAGTCCCATTACAGGCCCGAGGTGCCCAGAGGGTTCCAGGAAGTTAAGGTTATCAGATTACGTGACAGGATGGTGGTAAGTTTGTCAGCCTTAAGCACCGGCCGCCTTTACCCCCAGTAAATACTCCTGGTGCTCATTTCTGTTGGAGGCTGAGTCGACCCCAGGGTCATAGTGCGATCGGAAGGATTATGTAAATGAAAAATTCCAATGACACCATCTGCAATCGAACCAACGACCTTCCGATTTGTAGTACAGCACCTTAACCACTGTGCTACCGCGGTCCCAGTTATGAAGGAACAAATATTAAATATTGTGAGAGTGTGTCTTTTATGCTTGCCATAGTTACCTGGTGTGCAGATCGCATCTTTTCTACACAGCATCATATTTTCACGTATGGCATGTCGGATTCTTCCTTATTTTTCTAGCTTATCTCATAAAAAGCACGGTTTTAGGGGATAAAATTACTGAACATTAAATATGACATTTCTCATTCCAAGGAGAATTCAGCGAGATGCTATCATAAATGTTCATGGGTCCCCGTTATTCTTTTCAGATTTTAATGACCTTTAAATTTTCTTTCGAAAAATCCTCATACCAAATGTAATTAAAATCAGACAGGTTGTCCCGAAACGTCTTTAAGGAATTACCACTATGTGCTGCACAATAGCTCAGAAACACACAAATCTCGAAAGTTAGGTTGTTTGGAGATTACTTTTTTGGTACATAATGCAGTAGAGTGGAACCCGGTTATATAAAATGTAATTAAAATCAGACAGGTTGTCCCGAAACGTCTGTAAGGAATTA
>Ga0123354_10007635_pt1 | contig 16323 bp, 13 predicted proteins | sample TergutLab28metaG_2_FD_97872 | JGI IMG/M metagenome (GOLD analysis project Ga0123354, IMG submission 97872) | Labiotermes labralis P4 segment gut microbial communities from Petit-Saut dam, French Guiana - Lab288 P4 | ecosystem: Host-associated > Arthropoda: Insects > Digestive system > Gut ...
AATGGAGGAGATTGCATAACGAGGAGCTAAATGATTTGTACTCCTCACCCAATATTGTGCGGGTGATAAAATCGAGAAGAATGAAATGGGCTGGGCATGTGGCGCGTATGGGTGAGAAGAGGGAGGTGTATAGTGTCTTGGTGGGGAAACCGTAGGGAAGGAGACCACTGGGGAGACCGAGACGTAGATGGGTGGATAATATTAGGATGGATCTCCAGTAGGTGGGATATGAGTATATGGACTGGATTGGGCTGGCCCAGGATAGAGATAGGTGGCGGACGCTTGTGAGTGCGGTAATGAACATTCGGGTTCCGTGAAATGCGAGGAATTTCTTGACTAGCTGCAAACCAGTTAGCTTCTCAAGAAGGACTCTGCACCATGGAGTAAGAATGTCACGTATAGTCGATGTGTGCTTTATCTAGCATTGTCTATTTTTAAAGCGCCTGTTTTCAGGCCACACGCGTCATACTTGTTCCGGAGAAGTTGCCGCACAAATAAGGCAGGAGCCAGTCAGTTGAATTGAATTTGAATTTAAACCTGCACACATATGATGATGATATTTATTTACTGCAATTGGTTTTCCACTCGGTGGCGCTGGTCGGTAAACTTGTACAAAACTAGGAACGAGACAGCTGTATACAAAAGGAGAAACAATTCACAAAACAACACAAAAACACAGAATACACAAAATAGAAAACGAACGTACAAAACAAGAAATCGAACACAAAAAGAATATTAAAAACATAAACCGAATACTTGGAAAATAACAAAGAGAATCAAATAATAATGACACAACGTACTGCACAGAACATACACACATCTACTTGAATATAAATGAATGATAATACATGCATTTCATCCAAGTTCATCGATTCACTTCACTTCACTTCACTCCCCATTTTGCACTTCCCACCACTTTTGGACATTTCGTCACCACGCTACAAAAACCCTTCACCTCTCCTCACTTACACATTACTTTCTTAACCTTCATTCTAAAAGTATGTGATTTACAGGAGAACGTCGCTAGAGGCTCTGCATACAGTTGATTCCACAATTTGATTGTCCTATTTACAAAGGAGTATTTAACGCTATCTCCTCTTTGTTTACTGCCCATAATTTTACGATCGTGATCATTCCTGCTCAGGTAACATGGTCCTTCGAAACTGTACCCTATAGATTTCCGCGTCGATTCTCCGGTGTATGCATTGAACAGGACCCAATTGCGAGTCACGTTTTCCCAGAACGAATCGTTCGTCTGGATTGCAAATGTAACCGCTTTGTTTTGCTCGCAGTCCGATGCCTTTATCTGACCTTCCTTCGCAAGAGGTGCACAAAAGTTACTGTGACACTCAGACACTAATATTTGCGTGTAAAATTCACTGAGGTGAAAAGGTGATACAAAGTTCGTGGAAATGGAAAAGACTAGGTTGATGTGTCAAATGCTGAGGAATCATCGGGTGGTCGAGATCTTTAATTTACACCTTCCATGATGCATGTCATAGGCACGGAAATTTGTGCATAAATAGATGTGTGATATTGCTCTAAGTGTGATATTGCTATAAGTGTTAAATTGCTGTAAGTGTGATATTGTTGTAAGTGTGATATTGTTGTAAGTGTGATATTGCTATGAGTGTGATATTACTGTAAGTGTGATATTGCTATAAGTGTTAAATTGCTGTAAGTGTGATATTGTTGTAAGTGTGATATTGCTATGAGTGTGATATTACTGTAAGTGTGATTTTGCTATGAGTGTGATATTGCCGTAAGTGTGATATTGCCGTAAGTGTGAAATTGCTGTAAGCGTGATATTGTTGTAAGTGTGATATTGCTATAAGTGTGATATTGCTATAAGTGTTAAATTGCTGTAAGTGTGATATTGTTGTAAGTGTGATATTGCTATGAGTGTGATATTACTGTAAGTGTTAAATTGCTGTAATTGTGATATTGTTGTAAGTGTGATATTGTTGTAAGTGTGATTTTGCTATGAGTGTGATATTGCCGTAAGTGTGATATTGCCGTAAGTGTGAAATTGCTGTAAGCGTGATATTGTTGTAAGTGTGATATTACTATAAGCGTGATATAGATGTAAGCGTGATAGTGCTATAAGTGCGATATTGCTGTAAGTGTGATATTGCTGTAAGTGTGATATTGCTATAAGTGTGATACTGCTGTAGGCGTGATATTGCTATAAGTGCGATATTGCTGTACGTGTGATATTGCTATAAGTGTGACATTACTATAAGCGTGATATTGCTGTAAGTGTGGTATTGTTATAAGTGTGATAATGCTAATTTAATCCCACAGAAAATTTATTCATATTTTCGTAGCAAATGTTGCGGTGACAAATAATGGTCACAAGCAGCCACTAGTTATGCTAATGTAGTGTAATAATCCAATCGACCTGCTCCATTCTGACAGAATTCACTGAGTAGCTATTTGAATCACAAAAAACACAACATTTGAACACGTTACATTCATTTATTTACTTTCCTACATCATATTGCTTTCGTTCCATTCGACTATCATCATGCTGAAAACATAAATACGTAATGGAAAAGTCTATTCTGGAAGGAGCGTCGTTTTCACAATTAGCCCGATAATATACATAAGGTAACTATTATTTCCAGTAAAGGAATGATAAACATATAGATTATTCATTATAAGTTTCAATGAAAATCCCAAAGTATCGTAGATGTGAGGATAAAAGATGTTCCTGCGTAACATTACGTCAGCATTTGACGGCATAAACCACTCAACTGACAGTACTGCGCGCTACATTGGTTGTAGTGTGGTACTGTAAAAAATAATTAATTTGTAAACGCACTGGAACAGTTTAAATTTGTTAGTAACGAACAATGATCAAAATACGAAGGTAAGTCATTAAATACTAGGAATGTTATAATAATATTTTTTACAAGAGTACTTACAGAAATTGTCTGTGTCTTATTTTTCGACTTAGTCCCCCCGCTTCGCAACACACTTGGTCCAGCTTTCCACAAGCTTGCGGACGCCCTCTAAAAAAGAAAGCTTTTTGGCGTGGCCTTTAACTAACTTTGCACCGCCTCCATTACCTCGTTGTCATCTGCAAACTTCTGGCCCCGCAAATGTTCTTTCTTAGGTCCAAACAAGTGAAAGTCCGATGGCGCCAATTCCGGACTGTATGGTGGATGTTTCAACACCTCAAATTTCAGAGCACGTCGTGTATCCACTGTACGCGCGGCCGTATGGGGCCGGGCGGTGTTGTGAAGCAACAACACTCTTTTTGAGAGAAGTCCCCGGCGTTTCGATCGTATCGCGGACTTCATTTCTTTCACTAGCATGTCACTGTATCGAGCACTAGTAACAGTTTGACCCTTATTCTGGAAGTGCACCAATATAGGGCCATTGACATCCAAAAGATTGTCAGCATGACTTTCCCAGCGGAAGCCTGTGTCTTGAATATTTGTTGGCCGGAGACAACAGATGCTTCCACTGCATCGAATGTCTCTTACTCTCTGGTTCATAATGGTACACCCAGGACTCGTCTCCTGTCACAGTTCGATGGAGAAAAGCATCTGCTTCACGAACATGATTAATGCTCCTGACAAATCGACTGCCATGTACTCTTGTGTTCATCGGACAACTGCCTTAGGACCCATCTGCTACGCACTTTCCTATACTCGAGGTCATCATGGACAATATTGTAGGCAGAGCCGTGACTCATGTTGAATTCTACGGCAATTTCATCAATAGTGACTTGCCTGTAGTCACGGATTCGCTGTTCGATCTGTTGTTTCACTGTCTCAGTTGCCACGCTAACTGGTCTCCCACTCCGGTGTTCATCACTGACGTTCTGTCTTCCGTTTTTAAATCTTTCCACCCATTCATACACCCTCCCCGACTCAAACAACTGTCTTCATACTGAACCTTAATTCGTCTGTAGATTTCAGAAGGTTTCACACCCTCTGACCACAAAAAACGGTTAACTCTCCGTTGCTCTTCCACGGTGCAAGTTTAGAGTGGAGCGGCCATGTTTTACAAGCTATTTCACAGGCTTATACTGCTCGATCGTCGCGACCCTTATATGGGACATTGCTAAGGAGCCATTGTGTGTCCTAAAATAAGATTTTTCTTTGCACATTGCTTCCATGCACTTTAGAATAAAATTCCTTTCATTTAATGACTTTCAAATTAAGGTTATGTGTGGCCTAAACTTTCTTTTCTATTTTGTACACTGTATTAATGTTCACGTAGGGCTGTCCGAACTTACTGGACATCTTGTGTTCGCTAGAGAAGGTTAAGTCATTAACAGTTTAACCTTTTGGCGCCGGAATTATTTTTTAATTTTAGCACACTCTGTGTATAAAATGTGAATAATAAAGGAACCAAATACGTTAGAATTATGAAACAAACTGCATTTTGAAGAGAAAATAAGCGGAGAATATATACCATGTTTAAAATATTCAGTACCTATATTTGTTGAATAAATACATAAAATGCAACTTTAGAGGTAAGCGGTGCGGTACGACCAATATAGTTGACATTAGGCGTCAAAAGGTTAAAGCTCAGACTTATTTTATATCTTGAAAACTTCAGAACGTTTACTTTGAAAGTTTACATTTTAGCTACTACACAAGTAATGAATATTTTTAATAGTTCTGCTATATTTTCGTTAGAAGTGTCGTACATTTCACCATTCTGATGCCCGTGTTCTTTCTCCCAAACACCTTCTTAGTTTCATGTGCCTCAGACAAACATTATGTGGTGACACTCCACATTCGGTACTGTAGGAATCAAGCGCGAGTTATTCTGGTCAAAGGTAAGGCACTTCCGCCTCGTACTGCGTAAAGACATAATAAAACGTCACGCATACTTAAACCCAGCGTCAGATGGAGCTAAGCGAACTTCTAAAGCAATAAAGCTGGCTCAGTCAGAACGAAGCTTTAAGTCTCTCTTGCTCTCCAGAGTACTTTCACAGGGAGTTGAGAGATTGAGTCCAATAACCTTAATGCACTCCTCCTCACTTCGACTTGTGGTTTGTGTGACTGCCCTGGGGAGTAGAAACAAGCACTTCCACACTCTGCTTAACAGCAGCCACACTTCACGAGCGAGAAGATGTCAAAACTTTCGATAACACGTGCTCCAATATCAGTTTCTGACGCATCAGTCAAAGTCAGGGATTGCCCAGTGGTCAGCAGCTTTCGATGTTGTAGCAACTAGAAACTCTTTAGCAGTGTATAGACTACACGAATCACTTTGATTTTTGCCTGCTTTTTCTTGGCTGAAAGTAGTTACAATCAGGAAATCTGTCCAAAAGTACTGTCATGTCTCTGTGTTTTCTTAGCGGCTGTCATGTTATCAAAATTGATACTTTATCGTTAATAATACATTTCATTATTATTATTATTACTTGGGTGTATCCAGTACCTCACCTTTTCGTCAACAAATTAATACACTACTTTGCAGTAATGCCAGTTGGGTGGAGGGGGTGTAATCGGCGATGGGTATTATGAATTTTAGTTTACTAAGGAGTTAAATTAGAAAGATGAGAAATAATGGTTTTAGCGGAGGTTCTTCACTTTTTTTGTGTTTTTACACCACCCAGATGACCGTTTAGAAAACAATTCTATTTATTTGCCCCTCTCCAAATCAGTAGCCAAAAAAAAAAAATGTTCCTAGGTAGAAAAAGTATTGAAAGGGTATGGGCCCCCCTTACAAACCCCTCCCGACCAAGTTACGCCTATACTACCTTATACCTCTCCAGAATTGGAAATAGGCTGAATTTATCTCATTTAAGTATGATAAATCGACAAACGTAGCTTCCTCCAAGACTTCTGTTTTTTTTTTGTTTTACCACACAAACTTTTTCTGAACTTATTCGTGATAATTAATTAAGTAACAAAGTAACATTTTTTCTTAGTCTGACTTCTTCTATCTACTAATTTTAGGTGTAGAGATTTGTTGTTGCGCCTCAACCCACTCAAATACACACACACACACACACCACACACACATACACACGGTAGGACTCCTCTTGATGAGAGATCGGCTCTTCTCTGGGATCTGTACCTGACACACAAAATTCACAATAAATTGACACCCAAGCCCCGGCTGGATTCGAACCCATAACACAAAGAATTGAGCGACCACATACCCACCAGGATCAACAGTAATTAATTAATTATCCAATTATTCTCTTCCGCGTAGTTGAAATCTTATTGAAAACCGGATAATTTTCCTACTCTTCGAGCAATAAAACTACTCGTATATAAATCTAGGATTAACTACAGGTTTCAGCAGATCCAGACCCACAAACGAGGTGCATTCAAAGACAGTAGAAGAATACTCAAGCTGTGTTAAGTTATCAGTTTTGTGAAGTATAAAATAAACGAATGGCGGCCTTGCGAATTTTTGCCGAATTTTTCGGTTTGACGTCTATAATGAGTGAAACATTCGAGTTACGGATAGAGCTGGTAAACGTACATGAACATCATGTGTGCGGCATTACAATTCAGAGGTTAAACAATTCGCAGCTACGCGAAGCTTATAGGTCACATCCGACAAATTTGAAGCAGACAGATTATATTCATCACAAAATACAATTCGGTTCAGTTATTTGTATCCCCCCCCCCTTCTATGACTCGACAGCTTCTATTCGGTAAGGGCTTCCTCATTGTCGAGGCTTCATGATCACACTCAGACACACCACAGTCAGTAGGACTCCTCTGGGCAAGTGATTAGCCCAACACAAAATCTCTACCTGACAACACTCACAAGAGAAACACATCCACGACGGCGCCGGGATTCGAACCCACAATCCCAGCAAGCGAGCAGCCGCAGAACTACGCCTTAGACCGCGCAGCTACTGGGATCGGCGTTACGCGTGCATACTCAGCCTAATGGTCAGTTCCATAGTTTTTTTCAATAGAAAATAGGCTGTAACACAATCAAAAATGTTTTCGTATGCGTATTTGTTAGACAAAAACACGACTTAGACCCTGTATTTGTTAGACAAAAACACGACTTAGACCCTGTATTTTTCCACTAAGTACATGATCACCAGCAGGACAAAATATTAACACTACAACCTAAAAGCTGAAGATAGACTTTAGGACTTCTTCTCAGCACTTCTTGTAACAGAGGGAACAGCCATTTATAAAGTTCGGCTGTAATTCTTATATCTTCTCTTGAGTCTTGGTGCAACCATTCTATTTATGAGCCGCTCGAGGTTAACGCGCGGTCTAAGCCGTGGGCCTGCAACTTCCGACTAGCTGGGATTGTGGGTTAGCTTCCCGCCAGCGGTTTTATATATTGTCAGGTAGAGGCCGGTCACTCGTCCAGTGGAGTCCTACCGAATGCCTGAGTGCGATCGCGGAACCTCAACAATTAGGAGGCCTAGGCCCACTATGGTCTTTCGAGCCATAAACAGAATTCTATTGAAGAATAAAAAACCAACTAGATGCCACTTGTTATTTTATTGTACTTCTTATGGGTTCAACATGTTTCGGACATTACTATGCCCATCATCAGGAGCTCGTGACTATAATGTTCATTACCACATTGGTCGTATCGTTCTGTAAAGGTGGAAGGGTTAGTGTTAATGTAAATTTATGGTTTTAGTGTTATGTGTTCGGTGTGATGTTCTTTGTCACTTTGTTGTGGCTGGTAACGTGTTTCTGTTAATTGTAATAGTTTTGATATTTTATGCGTGAACACCACGATCACCGCGCATAAAATATCACAACTATTACAATTAACAGAAACACGTTACCAGCCACAACAAAGTGACAAAGAACATCACACCGAACACACACCACTAAAACCATAAATTTACATTAACACTAACCCTTCCACTTTTACAGAACGATACGACCAATGTGGTAATGAACATTATAGTCACGAGCTCCTGATGATGGGCATAGTAATGCCCGAAACATTTTTTTAAGCTCACGGTTCCGTGCATCGTAATTCAATATTAATAAAAATCCAACAAGATGCAACAGTATGCAGATATTTATTTACTGCAAAGTCACTGTACATATTTCGGGTGTCACAGCACCCATCATCAGGAGTACTAAAAACTGTAACCGCAGCCTCCGGTACAGGTCATAATATCGGTACAGCTACTTTCCTCCAACGTGGCCCGATCTGGCCACGTTGGAGGGAAGTAGGTTTACCAGTATTATGATCTGTACCGGAGGTTGCGGTTACAATTTTTAGTACTCCTGATGATGGGTGCTGTGACACCCGAAACATGTAGAGTGGCTTTGCAATAAATGAATATCTGCATACTATTGCTTCTCGTTGGATTTTTATTAACATTGAAGCCCGAAACTTGTTGAACCTATAAACAGTACAATAAAATAACAAGTGACATCTATTTAGTTTTTTTTCTTCAGTTATCACAACGATTCACGGTCCTATAAACACCAGAATTCTATTTATTTGCGGTTTCGCTTACTGGAAAATATTTAAAATTACTTCAAGAGAAAAATGCCTTTCTGTTCTATAACCTCTGCATGGACTGCACATTCGGACATCAGAACTGGAAACAACAGTTAAAGCCATTTCGTTGAAACGTTCAGTCATCTGAATGTTCATTACATCTCGTTCATTACTCGTATATTGAATCTTAATAGAACTGTACAACCCAAATTAGAAACAAAATCAATGGTAAATAACGAATGGTGAATAAAAAAGAAACATAAACAAACAACAGTAATATACTGGAAAATTCCCCACCATTAAATAGTAATATACATATCGGTTGAATGAATATACACACTAGAGCTTCGTACTTACCGACTGATTTGGCATTTAGAGTTGTCATTTTGATTTTGTGCTGTTGTAATCTGCTATTTGACTGACATCAAACGTCTCGGGTAATCCATGTGGTCTGTAAAATCCAAGCATTTCAAATAAAAAATTGTATGCATTTCTCATCTATCCCATGCGTGCTACAAACCCCAAAACACCTTCCGATACTGATATTTTACCCGGAGCTTCTTCGGTAATAGTTATGCATAATTTTGTCTCCCATTACACACACACACGAAATCATATTAGAGCGCAAAATCGATGTTCTTGAGAAAATAATCACACTGTTAGATAATAGGAGGACACAGCTTGGTAATTACGCCACTGAATTTGCATTTTATCTGTAAATCAGTGGTGTTAATTGTCACAGACCTGCCGCTTTGAAAGTTCAAATCTGCGTAAGGTGCGTTTCCAGCGGCAGGTAGGAAGCAGTTAACCATACCACATTGTCGGCTATTGTTCCCAATAACCAAGCACTGCATACACCCCTCCTCTCGCAACTGTAGGTGTTTGTAAACAATAGAACTATGTTACTGAAGGTAAGCTAACCGTAGGTGTCTGGGGACAATAGAACGACGGTATGTTACTGAGAGCAGGGTAGGCGAACTTCCATATTGAGGTTAGATGAATACAATAGACCCCGATTATATTTATTCTTTTTACGTTAGAGCAAAATTATCAGAAATGGGTTCCCACTTAAAATTTATTTACCAAAACGGAGATTTTGGTTTTTAATACTGGATGCTGGCACAGGGTGAAGCGCGAGAAAAGAATGCGTATTCAGTTTCATCCCTTTTTTAGAGGTTCAGATTTTGTCGGAGCTGTGAGAATTATACAGGAATATTCAAATAATTCCCATTTAATATAAAATGAAATTAAATTTTGCACAACTTCGCTAATAAATATGATCGAACTGAGTACTTCAGAACCCAGTACACTATATTCATATCCTTTTATTTGAAATTGTAATTCAGATAGTTTTATAATAAATCACCTGCTCCAATTCAGGCAGTAAAAGCTAGTACATAGTCCTTGCAGGATTTCTGCACTTTGAGACATTTGACAGAAATGTGTTTGTATATTAGTCTATTTGATGTGCGCGTAAGGCAAATTGTATTTATCTCGTGCAAATGGTTTATAAAATCCGTAGTTATGGTCAGAAAGGTTGGGCTCTGACTCAACGTCTCTTAGACCAGTTCTGTTCAGGTTGTATTCTCTCATACCACTCTCACATTGCAAAACATGTGCACGTACCACTGTCACAACACAAACCATGTACACGTACCATTATCACGGTACAAAACATGTGCACGTACCACTGTCACAACACAAACCAAGTACACGTACCATTATCACGGTACAAAACATGTACACATACCACTGTCACAACACAAACCATGTACACGTACCATTATCACGGTACAAAACATGTACACATACCACTGTCACAACACAAACCAAGTACACGTACCATTATCACGGTACAAAACATGTACACATACCACTGTCATAACACAAATCATGTACACGTACCACTATCACGGTACAAAACATGTACACATAACACTGTCACAACACAAACCATGTACACGTACCATTATCACGGTACAAAACATGTACACATACCACTGTCATAACACAAATCATGTACACGTACCATTATCACGGTACAAAACATGTACACATACCACTGTCATAACACAAATCATGTACACGTACCACTATCACGGTACAAAACATGTACACATACCACTGTCACAACACAAACCATGTACACGTACCATTATCACAACACAAAACATGTAAACATACTACTGTCACAACACAAACCATGTACACGTACCACTGTCACAATACAAAACATGTAAACATACCACTGTCACAACACAAACCATGTACACGTACCACTGTCACAATACAAAACATGTGCACATACAACTAGGTACTGCAAATATTAATGCCTTCTTTCAGGATACTGGTCTTCCGGCATATTACGCTGGGGAAACCTAAAATATTTCATATTCATAATCTTCTCAATTAACGCGATTAGACGACAAAGAATGCCCGTATTTATATTCGAACAATGGAAAAGTACCTTGATATACACTTTGTGAATGTTTTTTTCTAAATTTCGGCACATTTAACACAATTTTAATAGTGCAATTACCGTTTCTAAAGTTCACTTACTGAAACAAATTCCTAAATTTTTCGCCTACCACCAGGCGGCCGTCCGCTTACCGCCAGTGGTAGGCTTACCACCGTTTGAAAAGTAGTGCATTCTATTTTCTTGATTTTTTTTTGCGGCTTTCGAGTGTTCATTCCGACTTACATTTGGTTGTCATTAATAGACATAGACAGCTCTTGAAGATGCCAACACACAGAAACAGAATCACCATGAAGGTGGCATCACTTTGTAAGTCTTAAATCATTATGTTCATTTATTAATATTTCCTTTTGACACTGAAATAATTAGAGTGTGACAGGTACAATGCGAAAGTCATAGGCTGCTATATGGCAAGCTCATTTTGCTCAGAAGTGCATATTATTTCGTGAGAAGCTGATATATGCTCAGATGGTCAGGACATTGAACACCGGAAATTGACGTTTTTAGAAGACATAGACAATTACAAAACACCGTTCTTTGAAAATGTCTTCTTAAGAACATCTGGCAAAATGATAGGCACCCCCCCCAAAAATTGGTTTTGATGCTAAGGGATTAATGGTGTCCAAAATATTTTATTTGAAGTATTATATAAACCATCTTCTAGACAAACGCGCTGGTAACTCTTGAGGATTTGACTAAGTAAGGACCAACCTGCCCACATCAATTTTGAAGATATGGAAACAGAATTTACTAGGACACCTCAAAGTAAAGAAAAACTGAATTGTTATTTAAGTCAGATATTCTGCAGTACGAGTCATCATTATAAATTATTTGTGCAATGCTTTTGCCGGCAAACCCATCACATAGACAGCTAATAAGTCTTTCTTCTGCACCGCCTCACTATTTTTTTTATTTTGTAACTCACAGGGTTAAACCGACGCAGTCGGCACAATGTACAGATTTCATTTTAACCCTTTAAACCTACTGATTACTACACGTACCGCCAGCCAGGTCACACTAAGGATTCTTCACTTTGAAAACAGCGATTTTTCATTTCCTATGATTCTTACAATAAAAAGTTATTATTTCCCTCTAAAACTAGCTCTGCTAATGACACAACCTATCTTCTCTGTGAGGTGCGACCTGAAACTTTGCATAGATTGTAGATTAGTTTTATTCTATATAGCTTTAGTGATGTTTATCCTTTGCTGCATCTTTTGACTTTATGCCATCTTTAACCCTATAAAGACGAAGCGCAGACCGCTCTATTTAAATACCCAGTTCGTACCGCGCTGTAAACACTTTTCGTCTCAGTTATAAAAACCAGCCAGTTTATTATGTAAGTGGCACAATTCGCTGTTTGTTCTGAGATAAATACAAAACACTTAAATACAGTGTGGGCAGAGCGTACAATTTTTTAGTTTTAATCTTGTTGGTGCATCACGTAACCAGTAGGCTTTAAAAGGTTAAGCAAGTGTGTTAAGTACAGAAACGGTCAATGTACAGTGTCAATAAAAATGTTATAGCTCTGTAATCCCAGTTGTGCATGATTATTTGAATATTTTAAGCCCTTATAAAATGCAACGGTTATATTTGTAGTTCAAAACATGCATGTTGAAGAACCCCCATCATGCTCCGTTACTCTTACAATTCCTGTACTTTCGTTCTTTCAGTATCATGTGGAAGATCGCCATTAAGCATCGTGTGAATGTTTTGCTTGTTGTTTATGGTTAAGGAATTTTGGTTGAGTATGAGGCAGTGTTTATACTGTCTGCCAGTGTAGCACGTATAGTCCGCATGTCCCCACAGCCACACACCAACACCAACAGAGCAGGGACTTCACCAACAGCTAACTAGATCCGTGGAACAGATTTCCTCTGTGGAAGGTGATTGGTCCTCAGCTAATAAGAAATTCTTCACGTTTCATGGAAACAGAATATTTATCACCTTATTTACAAAAACAGGCCACGTGTCCCACGTAAATCCAGTTCAGTCCCTACCGCCAGATTTCTTTAATATCAAATTTATATTATCGTTCCATCTACACCAGAGTCTACCAAATGGTCTCTTTTCTTCAGGCTTCCGCATCAAACCCTGTATCCATCCCTCCTCTTCTCCATCCATGCCTCACGCCCCGTACCTCTCATTCTCCGACGTAATGAATCAAAAAAAATCATCCGTTGTTAATTAGGAGGTTAATAACCTAAACGTATTATCAAATAAGTCTTTACAGTACAACAGTTTTATAAGATGGGAATGGGGGGTCGTCTACCGCACAGGGGGGAAATGAAATATTCGTACATTATATCAGTAGTGAATCCTGCAAGCAGGAGACCACTTGCCACTTGGGAGGTTAATATGAAAACGGTCTGTCAAAAATGTGTGAATGTGGATTGGACTCAGCTGGATCATGGTTGGGTCCAGTGGCTGCGATGCGATCTGCTGCGAATACTTCAATAACTTTTAGATTCCATAAAGCTCGGTGCAATACTTTGAACAGATACGCGTCTGTCAGATTTCAGGTTAGAACTTGCCACTTCGCATTTGGATAGATTTGTATGACTAAATGATTCTTTTGGACCTAAAATAACCTCCCCTTTCGTCGATATTTAAGTGTTTCCGCCTGACATTCTGCAGTTTCACTCAGTGTCATCAAATGTAGAAGTTACGTGTAAGAGGTTAGCGAGATGGAAGGCTACAACTTCTGGTTAATCTATAAAGCGACATTTGTAATTCAGATATTATTAGGCCATACAATAAATGTACAAATATTTGTTGTATTCTTTGAAGCTGTAGACATGAATTAGTTTGTTAAGCTAACTTTCGAAACTTGGAAAATCATTCGAGAAAATGTACACATTTTCATTTTTAATTCCAAATGACCCAGAATGTTTCGAACTGAAGCTTAAGAGAATTCCGCGTCTTTTCAATGTACCGTGCCCCATTCCTTCACAGAGGGGGTGCGGTGTTCAATTCTGGTTTACGGTTTGCGCGGTAATCCCGTATGGTGTAAGAGGACTATTGTTTCCAAGTCTGTTCACGTTTCTTTCAGTCACATGTACTGTATGTTTCCGCCTGTATATCTATACTTTACTTTATTCTCTCGCTGTCTGTGTGTCTCTTGAATACACACACAATATATACCACCATATACTGAAAATTGATTGCTCTGTAGGAAGGGGGGAGGTCATTTAATTGTTCCATTCAAATTCACTTTTAATCGCATTGGCGAATTTCCGGATATAATCGCTACAGGAATTCCTATGTGGACTGGTGCTGTATAGGTACAGGTCAGCAATGAATGTGACGCAATGTGGCGATTTGCAGGCGTAACAGAATAGAAGCTGATGTTCGATTGTGCTGCGCCGAGATTATGTGTCAGTGTATAGCACAGTTCTTTGCTCGGTGTGTCAGAAACACGATGTTAATTCCCCACAGTCGACGGTAGGTGAATGTCGCCTGGTCAGCATCGCGTTTCGTCCATCTTTCAAATTCGTGGGTATTCATCCAGAAGTTCGTCTCGAGCCTCTGATTTTACCGGAAGGAGGGTCAAGAATTTTCGTAAGAAGAAAATATCTCATGATCATCCTTATGTTAAAATACTTTGTTAAGTAATATTTATTACTTAATGTCTGTTTTGTATAATCTCAGATGCCTAAATACATCACTGAACAGCTCGAAGGTAGATATTTGGGCCTGTGACGGTCGAGGCAGCAAAAGAATGGAGAAGAATACATGGCGATGAGTTTTGTGACCTGCACTGCTCACCAAATACTATTCAGGTGATCAAATCAAGAAGAATATAATGGACTGGACATGCAGCACGTAGGAGGAAGAGGAGAGCATCATGCAGGGCTTTGGTGGGGAAATCTAAGGGAAAGAAACCACTTGGAGGACCTAAGCATTGATTGTAAAATAATGTTAAGATGGTTCTTCAAACAGTGGGGTGAGGCATGGAATGGATTTATCTAGCTAAGGATAAGTACAGGTGGCCGGCACCTGCGAATGCGTTGATGAACTTCCTGGTCCAATACAATGCGGAGAATTTCTTGGGGTTGAAGGTCTTTTAGCTTCTCAAGACAGAATGGATTTAGTTGGCTAGTCTTTCGGTTAGCTGGTTAGTTAGTTAGTTGGTTGTTTGCCATCCCGAACACCAATTGACGGAACCTAAAGCAATGTCATAGGGTAATTTTTGATATGGAATGCTACTAAATTTCTTATAATTATAAAACGTTATTGATAATAATTATTATTGTGGTTGCTTTTTAATTTTACATTTGTGGGATGATTAGTATGACTAGCGAATCTTTACTTCCTAGTGGTTGTTGTGAGCAAAGCGGCTGTCTTGTGCCCTCCTGGTTAAACATGTGTTTTTTTTAAGTACTGATTTCTGATAGCTGTCAGATTGTAATCCTGGTTGGCAGTTGGCGTATTTCTTATTTCTGAATATCTAATCGCCTGGTCCGGGAAGTCCCTGTTTAAAATAACAGCCACAGACGATGTTACCTTGTTCGCAATAGTCGGTCAGTTTGATCTATTTCATACACTCCCGTCGTTTTTCGTAACGTACCCTACATTATACTTTCATGTGCCCTTTTTCAAGGGTCCCAAGTGGCCAAGTGGTCTCTGCAGTGCAGATTTCCCTGCGGAAGTATGCATCTCCTTAGCAAAATGCGATCTACCGTGTTTTATTTGAACTACTTCCAGGAGCTGCATTGACTGGCTTCTATGTTTTTGTCTTCAAAATAATTTATTTTCTCGAACGACACGTTGGTTGAATTTCCTGTTTTGTGTTTATCTGTGCTGAAAGCTTTTCCGGGTATATGATGACATTCGAAACTTCAGAATATTTCTATGCCGCGTCACATAAACTACAACTCAGATTGACCTCAGTGTTTTCTTTTCTCTCAAGTTCTCCTCCACCTCCTCCTCCACCTCCGGCCCCCCCCCCATCACCAAGTCCGTTCGTTCCTTTGTTCTCTTGAAGCTCGGGCCCTGGAATTGAATCTGACGCAGGATCACTGAAATGTACGTACTGAAAGCGAAATAGCACACTCCGCAATAGAGAGGTTGAAAAATTGGATGCGAATGCAGTTTTTTCATGTTAACAATAATATATTGACATTGTCGTTTAGATTGTACTGTCTTCGATCACAACCACAGATGTTTATTAGTTTATTAGGCCTATATGTTTATATTTATTTTTTTATATACGGAAAATTTGCTTACGACGTTTTTCAGCTGAAATTGATCATCTTCGGGTAATACCGACATCTAAATATACTAAGCAGTATACGTTCTTAGTATATTTAGATATTATGTCCTAAGCAAATTAAAGTTTTTTAGTATACCTAAAATAGTATTCCACATAAGTATATATATATATATATATATATATATATATATATATATATATATATATA
>Ga0123354_10007638_pt1 | contig 16321 bp, 7 predicted proteins | sample TergutLab28metaG_2_FD_97872 | JGI IMG/M metagenome (GOLD analysis project Ga0123354, IMG submission 97872) | Labiotermes labralis P4 segment gut microbial communities from Petit-Saut dam, French Guiana - Lab288 P4 | ecosystem: Host-associated > Arthropoda: Insects > Digestive system > Gut ...
TACATACATACATACAATACATACGTACGTACATAATACATATATATATATACACACACACATAAAAACATAAATACATAATGCATACATACAAACATACCTACATAATACATACACACACACACACACACACACACACTCACAAAGTCACAAATGGATTTTTATAGTAACAAATGGCGGTCCTCCATTTCGGAAGTAGCGGTTTCGACTATAATCACACACTAAATTTTTTCTGTTACAAAAAATTTGAAAGAATTACCCAGCACGTTTGCTTACGACGTGTAACGTAAAGATAAGTTCAGGATATTTCACAACAAGAAACTTCGTAACACACAAATTAACTCGGATTGTTAGAGTGGTAAATCCTGTCACTTTGGGAGTTATGAAAGGGTCGGGATGTATCGAGGACGAGGAACGTATGCAAGGCAAATGTAACTTCAGTAAGGACACGCTGTAACTTGCAAGCTTCTGCTGGTTGTGACGGTACTAAGAATGGCCTCAGACAGACGGGCGGCATGGTAGGCAGTAGTTGGAAGCAAATCAGGTTAGAAAGGCTAGACCGACTCACATTACCACTCGCTTTATGGCAATGTTTTGTTTTGGATCTTTGTTTTAGACCAGACTCGAATTACTTACACGTGGTTTAAGTTTTCTTTTCTTTCATGTCCAAATCCTGATGTACTCAGTCACATACCCCACGCAATGAGGCCTGCCGCGTGCCAAAAAAAAAAGATATATTGTCTCAATTTATGAAGTCAACACATTAAGCCACTTTGTGAGATTCGAGATTCTCGCGGAGGCGGCTGTGAATCTGGCTCAGTTTATTGTGACATGGCTGCTCAGCTCACAGCAGTTACTTATCAAACCGAAAATGTCGTTAGCGCGTCCACAGTCTTTACAATACATTGTATGATTTTTTCCTCTGCACGTTGTCTCCATCTATCATAACTTCAACTGCATATTCTGCACTAACTTAGTCATCTACACAGTAGCCTACATAGTGATTGAGACACAGATAGGATACAGGCTTAAGTTGACTGCAGTGGATGTGGACAGGATTCAGTGGTGGTTACAGACACATGTGTGTGTGTCTGTAAATAAATAAATGAATATATATATATATATTGTGGCTTGCATAATCCTGCTTGGCCTAGGCCTTCTCCAAGTAGAAGCTTCACGATCACGCACAATTAGACACACCACATTCGACAGGACTCCTCTGGACGAGTGATCGGCCTGACAACACACATCACTCACAAGTGACATTCAGGGATTCAAACACGCAAACTCAGCATGCGAATGGCGGCAGACCGATGCATTAGACCCCGATGCTACTGGAATGGTCATAGACATGTACGTTTCACTAAAATGAAAAACTGGTTGTTCAGTTGAATCAACTTCGTCTTACTTTTGGTGGAATTAGAATCTACATATGTGAGACTGTAATTTATAGCAGGTCCACAGTCCGTTTCCAGGATTATGGGTGAATGAATATGGAGTATCTGTGAAATTAAATTAATTACGAAAGTAGGAATCGACATGTTCAAAGAAGAAACTGTCTTAGTGCCACTTGGTCCGCCACAAACATCACACAAATATTGTGACTGAATCCGGTCCTCCACGGTGTGAACCCGACAAGTAGTCGCTCAAGCTGCAACTACAACACGGTCACTACAAATGGTGTAAGTTGCGTTTCTAAATTTCTGTACAGATTATTGAATCTTCTGGATAAATAAATCTGGCAAACATGCGAGGGGCGGATGGCGTATATTTAAGATTTCTGAGCTCTCACAAAAACAAAATGCTTAGTCATGATGTTTCAGTACTCTTGAACTGTGAATGCTGTGTAGTTAAACACAAATCTGTTTTAGCTAAACACTTGATAGCAAGATATCCGCTGCTTCCTCTGGATGCTATGATAAACAGTATTCGATTTTTTCGGTAATGCGAACAGAGTTCCTTGTACTTGTCTACCCCTGTTTTGAAAGCCTTTGAAAATTCTCACTGCGTGCAGAATGGGAATTATTAGATCACGTGACACAAGCCCCTCGCCTTTGTAGCAGAATAGGCGTGACTATGAAAGGAAATCAAAGAGCAGTGCTTCTTACGACTGTAAGTATGGTGGAGGATGGATTTATTTTGGGACAGGAATTTAGTATTTATTGTAGAGGTTTCAGGAAATTCAGTGTTTCATAAAAATGTTATTTTATTCTTCTTTTGGTACCTAAATTTGGTCCATAAGGCTGGGAGATTTAAAAGTACGTATCTAAAATTGAGCGGATCAAATTTGAAAGAAGTTTCAAAAACATCTCCTCAAAAATACTAACTGATCTGTCTGTTCCACGAAATAATCTCGCTGAGACCTTATGTTATTGTCACCTCCTACACGTTTCGGCCATACATAGGCCATCATCAGGGAGAAATATAGTTGCAATGGACTCGTTTGATATTTGTGTCCTCATGAAATACGGTTCGTGCATACATTGAAATGTAAACATAAAATTCATGATAAATAAAGGAGAGTTCAACTTTCAAGTAAAAAGTTGTGATATAAAACCACATTTTCATGCAAATATGTGGTCAACTTCTTATAATAAAACGAACGGGATGCATTAATATCTCAAATTTATTTTTGGATTAGGACTCTACATGTTTCGGACAGTTTCTCTGTTCATCATCAGGAGTCTAACACTGTACATACAGTTCCATCCTGATCCCGCTCGCAAGCAGTCAGCAAAACCTGTATGAAATTTACCGATTGCTGTATGTACAGTGTTAGACTCCTGATGATGAACAGAGAAACTGTCCGAAACATGTAGAGTCCTAATCCAAAAATAAATTTGAAATATTAATGGAATCAGGATGGAATAGAGTTCCGTCCTGATCCTGCTCGCAAGCAGTCAGCAAAACCTGTATGAAATTTACCGATTGCTGTGTGTACAGTACTAGACTCCTGATGATGAACACAGAAACTGTCCGAAACATGTACAGTCTTAATCCAAAAATAAATTTGAGATATTAATGCATCTAGTTGGTTTTGTTATAAGAATATATCACGATGCACGGCCCTCTGAATGTCAAAATCTGGTCAACTCTCTCTATACCCGTATCGTTTGATTATGTTGCATACTCTGTCAGTGAACAAACTGTACTGCCGAAACATGTAGACTGTAGTAATGTGCAATGGTGAAGTAAACAAACCGATATTAGTATATTTAGTTGAATATGTTGATAATTAACTAATACAGGGAAATCGTGAGGTGTATTACTGACATAAAATTTATAGTTCTACCTCACAGGGAACAAACTCCCTGTATCGTAAAAAGAGAAATCAATCCTGTTCGAAAAAAAATAATGGCTACCGACCGTGCGAATAATACCGAACAAATAAAATTGTAGGAAAAAAAAACCAGGTGCTGTAAACGTTACAGCACGTGGTATATAGAGTTAGCACTGGGATTTCGGTGGTTAATATATAAGTATATAACCACAAATCGTGAAATAACTACACCGCTCTGCTGACAGCTTCTTTTGTAGTTAGCCACATTACTTCTATTGCAGTGTTGTGCCAAATGGTGGCTATGACGTCACGCCACGCACAGATCGTTTCGTTGCAGTTAGTGCCTTAATATTTCCAGTGTTTTCTCATATAGATTCACGTGTGGGAAGCGTCATCTTTCAACACTCGGCAGATGACTGTACTAGACACCCCGTCGAGAAGGTTAAGTGCTCGACAGAGCTGTGTTCTGCACAGTCAACGTGCGACATCTGTGCCCCTCCCTCCGGTCACACAGTTAGCTCCGCGCTTGCTTATATCACGTTTTAGAAAAGAGCGTGACAACCACAAAAATATATTATACAATGGGATAGAAGCTTCATAATTTTCAGTATTTCCAAGACATTATTTCGATGATGACTTCATGTATGAACACGAGAGAATTAATAAGCTAGATGGGAGATAATCTTAAAACGGATAACCAATCACGGCACGTTATAGTGTGAACCGGACTTAACTGGTTCAGAATAAACGTCAATAGCGAGTTCTCATGAAAATGACGAAGAATATTCCATTCCTACAAAATACTAGCACTTTTCTGGCCAAAAACATTGTGATTTTCACAAAGACTACAATTGCATGGGGTTAAATTAACGCACATATTTCGGGGATATGGTAGCTTTCGCCGCAATTAAGATTGTAGTCTAAATTGAAAATAGGCTTACCTGAAAGCAGAGTGGTGATAAATATTCAAAACGAAAAATGCTACTTATGTGAGTGCAGAAAACTAAACGGGTCTACACAGCACCCAAACACACTGTGGTTGAGTAGTTAAAGCACAAACTTGCTTCATGAAATTATTCTCGGCCCATCAGCCACAATAATTACTGCTCAAACCGACGTTTCGGAGCCCTGCTTCCCCAAAATTATGCTTAGCGAAGATAACAGGTCAGTGAATACGTCTGCTTCAAAACTAACTTAGAAATATTCTTACTTCAGATTCGGGTGTCCGCACTTCTTAACTCTACTCGACCAGATGGTTAGCTCTGCTGCCTTAGGCTTTCCGCAACTCATCTCACTCTTTATAAGCAACGGCCAACCTACCTACCTTTCCTGTTTCAATAGGTGAATAATGACTTCCCCTAAGTGCTCCACACTAAAGTAGAGGCGAGCACGTAGTTACTGTAATCATTGCATGCGTGCAGTTTGTGTACCTAGACCTACGGCTCTCCATCTGAATACATCAAACAGAATCCACTCGATGGTCAGATGAGAAAGGGGAGTTAAATGGAGTGAAAGGCACACTTGCCCTTGTAAGGCTTCTTATAATCGCACGGACAGCTGAATCAAAAAGGTAAAGATCTGCCAAATACATTACGTACGAAAGATTATAAAACGAGGTATTCATACTTTACTTTTGTGGTGTAATTCTTTACAAGATAGCTTACCACCTTCCTTGAAACGTGATGTACACAGCATTGCAGTGCACGGCTTGCATCACGATTCAATGAGTCACGCATACTGATAAGAAATCTACAGCAAGAACTATTTTATAAAGAAAAGCAAATCTAGAGTCGAAGGGATACAGCTCACAAACTTTAGACCTTCGTATCGATAAATGTAAACGACACAGAATGGGTCAACATCGAAAAACCCAAAACGGAATGCTCACAAAATTTTAAAATAGGTAATAATAAAATTGTGTAAAAACATAAATAAAATGGATTATGTATAAGAACAGAACCAATAGTAAAACATCATGTTATCATAAGTACGGCAAGACAGTTCTTTTTATTTGTTCATAAGTTCGTCCGTGCCTGAAATAAAGGATAGCTACGTTGTTAGTACTTGCTACGTTCAAATTAGCCAATATGCAGTATCATCATCAGACAGCTAAGTTATTATATTTCCCGGCCTTAATAGGGGGGAGGCAGCGGCTACTTATTTGTATAATGAGCATCTGCTTCACCTATCTAAGGGTTGTTGGACCCCTTTATATTAAATTGGAAACAATATCCTTGTTTCTTCCCCCTTAATCATGGTACAACCGCAGACTTCATACAGACCTTATTTTGGAATAAATGGGGTTAACTGTCAAGTCAAGATAAACCTGTAGAATACACAATGAAATTGTCACAGATTTTTAGAGTCACCGAAATATAGGTTTGGAATTTTGGTGCTAAAAATTCGCTTATTATGATCATAGTCTTGTGGTACGACGTTTAAAACACGTGATTTAAAACTAATGGAAATAATTCTGAGGTCAGATGGCGGTTAGACGGTTTAGACAGAGAGTATTAATGTCGTTAGCAACAAAATCTAACTCTGCGGTTCGCAAGTAACATTCTCAGGAGTCGGATAATGACGATAACATGTGAAACCATTACCCTCACTTGCGGCAGGAGAACAAATTATTTAAATACACCATTCGCGGGGTTTCGTACGCAAGTTTATTTCAAGCTCTACTGGGAACAACACAATCGGAAGAGCAACCCGATACATCCCTGTGATCCAAGTGTTGATGTACGCAGGCCAACGTCATTGCTTCCAAGCTCACAGTTCCTTTCAAGCATAGTCAGTCACAGCCACCAGAAACTACAAAATGCCAACACGCAAAGTTGTGTGCAAGCCATGAGACAGTAACTGTCCACATCCACTCACCCCTAATTTCGATACTAAATTAAGATGGGTGGTTTGCTTCAAACTCCGACCGCTATATCCCAGGTACTCTGTACGTAAGTAGGGCGGTGGGTGGGACCAACAGCCTGTCTGAAAGCTTTTAAGAAGAGAAAAATGTCATTTAACAGGCTGAAGGGAGACATGATGACGTCAAACACAAACAAAAGCCCACACAAATCCGAAGGCAAATCATCGTCCTACTTCCAAGGTAGTGGTGATTCCGCAGGAGTGTCTGTACCTGTCCGCCAAATTACATTCCCATACAGCACAGAAGACACGAACCTTCAACGAGGATATATTGTGTATATATTGTGTATATAACACTATGACTTATATCACCGCAGTAGCAAAGGTCCTGACGTGTACCTCAATAAATGTCGACAAAATCTGCTATTTTCTGCCGTACACCTCACGTTACCAATTACCTTATATTTCTAATCTACCAATACAGGACTATCACCGGTTCCAAAACGATGTTCTTGTGTGAAGAGATGACGTTTCAACACACCAAGACAAACAGTTGCAACATTTGGGCTCGTTACGTTATGTTCTCGCTAAAGTCAAATGTTAACGGTCGGTGTCTAACTTGAAGGATAAACAGACACAAATATTTGCTGAGAGGTGGCCAGCCGGTCGACCGGGCCGGTGCAGGCAGCCGCAGAGCAGTGCCGCAAACAACCCGCTTTTATTTATGTAGACCTACATAAACAGAGCAGTTCAAAGCTCCTGTCCATATATGCCACTCTCTGCCAAGACCACGTATGGGGTGTAGGATGCCCGGGAAACAGTACACACTGCGTGTACCGACCAAGTCCCTTGCACTCCACTGGCACATATCTGCACTTACGACAGGCCTTCAAAAATGTCCCGCACTATATCTCTATATTTTTATTTATCTCTCAGACATCACAAACTGATTGGGCCTACGTTCTAAATTCCGATTACCTGCTACGAATATTATTCTCATTACCACTAATTTCATTGGACGGTTTTGTATGTTTCCGTGGGCTCTGCACATAAACGGCTAGACAGTACCCTCAAACGAGAAAATCCAGCTCAGTCCTACCGACTCATTTGTAAACGTTTCCTCATGTCGTTTTTTCTTGCTTAGCTTTGTCAGCATAAAACAAAGCAGTCAAAAGGCATGATTACATGCCGCAGACATGAGGAAACAAAGCTGAAACTTTTAATTTCAAAATTCTGAATTGCTCGGACCATCAGCGTTTTTTTAGTAGGTACCACTAGTTTATAATCGACACACAGCATACATCTGTACGGAAAGTCAAAATAAAAGTGTGATATATATTGTATGGATATTTACTAGCCTAATGCCCCGTGATAATACAACTGAAAGCCTGGTTTTTGTAAAAATCACTTTGTTGCTGTTTCCAGATTCAATATGGTTTAGTAATAAGATTCAGTTTTAAAGACAAAGTAATTCAAAGCTGTAACTGACTAAAATCCACGGAACACGGTCCTTCTTGGTAAGCTTCTCGGTTACACAAGAACTCCACCGCATTTTATAAATCTCGGACTTGGTTACCGCATTGACAAGAGCCAGCCACCTGGCCACATCCTGAGCCACATCAGTCCAGTCCATAGGCCCATCCCACTTCATGAAGGATAATATTAAGATATTATCCACCCATCTACGCCTAGGCCTTCCAAGCATTCTGTTCCAATCAAATTTCCTCACTACATTCTCCAATTCGCGCCACTTCCTTCAAATTCTTCTCGATTTGATCGCCCGAATAACGCTTGGTGTAAAATACAGATGTCTGCGGAAGGTTTCAGCTTTTCCACACGTGACCATACTGGACGATTTACGCTCTGGCTTTTATAAGCAAACAACCACGTTTTTTCAACATGTCGAAGCGTTTGAAATAACATTTACTACAGCAGTTTGATCGTTGTATAACTTTCGATAGGAAACGTCCAGCACAACTATTAAATTTTTTATTAATAGTTTCGAATTAATGAGGGTCCGGTATAGCGCAGTCGGTATAGCGAGTCGCTACGGGCTGGACGGTCCGTGGATCGAAACTCGGTGGGGACGAGATTTTCCGCACCCATCCAGATCAGCTCTGGGGCCCAACCAGCCTCCTATACAATGGGTACCGGGTCTTTCCTGGGGATGGCGTTGACCACCCACAACCATCTAGCGCCGAGTTTGAAGGAAGAGTAGAGCTATACATCTGCTCCCTCTCTGGCCCTTCGTGGCCAGTTCTAGGTTGAACTTCTAATTAATGCCTTCTTCAGAAGCAAAACCTTTAATATAAACTATGGGGATTTATTATGATTGCTGATTTTGGTGTGCCTTAGTGCAAAAACCCAACATCTCAACTCTCCCACACACACACACACACACACACACACACAAACACAAACACAGGTTAAAAATAAACCTGACCACACATGTAAAAGCACAGACCAGAATTACCACACACCACCAGACACTGAAATTAACAGGGAAGAAAATACTGCAATCAGATCAAGATTCTAGTGTTTAAATTAAGGAAAATTCGCCTAAGGAACTCATTAAGGGCGAAAGCAGTAGCAAAATATTAATTGTGGAGCTAAGAACTATAATCAATCGAGAAAAATAATTTTGTAAACATAAATGAAGCTGTTTTTATCTAAGAATTGCTTTAATGAAACGACATTCAAAAGTTACTGTGTGATGCGATGACACTAGTCACAGTTCTTCCTCTGTTTATTTAAGCAACCTCGGTACAGATAAAGTAAAAAATTGTAACACAGGCTGAAGCCTGCTACACGGATACCACCCCAACCCAACCACACCGAAACTCCAACACATATCGAAACAAGAACACACGACCAATGTGGTGATACAATAAAAAAAGTCACAGGCTCCTGATGATGGATGTATTAATGTCCGAAACATGTTGAGCATAGAAGAAGTTAAATAAAACTTAATAACTAGTGACATCAAGTTGGTCTCTTATTCTTCAACTATCAGAATTTGGACGTTTTTACAAAATTGTTATGTCAAATAGTTTTACTACTTTGTTGGGTGGGGGGGGGATATGTCCATGTTAAGAGAATGTTGGTATCAGTTTTTGCACTGCAGCCAACGTAATTATCAATCATAATGTGATCGCATCTTTAAAAACATTCAGTGTGACAAGAAGCAGAAATAGCATCATGGCGGAGCTGCCCTGTCCCTGCGGAATCCAACCCAGATATTCCGGAGTGAAGGATCCCCAGGATAGGAACTTATCTCAGATAAAATGGGGAGTGTTTCTAAAATGCTCATTGGTTAAAAGAAAGCCGCCGCCACCTCCTTGTGCTTAAGAATTGTTTTGACAGAAACCAAGTCCACGATACAACGTCTGCTTTCGAGTAGCATGGACAGCTCTGTGACAAACATGTTGTGGGCCTGAAGGTCCTCCCACCAGCCCTCCAAGTTCCTTCTCTATACTTCCTTACAAGAGCAGATAAGAATCCACAGAAGCGAAAGACGACATGTTTGTAGCTTTATTGAAGTTGCGTTACATTATTTTTATCGTTGCACCGTGCATTTTGTAGTTTATATAAGTAACACACCAACAAATGCACATATATAGTCTTTAATAATCTAAAATTTACAGTAAAACACTTAAAACGCTCCTACATGTTTCGATCATACGATCATCCTCCTGTTCTTTGCTAAATTTACAGTCTAAAACACTCAGTGATTTACTTCGTTATATTAATTTGGTGTTGTTGCAGCATGTCGTGTGTTATGTGTGAGTGGTACGGTGTTCGATTGAGACCGGCTGTCGATGTGCTTGTTGTGCCGTATAGCGTGATACTTTCTGTAGCCAGTCTCACGCTATACGGCTATACTGGCTACAGAAAGTCTCACGCTATACGGCACAACAAGCACTTCGACAGCCGGTCTCAATCAAACACCGTACGACTCACACATAACACACGACATGCTGCCACAGCACCAAATTAATATAACGAAGTAAATCACTGAGTGTTTTAAACCGTAACTTTAACAAGGAACAAAGTATGCTCCCTGAGGATGATCGTATGATCGAAATATGTAGGAGCGTTTTAAGTGTTTTGATGTAAATTTTAGATTATTAAAGACTATAAATGTGCATTTGTTGGTGTGTTATTTAAATAAATTTCATTACATTATTTAATACTTGTAGCACAACTACCATAGCTATGGAAGGATACATTTATTTATTCGTTCCTATACAATTATTTTAAACATCATATTTTGCAATTAAATAAAATATTTGCCAGGATAGCAAGTCTGCTTCAATAATCAAGGTCCAGGCGTAAATGTCCAAAGAACCTTAGTTGGATTCCCAGCAGAGTCAAGGGATTTGTCTCGTGTTCGAAGCGTCCAGATGGATTCCGCTTATACAATGCATAACGAAGGATCTTTTCGAGTAATTAAAGCGATAGGACACTCGCCCGTACCTAATGAATAGACTAAGAATGACCGGAGTTATTGCATCACACCCACATAATCCGTTATGGTACACAAGGGGACCAATTTAACTTATTTCTAAGTTAAAAAACAAATTAATGAAGTGTTAAGCGTTATGAAAGGCCACTCTTACCAAATTATCACAAATATTTACCTAGCACTGTTCTTTCCAGAATAACTCCATATATTCAGGAAAGTATCTGAGATGGCATGCAAGATACTGAGGGTGAACGCGGCGGTAGCTGATAAGCAAATGCTAATCTCTATAATTGAAGCATTTTTGTGGATCTAGGAAGATACTTGGGCAAAGTAAATTAGTTGTGGTGGAATAAAATAAAAGATACGGAAACAAGACACGTATTCAACAGAGGGTATTCTGCCACGTGGCAACCCGGGAGTAATAGGAGCGTAGCCCTGCGGAACGTGTATAAAGTTGTGGGGCTGAAATCAGCAGCAGCAGCAGCAGCAACAACAACAACAATTATTATTATTATTACTATTATTATTATTATTTCTTCCCTCCCCGCCCTAAATGTTATTAACTGTTGCGGAATTTAATTTGTAAAATATGGGATCTCAGATCACACCATGGCCACGTTACTGAGGTGACATATAACTGTCGGTTCCATTCAAAGTTTCTAGCACACATCGTTGTGGTAAAGTACATGAGAAATTAAATCAAATATTTTGGGACGTTATGTAATGGCATAAGGTTCATACAAAGCTTTGGAAAAATCGGTGAAATGTTCCGAAAATTGAAACGGACACATGAAGACACGCACACAGCATAGTGATCGCATATTGCATATTTGCTCTCCTTAATGAAGCAAGACTAACTATATGAAATAATAATTTGATATACACGTGAGACTTGGTTTTCAAAGTGAGAGAGAACAGAGATTGTAATTTTCGGGAGCAAGTGTTCAGAAAATTATTTGGATAAATGGAGATCGGTGTTAAGGCAAAGAGTGCACGAAACTGCCTAAGGGTAGAATTCGAAATCTTTTGATCTATACTTTACCAAGCAATGGTGATCTAATCACGGACAATAAGAAAGAAATTTAAGTAAAAAGCATGGAACTGATTAGACACATATGAAACATCTTGGCTGAAAAACTTGAAAAAGAAAAGTTCTTTTTAAAACCTAGTTACAAAAATGACAGGAACTTCTTTGCGTGATTGGTGTCCGACCTTTCGAAGGACCTTAGTGCCTTCATCTTCAGTGAGAGGCAGTCTTAGGATTCTTCGAAGCGTCAGGAACTGCTCGACCAAAGGCACGGATTCATATCAGCAAAACTCGCTCTTTGGCACAGCTTCACGTCAGGAACTGCTCGCCTGACGACACAGCCTCACATCTCAAGAGAAGCGAATCTTCAGCAAAACATGTAAGAGAAACTAATAAATTGCAGGTTTAATGTTCCTTAAAGAATCACGTTATAAGGCTGAAAACCAAATTTACGCCTTTTTCTTCACCAGATGAGCCACTGCCAACTTCTTAAGAACTTAACTGCACCACGAACCACGTCAGGTTGTCGTCATCGATGTTTTAAAAATCTTTAATAAAATAGCAGAACATGGCTCCGAACTCAGTCCTTAATGTCATAAATTTGCTGTCGCTAGTTCCTTCCTGACGCACGTCTAGTCTTGCCTGAGACAAAGTTAATGAGAAACAAGTCGACTTTTTCCCCTTCACTATGGGAAATCACTCACATAATGAGTACTGCTTATGACATTACAAACACATCAGTCTGAAGCACATTTGTGTTACCGTAATGACTTCCAATTGCTATATAAAAGGATCACAGTTGAATGCCATGTTATCATTTACAAATAATGACTTCTGTTTGGACGCATTCAGAAGTGAGACTTTTGCTTAAAAAAAAAAAGACATTAATTTCTGTTTTAGTATACGTAAGACATCGATCGCTTGGAGCGAACAGCGTTCTGTGTGACAGCTGACAGTATCACAGCCCCAACAAGTGTTGTGGGATAATGGAACTCGTTCGGGTTGCAGGCAGGTTATTTGGATGAGTCGCTCCTGAACGTGATCCTGTGATTTCACTGTTTACTATCTCGCTTTCAGCAAAATGGTCCCCACAATGTAACTCTTTTTCCGATAAGGTAACAGTCGGTTTCAGAACAAACAAATGCCCAAACTATCGTGTAACTCTGAAGTTCATTACCGTGTTTACAAAAGCTTGTCACTGTATTCCACCCTGACAGCGAATATTACAATCCACAAAACACTGCACTACTGCTTTAAGGTCACATTCATATTTTTGTGTAGATTTCATAAACGGTTTCTGTGCTTCGAGTGTCCGAAATAACATTCTGTATAAGCTGACACTTATCATATACAACATGCCTGCCACATGCTCTACCTCGCTCATCTTCGTGTATAACATTCGTGAATTTGGTGGTTTAATAATCGTGAAGCTCCTCATTATGCTACTTGCTCAAACTTTCTGTTTCCTGCTCCCTGTAAGCAACAATGCAAGTCCTCCAACAGCCGTTTAGTGTGAAGGATCAGACTTCACACCCTCACAAAGCAATATATAGAATTATAACGTTACAGACTTAAATTACCTGACTCGATGTGCTCTGAGAGAGGACAGGACAGTACATCTTCTACTTCAGTACTGTTACTGACAGTGACAGTACAGCCTCTACTTCAGTACTGTTACTGACAGTGACAATAGAGCCTCTACTTCAGTACCATTACTGACAGTGCCAGTACAGCTTCTACTTCAATACTATTACTGATAGTGACAGTAAAGTTTCTACTTCAATAATGCTACTGACAATGGCAGTAACAACTTCAACTTCAATACTCTTACTGGCAGTGACAGTAACAGCTTCAACTTCAATACTGTTACTGACCGTGACAGTAACAGCTTCAACTTCAATATTGTTACTGACAGTGATAGTAAGAGCATCAACTTCAATAGTGTTACTGACCGTGACAGTAACAGCTTCAACTTCAATACTGTTATTGACAGTGATAGTAACAGCATCAACTTCAATAAACTTTCTGACAGTGACAGTAACAGCTTCAACTTCAATTTTGTTACTGACAGTGATAGTAACAGCTTCAACTTCAATAATGTTACTGACCGTGACAGTAACAGCTTCAACTTCAATATTGTTACTGACAGTGATAGTAAGAGCATCAACTTCAATAGTGTTACTGACCGTGGCAGTAACAGCTTCAACTTCAATACTGTTATTGACAGTGATAGTAACAGCATCAACTTCAATACACTTTCTGACAGTGACAGTAACAGCTTCAACTTCAATACTGTTACTGACAGTGACAGTAACAGCTTCAACTTCAATAAACTTTCTGACAGTGACAGTAACAGCCTCCACCTCCAATACTGCTACTGATAGTGACAGTACAGCTTCTACTTCAGTACTGTTACTGACGGTGGAGTGTGCAGTTGACGTTGGTTGTGGTCTGCGCTGGGGAGAACCAACCGTACTTTGCTTCTTCGATAGCAATCATAACCGTACATATATAAACAATTTAATAGTTAATACAAAATATGCACACATATTAAAATACACACTTTCACATACAACTCACTAACACTCCGCCATGTTTCCATCTTCTTAGATCATCCCCACAGAGCCCTTCATCAAACAACCGTATACAAAACACAGATAGATAAAAATTGTAGTCCTTAAAATTGTGGATATTATAAAATTCATATTGACATGCATAACTGGTCCATGTAATGTTAATATCATAGCGTTACAGAATTACAAGTGTTCTGATCAAGAACCGGCAAGTGCTCTTTTGACAGCCAGCACGATACCGTGTTGTATATGTGCTCGGTTGACGTAAGACTCGCTGAGGGTGATCTAAGAAGACAGAAACATGTCGGAGTTTTAGTGGTTTTATGTGAAAATGCCAATTGTAATATTTGTGCATTTGTTGGTATTATCTATTAGAGTGTCCTCTGTGTGTGACCAGTAACCAACGCATTCCGATTAGAAATACATTGGGTTCCTCTGCAGTCGTGTGTGTGTGTGTGGGTGTGAGATAATATATTAATTTTCTGTAGTGTTCTGTGTGATTACAGCTGTGCATATATTTTACTTTAGCTTGTTATAAAAGAAAAAAATTTAAAAAAAAACGACGACCAGTATTTGTTAAAAACATTCGTCATGAAGTGATACAGATTCGTGTTTTTGACATGATCTATATGTTTGTCGCCGGCCGTAGTCAACGAGTGTTAAAAGACTCTACACACACTGCGCAGGTCAAATGCAGTCTCTTAAGTAACATTACCAGTAGACATAACTCAAATTTATTCCATACATATAACTGTCATGTGTCACTGACATTCCAAAATACTATAAATTCGCTGTCCTCTGAAAAATTTTATTAGCCGTATTTATGTTAATATTTTATGCTTGTGAAATATTTTCGTGGCTCCACTCCATATCTTAGAGCAGCCGACCCCATCTGTAGCCAGCCGATGCACCAGGCCGTAATAACGGTTGATCCATTTTAACATGAGCCCTGCAGTAAAACATGGTGAAATCTGGGAGCTTCATTTTTAGTACAGATAAAACAATTATTACGTGTGGGAGTAACGAGAAAAACGTACAAAGTTTTGGTTGGCAATCTTCAGTGAACGTTCGTTTTGAAGATATGGGTGTGAATGGTACTATGAGGGAGAGCCAACTGAAAACCTTAAAAATTAATACACAATTATATTACAATATTTAAGGTTTTTCATTTGACTCTTCCTCGCATAAAGCAGTAGAAGTCGGGCTTGGAGACATAAACGTACTACTGAAATTGCGGGCTCAACAGAATGCAGAAAATCTCTAATTAGCGGAACGACTAACAGGATACTTGCGGGAAGGAGCCTAATTCACTGTGTTACAACGTCAGAAAAGTTGATTAGGAAAACCTACAGTGGGAGACCCTTCCCAGTTTCCAATTTTCAAGTGCAGATGGGAAGTTATAATTAAGTGGTTCTTAAATTAGTATTTCTTGAAAATGGACATTGGAATCGATGACGAAACCACTCCTTTGTTGCAAGAAAAATTCTTACCACAAAAAAAACTGTTTTTTTTGAGGCAATATTAGCTTCTACGAAGGATTGTAAGCCATAAAATTATCAAGGTATAGAAGAATTAGTTCCAAAAAGTCTCCAGTTGCAGAGGCAGGTAACGTTATTCGGACTACGTTAAGACAACAAGCCAGGAGATAGCGCGAAGTCATGTGCGCGTTTATCAGTGTGTTTGTGCAATCGAAGGCGCCAGTATTGGTTTGCTTACGTAGCAGCAGCGATCATGTGACTGAGGTAGGAGGACCGTAAGGTTTGTGAGACCCGAACTAAAGGTTATCACGCAAAATGACGAGGACATTTGGATATAACCCTGCTATAGTCGGCTAGTTTAATTGGCTACCCAATTGCAAACACCATCTACATCAGACATACCCCTGCTTGGTACACACCCAGTAATTTGCTCGGTCCGTTTTATAAAACTGACATTCTATTCCGCCGTTCGCTTAGACATTCTTGCATTTGAAACAAATCTGAAGCTTTTTTTTTATCTCAGTATTTAACCAACTTGATGCACAAAATTTGTTTCACAATAAGTTTTATTTCATGCCTCTACATGTTTCGAGCACATGTGCTCATCATCAGGAGGTCAAAATTGCATCACACCTA
>Ga0123354_10007639_pt1 | contig 16320 bp, 10 predicted proteins | sample TergutLab28metaG_2_FD_97872 | JGI IMG/M metagenome (GOLD analysis project Ga0123354, IMG submission 97872) | Labiotermes labralis P4 segment gut microbial communities from Petit-Saut dam, French Guiana - Lab288 P4 | ecosystem: Host-associated > Arthropoda: Insects > Digestive system > Gut ...
ACACACACATAATTTGCTGAATCGCATTAGAGAATAGCGATATGCCTGCTAACATTATCCCTAGTATGAGTCTTAAGCTCTACACTGTTAAGGAAACGTTAATGCCAAATTTTATGTTATTTGCCCAGCAGCATACGCGTCTAAGGTTTAAACTTTTGGCGCCGGAATTATTTTTTTAATTTTAGCACATCCTGTATATGAAATGTGAATAACACAGGAACCAAATACGTTAGAATTATGAAACAAACTGCATTTTGAAGAGAAAAAACGGTTACTATATACACTGTTTAAAATATTCAGTACCTATATTTGTTGAATAAATATATAAAATGCAACTTTCGAGGTTAGCGGTGCGGTACGACCACTATAGTTGACATTAGGCGTCAAAGGGTTAATGGCGAAAGACCACACCCATTATTGTAGGCTTGTTCGTGGGTCGCATGTGAAAATATGTGGTATACCTAACCGCGCAAACTATTGCGTAATTTTTGTAGTACATAATTTACAAATGTGACTGCAGGCCGCATAATACAACCTGGCTGGCCGCGGGTCGAAAACCAATGCCAAACAAGCTCCTCGGGCATTAAGACCATCTTAAAAACATAGATTACAGTTTCAAAAACGGTATTACCAATGTACACATAGTTTGTGTACGAACTGAACTACGTATTTATTCAGGCAATCATACATACATATTTCCGTTGACAGCCGTAAGGCAACACATTGTTGTTCGATACATTAATTATTTAAGAGCAGCAAACGAAGGTTGCTTTTGTAGCAATCAGCCTGGACGGAGAAGACAGGAAAGTAAGTGAACGGATTATATTTATAGAACTGAACAGAAGCCAAATATTTTGAAATATAGGGATGGTACTGCTAAAAACTTAAGTTAGATACGAGTATCACATGAAAAGGAAAGCGTTGTACGAGTTTAAGCCAAGGACCGGAAGTACAAAAATCATTCACGAAGTTTCAGAGTTCAAGAAACGCATAGATGGGATATATGCTTCAAATAAATCGTTTCTGTATGAGGTTTGTTTTCAAAAAGAGTTTAGACACGGACCTTATAAGTAAGATCCTAACTTGGATACTATACTATAATTGGCGATAATTCATGTTCCTGTTAAAATCAATTGGATAAAAGCATTTTAATTCCAGAAAGAGCATCAAAGGTACAGCAGAGAAGAAACAGCCTCTTCAATGAAACCACAAACTTTAATATAGCTAATGTTAACCAGTTATTCTGCAAAGCATAAAATGTCAATAAGGCATAACGTAAATCAAAATGTACAGAAAGACGATAAAAGCAGATTTCAGTTAATATTCGCCCATTTCTATTAAATTATTATCACTATAAATACATTTATTTAAATAATCTTTATATTCTTGGTTAAATATCATATTGTAATATAACACGACAGGTCCATAGCCCCTTCCACAGCGAGTTGTCCATAGAGTGCGATCTACTGCTAACTCTTGCAATTTTCACTAACGTCTCTTTTCTCAAAGTCATCCTATAGTTGCTTAGGTCTTCTTCATCCTCTTACCGTCACTCTTATTCTCCCTACAATCTATCCTTCCACATCGTGTTTCAGAAGGCACTTCCTACGGAAAATGTGGCTAATCCAGTTAGCCTTCCCTCATTTTATTGTATGTAGGACGTTCCCTTTCCTCCTTGACTCTTTGTAAAAATTCATTTTTTTCACGATCGGAGCAAATGACCTTTCTTCATCCCTCTCCAACACCACATATCCAAACTTCCCAGCTATTTCTCCTCTACTTCCCAAGAGTCCACTATTCAGCCGTGCTCCAAATGTAGAACTTTGTTAGTTTCTTCCTTACATTTTAGCCCATTTTGTGGTAAAAGGAGTCAAATAAAATAGCCTCTCTAAAGTTACAAAAATATTTCACTCGGTATTCCAGAAGCATGTGGCTGAGACAATTCTGAGATAAGGGCTAACACGAGCAGAATGAAATGTTAACCTTGGTAAGAAGAAAAGGACAAACCTTAAGAACTTAAAATTTTACCAGATGTAATGCGGCAACTTACATCTTACCATCTGCCCTGTTTTAGTCAGCAGTGACCAGTTAAAAACAGCGTGGGTCACTGATGTACATTAATTTCAAAACTAATTTACTGGAGTGTAAAATTATATCACACATCCGAAATCGGTGATGAAAACGTTAAAAAGTAATTCACATGCCAATTTATTGCAAATCTAACAGGTGTTACACAAGATCTTAAACTCTTCCACCTGAAATAAAAATTTTCTTCATTTGCCCCCAGTGGTAACCACACAATTTCCAACTCAAAGTAGGAATAATTTGTATTCTGACGCACAGATTTTCTTCAGGAACAGAAGACTGCCCTAAAGTCTAGCACAACTATGGGTTCCACTGATTTCCCCCTATATAGAAAATATTACAGCGTGCCACATTAAATGCCAGATAATAATGAATCCAATGACGTGAACGGAACCGCTCAATACATCTTCCTTAAGCGCGATATTTTACGACGCTCTCAAATGTTAACACTATGCAGGGTCTGTGATAGACGAATTGATGAGGACAGGGTATTGGTGGAATTACACTCACAAGGGGAAGCCCGAAGGACTCGTAGAATAAAAGACCTGTCCCAGTGCCTCTCTGTACACAATCATCCCCTAAAGACTGACCTGCGATTAAGACCGGGTCTCCATGGTGAGAGACCGGAGACTAACAGACCGAGGTACTGCATGTTTGGCTCAGTATGCCCCAATTTTTACAAAATGTGAAATGTATTTATATGTCACCAAACCCACCTCCATACAACGCTGAGTTTAAGAATGGGTGGAGTTATGTCTCTATTCGCCTTATAGAGCTTCTTGACGTCGACAGAGATAAATTTAACTTTCCCTCTTACGTTATCAAATCCGTGCTTTAGAGTCTTGGACTGCAACTTGCTTCGTGGAGCACAGTCCTTCAGAATCAACAGTCCTCTGTTGACCAACACATTACTTCCTTTTTATGGTGCTGCAGTTTTATTACTGCGTTTGGACGAGCTCTGAGCCACATAAATCCTGTCCACACCCTAGTTTGTTAGAACCATTCCAACATCTACACCTTGTTTCCCAAAGGAGCTACCATTAGAATTTTTAGACCCAAATTCTTTTCTATGCTTGAGGCGTGTCCCGTCCGTCTCACATTCTTTAGTTCGGGATTTCCTCGTTTCAGATATTACGTAGAGAAATTATCGGAAGAAAACGGGATATCTTTATGAAATAAAGTGATATGTCAACTTGATGCAACCAGGTAATTTTATGGATGTATTCTTAGCTCTACATATTTCGGGTACACACGCCCATCATCAGGAGCATTAGATGTTGAGTTGCAGCACGTGGTTTTCTGCACCGAGTTTGTGGATGGGTGGTGGTCTTGAGAGCCGCTGCGTAGGTCGTGTGTACTGGTGCGCAGCACCATCCACACCGTACACATGAACTACGCAGCGGCTCTCAAGATCACCACCCATCCAAAAACTCGGTGCAGAAAACCGTATGCTGCAACTCAACATCTAATGCTCCTGATGATGGGCGTCTGCGTCCGAAACATTTAGAGCTAAGAATACATCGATAAAATTACCTAGTTGCATCAAGTTGGCATTTCACTTTATTTCATGAAGAAGATGCACGGTCAAACAAGCCTCACGGGATTTCTTGTTTCGAATGTTTTTTTATGTCACATAGCCCAATTAACAAGCAAAGAAACAAAAACAAAAAATGACCTCACGAACTTACTGTAGAACATTGAGATTGTATTGAAATCAGTCAAGCAGTTCGGACAAAGTTAAAAGCAGACAAATGGAGAAACACATTAACTAAAAGCTTAAGCATCTGTCGAAATTTCTCCAAGTGCAAGCACACTTCTCCGTTATAAATACATATATTTAATAGTCAAGGAAGTTAATTAGTCGTTTGACAAAAAAATGAGTTCTCTTTTGAGATTCTTACCCATTGTTTGGGATGTGTCCGTTGTAATCGTCGTCAATTTTTAACATAAAACTGACATTTCATGTTGAAATTATACACTGTATATGTAAGAATATGACACTTCACTTTAAAACAATATGTACAGTCTATGAAGGTGTACTATAAACACCTTCATTCCTAAAGCTCTCATTAGTGGTTACAAATCCCAACAACTGGTGTAATTCCAAAAACATTCCCAACAACCATTACATCGTCTTATGTTTATAGATCCCCCGAAATCGTTTGATCTTAGTCTAGTTATCACTACATACAAAACGTCATACACGATAGCTTTTCCGGTCATTTGTTATCCTACCGCATCTGTCAACTATATTGTTAGGGAATTAACAAATTTTACAGTCAGAAAATAATGTCGTGTATTTCCACCGTTGTTTCGCAGTTTGGCAAACGTCCAGTACACAAAACGACCCGTATGCGGCAGCACGGCGTTAAATACATAGAACTAGCCAACGGTAATGAACACACACACACATATCAGTAGCATGATAAGCAAGTAATACTTCATATCAGTGTAGTTTAACAACACGGCCGACGGATGGTCGCTGACCCTTTCAAAAAATTTAGTTCCGAATGACACAAGCTGGATGGCTGCTCATAGTATGATAATAGTACTGACTGTGTAACACTAAAATGAAAACAAAATAATAACAAGTCTTTGCTATCCGTGTGAGACTCGAAGCCCACTGTTTGAAAACCAAAGATTCATCGGTGAACAGTGGTTGGTCGTAAACTGACAACACATGCAGTAAAACTGGAACATACTATCGTGGTCATGGGGTCAGCAAGACACACCAAGAAGGGAAAAACAGAAGAAGAAGAAGATGATGAAGAGAAAAATAGCGCACATTTCATGCAATCCAAGTCCTTGATTTTATTACAGATCAAAATTTATAGCAGTATCTATAGGCAGTATCGTACTCAAAGTTAGTTCAACGCTATCATAATCCTAGCCGCTTTCATAAGTTAAACTTCCCGAATGTTTGGAAACATAGAAAGACGTTTACGGCAATGAAAATGCCATTATTAGCCCACCGCATCCATGCATAATACATTTTGAAGTAATAAAACGGAATACTTCGTGCAATATAAAACTCTCACTTTAGTACTATATAAATCCGGAATTAAACATGTACTGTTATATACTGTCTGGTGCTATAAGAGGAAGAAGAGGAAACTGGGGTTTCATTACCCAGTTTAACGGTGTACTGCTACTAAAACTAGAGGACAGTCTTTACCGAAACCTTTAATTGACCATATCTTTTCCCCTCGCTGAGTAAATTATAGGATATCAGTGCCTAAATGTAACCGTTTTCAATAATAAGTGTAAACCTCAACGTGTGTGCAAATATGTAACTCAACGGGCCAGAGACCTTTTTGAGAAGCTAAGAGTTGATAAACTATTTAAATTTCCCAAGCTGTAACAATGCCAAGTTCATTGCCGTATTTACATGCGACCGCCACTGCAACCTTTGTCAAGTCACATAAATCCAGTCGACGCCCAAAAATCCTACTGCCTTGGGATTCGTTTTAAAATAATGTTCCCGTTCATAAGTCTTCTAAGCACAGTCTACTCTTCAGGTTTCCCAACTGAAATTTTATCCACACTTCTTATATCCCTATGAGCGCCACATTCTCCTAGACTGAATCACCCTAATCATACTGGATAAATAATACAAATCAATAATGTTGTTCTGCAGTTTCATTCATTTTCCTCGCTCTTATGACCACAAAACTTTGTGATATGTCTCATAAAAGTATCTCCGACTCTGAGACCGAATGAAACAAAAGACACCATCCTTAGCCAGTTTCATCCCTTGCTTAACCTGAAAACCCATTTCCATTTAGGGAATTTTAAAATTTTTCCCACCTACGTACGTACACCTACATAAACTAAGTTTATATGAAGCATTATAACCACAGGTTTTTTGGACATTCTACTAACATTGCGATTTCTTGGAATGTAAAACATTATTCTGATTGTATTACACGAACCCCCAGCCCCTCCACTTTTGAATTCATTCATGAAATGAGACATAAATATAAAGCACAATCTTATCGTCTGAACCTAATAATGCGTAAAGATTATGACAATGATTTTTTAGTTTTTCCCCTGTGGCGCTGCGTTGCAACGTTGACTATGGCCTCCTAATTCTTGATGTTTCTAGATTACAAATAATGACGCACAACAGTCGGTAGAACTCCTCTGGACGAGTGATCAGCTCGTCGCAGAGACCTCTATATGACAACAAACAACACTCGAAATACACAAACAAACAACCCACAACAAAATAAGCGAGTGGCTGCAGACCTATGCCTTTGAAAGAGTGGCGAGTGGGACCAGCTTTCAAAACATGAACTCTCAATTTACAACAACATATACGAAGAAACAATATGCTATACACAAAAAGGAAAAGCAAAATGATCGAAATTATTTTCACATAAAAACGAAGTCTCTCATCGTCTGAGTTAATGTTTTGACTGCTGTAGTAACATTTCATGTTAGCACAGTATGAAACTGGGTGAGTGCGTTTCTTGGAGAATCTCTTCACTAATGAAAGTTAATTTATTCAAATCGACAAGAAGAAGATTTTATGTCTTAACAAGTCAATACCTTCGCTTTCGTAATTACACAACAAAAATTTTTTTGTATTAATAATTTCCGTCACACAAAACACGTTGCTTGATAAAGAGAGGTGTTGTGCCTTATTGTGGATATTAATGTATGTTTGTGACTGATACACCGACGGGGATATTTCGTACAACTATTATCCGAAAATTGTTATATTACAAAAATAAACATTCCAAAAGTTTTGTTCAAAATGTTTGTGAACATGAAGACATATAACATGTTCCATATCCCTTCAATAAAGGAATATTTACACTGATGCAGTAAACCAACACATGCACACTGGCAAAATATGCTTTAACATATACGATTAGTCACCTACATATTTCGGTCGCTTTTGCTGCCATCATCAGGGTGCTAACACAGGAATACAGATAAAATATAAACACACTGCAATTTGTTCATGTCTCGTCAGTATTATTGTTTCATCAGTATTTTTACAGAGCACACTGATGATGGGGGCACAAGCGACCGAAACATGTAGGTGACTAACAACATGTGTTTAAAGCATATTTTACCAGTGCCAATTTGTTGGTTCACTGCATAAGTGTAAATAATGAAGATATCTAATTAGACAATAAGAAAAGAGAGGTTTCGACAGCAGGTTTGCAAAATGTGCCAGGAACCCAGAAGAGTTTCAAACAAGTACATTAAGTCATAATTCGCCTGCCTTCTGATTTCACGAAAAGCGTCAGTAGTGAAAATTACGAGTACGAAGTGCGACAGCATTTATTTTAACAGCTGTGTTAAAGCTCGGTGGTATTATACTAATCAACTGGTATACTGACGGAACGCGATCACTATGAAATGGTAAAGCAGCTCTTATGTACATTACGTTTCGTACTTCAAACAAACCTAAGCTTCATGAATATTTACTGTCGACATGAAATTACTTTAGTAAGGATAATGCATATAGTACACATAAATACATTCCAATTATGCTGACTACCAAGCTTAATGTAGGTCTTCTATTTCCTAACTAGTTAATTGTTCGTATTATAATCAGAAATATATGATGTACAGTATCTATAATTATTTATGTGTATTATTACAAATTTCCAAACCGTCAAAATATTCATACAAGTCGCATTGCACTGCCTTTAATTTTGAAGTGACTGTTATTTCAAGTACAAGAACTTTACAAACACAGCCTCAAGTGTAAACAGCACAGCGAAGTTTTCATGAAAACTCCCCGCTTTCATGCAATGAACATACGAGGGGCGTTGTCATACAAATAATCAAGATCAATAATTCCATTCATGAAAACACGTAAAATGAAGGTCAAGGTCACATGTGGACGGATGGAATGGCGAGTTGGGTCACTTACCCCAGTGCGGCCTAAGAGTAATGCATCCATCTCACTCTCAGGGGTGGGATTAACCACAGCGGCGGTCGCTGAAGGGTTCACACCCCCAACTTTGAAAACAACCGGCTCTGCCATTCTTCGAAACGACAGATTGTTCTTAATTGCTTTTATAACGTTTATCCTTTCCACGATTATTATAGCGGTCCTTCATTTTAAATACTGCGCTGAATCTACACATTTGCTCAGTAATGTCAGACTACCAAAGTTCGACAAGTCAACACAAATTCAGCATTTGTTCACTTGTCCTGTTCGCATGAGATCTCTGGCCATTATGGACCATTAAGAATAATTTTCATGAAAACATTTTACCTTCTTTTCTTCTTACAATATTATCTGCAAATATTACACGGTTTTCTAATGTCACAACACAACTGTATTATAAGCATTCCTTCTTCGCTCGGTACGTTACGTACGCTCCGTTCGTCAACATTTTGTGGCCAGAGTAGTTTGTCCATCAGATTATTTTAATTTCAGCATAATCACATACTTGATGTAAAATATACTTGGTGTTTGACAGTAGTTATTTTCAAAATATACACTGCATTTAATCATAGGCGTCTTCTCTTCCAAATGTCTTTATCACGTGGTCCTGCACTGCAGAACTTAATAATAATTAACTAACACTTACAGACTCCACGTAACTTTCCCAAGGCACACCACATACTGAAGCAGTCACGTATATCACTCCACTTCAGAATCACAATAAAAATAAGCACAAATTTCCGGCTTAAATATATCGCCTATTATCGTAAATCACCTGACGCACAGCCTACTGAATCCAGCACTTTCTCTTCAAACTTGTGTTGAACCTCTCAAACTAGGAGCAGCTCTTATACTATATATCACAATATTACGTTTCACAGCCGTTAATTTCGGAATTTAAATGTCATATTGAAAATGTCTATAATAAGGAAATACCATCTGCATACAAGACAGAGGACGCACTGTCGGTAGTCACCACGCGCCTTAAACATAAGGAAGAAGACGCGCGCACCTGTTGAATGTGACGTCGAACTGAAAGCGGCGCAGGCAAGGTTTGAAAAGGACGAGCCAAAGTACAGGGTCAGAGTTATGAACGATGAGGTTGGAGGAAAACGAAAGACTGATTAATAACATGTGACTATAGCCAGGATCGGCGTGCTGTCGGGAGAGACGCGCCGTTGGGCTTAGCGACACTCGCTCGCTCGCCCCGCGTGCTGGGAACAATGCCGCCAACTGCCGCACTAATTTCACACTACCAAGAACATAAAGTACATCACAAACGGGAAAACAGGTTTACATATTTGCTGTCCATCTTCATTTAAAAGAATAGTATTCCTCTTTTCAAAATGTTGAAACAAGAGCTAATGTGCTTGTTGTACAATCCGGAGACATATTGATTCAAGCCTCGCCCAGGGTTTTGTTGCTCAGACTGATATCGATATGAAGATAAAACCAACAAATGTGTATAAACATTTAGGACTCTCTTACATTATATTAAAAATATAGTAATACTCTTACATGTACATGTTTCGGCCACTCTTGTGGCTATCTTCAGGGAGATGTCATACAATGGATATATTACAAAAATTGCAAGAACCAATGCAAAAATGTAAAGTACTAAGTTTTAAAATTTATGGTTTAAAATGGGGGCACGCGGTGGCGCAGTTGTTTGAGGCACTGCGCTCCAAGCCGGAAGATTGCGGATTCGATTCCCGATGGTGTCATTGGAATTTTTCATTGACATAATCCTTCCGGTCGCACTATGGCCGTTGGGTGCACTCGGCCTAGAACAGAAATGAATACGAGGAATATTTCCTTGGGGGGGGGGGGGGTAAAGGGACCCCCGGCGTGCGACTGAAAAACAAAACACCTCCGTGGTTTTACATTCTTGAAATCTAGGATCCTCAGCCTACTGGAATCTTCAGGGCCTGTTCAGGCCTATACATTGATTGCTTTACTTTTGTTTTATGGTTTAAAATATGTAAAAATATAAAATTCAGATAAATTAAAATAAAAACGAATGTTCCATGTAGCTATTGTGTAGTGTGTCACTCTGTTGCAGAAGCACGTATTGTAAGAAGCTACAATGAAATGTTTATATGTATTTATTGCTTTTATCTTCACATCGATACAACTTAATGCATGGTCAAGGATTATTTTGAAAAATCACAGTTACATTCACAATCTACTGCCGTTGAAAGTTAATTCCGGGATTAAAAACTTAGAACCAACTACGAAAATTTCTACCCTATCGCTTACGGTTTTATTTGATTCAGCAAAATGAGAACATGTCATTAGTACAGCGTCACTTTAAGAGTCAGAAGCAGACAATCCAATATCGCACACACATCTTATCAACGAACTCAACACAGCCCACCTCACCTCGAGTTTCTAAAGAAAGAGTAAATCTAGCCGCTGGACTGTGATAGTTATGGTTCGAATAAAGGATTTTGTATAACACGCAGAAGGTACATAGAGGAAAGTTTAAATTTCAAAACTAAATTACGCTCCTTTTGGTATTCTTTACTTCTCTACAGTAATTTCAGGTACACTGACAACACAAGTGTTACATAATTCGAAATACTGACAGCCTCCAAAATTAAATAAAAATAACAACAATTTCAAAACCACTTTTAAATTACTCCTGTTCAATTCCTTCTCAATATCATGGACAAGAAATTGGTGTTTTGTGCTGTTCTGAGGATGAAAGTTCATAAGCAAAGACAGTGGACACTGTGTTTCATTGGAACCATAATTTACAGAAGCTTCATAAACAAGACAGTCGGTCAGAAAGTAACTTCATAATGCATAAATGTTTATTTTGGTTTCTTTCCTGTGGACCCCAATAAGAAAATCTCAGCTTTAACGACACTGCCAGTCCACTACTCTTCCATATTCTGCCACTACAACTGGGTCACGTATCATATCACTCAACGAGCTCTTATATTGCCTGTTTGCAGAACTCCGCGCTCAGTGTTATCAGCCGTCATGTCAAAACACTCTCAAACTCGCGATTATCTATTAATTTATTACCGCCAAGATTCTTGGTAAACGTAGGAAACACATGATAAAGCCCAAGCGAAAAAAAAATCCCTGAAAAATCGAAATAAACGTAGGCACTATAATTAAAAATTGTTCAACGTGTAAAATTATTGTCTGACCGAGTTTTGTGGCCTAGAATGGTAATTGGTTACTCGTATCATAAGGATGAAAGGAAAGAAGTGAAATATAAATATACATATACACGTATCATAAAATAAATTAATGTAAACGAGCCTTCAAAATTCAAAACATATGTTGATATTCATATAATTCTCTGAAATTTATTTTCTTTTTTTTTTTTAGATTCTGTCAAGAGGATTTCAGAGAACACAGAAAACGCTAAGCAATAAATACGACAAATCCCCAGGTCTGTCTATAAGAAATGGAATGCAATAAAAGTATTTACACTTACCACAAACAGGGAAAGTGTGAAGAAAATAACACTTACCTGAAAGCAAAAGAAATAAAACATTTTAGTAAGTTTTAAAGAAATTCTTAAGTTGTGATTAAACGAATCTTAGATTCTGCGTATGTGCATTAGAAAGGTACAGTCATATACAACAGTAGTTTAGCTCTTACAAGGCTGAAAAAGTCATAGTGAAAGAATTCATGCAATTACTTTCTGAAAGCAGCCGCGTTTAATCTTAAGTAAAAAGGCTTAATCACTTATTTGTCTTCTTATTCTTCTCTGTCAATTTGTAGTTGCTGGCTAATTATATTTTGATTACACAGAATTAGCTTTAACAGCTTAATTTCGTTGCATGGGAAAAGAAAGATGGCGGAAGATAGCATTACCTGTGAGCGTAAGCATCCTGTCTATTAACTCTTGAAACCAAATTACAAACTAACATGAAAGATGGCAAGAAAATATGTCGCATGGAAGTCTGAGATGCGAAGGACAAGACGGTATACAATCTATGACCCTGAAGTTATGTAGAGGCAACAGATCTGCAAAACATACGCAAATTCACATAATGTAAAGTTTCTTGGTATAAAAATTAGAACAGACGTGAAGAATTTCCAGAACCACGTTCTTATTTCACGGCAGTAATTAACAAATTATTAGACTGAGAGGCGCATGACATTTCGAATGAATTTTGATGTTTTGCTGACCTTGCATCTCAGTATATTTATCTTAGTAATTAACCAACTTTATGCGCAAAATTTTGTTTTACAATAAGTTTATTTCGTGTCTCTACATGTTTCGAGCACCATGTGCTCATCATCAGGAGGTCAAAATTGCATTACACAGCCTCTGGTATCATCACACCTACACCTATAGGTGTGATGATACCAGAGGCTGTATAATACAATTTTGACTTCCTGATGATGAGCACATGGTGCTCGAAACATGTAGAGACACGAAATAAACTTATTGTAAAACAAAATTTTGTGCATCAAGTTGGTTAAATACTAAGGTAAATATTTGGAATGAAGTTTAATCACAAATATGTCTATGAATTATGTATGAAATATCGCACACAGTAGAAAGTTACAGACCTGATCAACAGTAGAACTGTCCCGTTCTTCCCGAAAAAAATTTAACATGGAAAACATTAACATTACTGTCTTCTAGGATATCACGCCGTGTAGTATGGTACAAATTTATCGATATTCCGATGGATCGACGGTAAGTGACTACCAGAAGACACGGCGTTACTACATGTCAGCAGACACTATTTTTCATAACCACCGTAAGAAATTAAAATGTAACATATTACAATGTTTTGTTCACTTCAATGACAAGTTATAACTGCAGAAGGTACTAGCATCACTTATGTAATTATTATTATTATTATTATTATCATCGTTATTACTGTATAATCAATACTGCCATGTTCTGAAATATAAAATAACGAACATTAAGACAATATTTTGTGTTTTTTTTGCACCGTAAATTTTAATATAATGATATAATATAAACCAATGAAATGCACATTTTCTAAATGCTATTTGAATTTTGAATTTTGATATCTTCTACATGTTTCGAACCCGAAGGTTCATCTTCAGGAAGACGGTTGTATATATCGGTATAGTGAGTATCATACCATAACTACATATACAACAGTCTTCCTCAAGATGGACCCGCGGGTTCGAAATAAGTAGAAGATATTCAAAATTAAAATATTAATTTATGGAAATGTGCATTTCGTTGGTTTATATTGTATACTCGTACTTAAGTTAATATCCATCAATTCTACGGTTCGACCAGAACGACCAAATGCATTGAAGAACAGCATGTTCAGCATGTTCAGCATGTTCAGCCAGGAGCTGAACTGCATTTCATTATCAGGTTAAACAATATTACATAAATATGACATTAATAAAGCAAGACTTTTAAACACGATAAATGACGACTATTTGTAACATTGAAACAAATATTCAAAACATAGGATTACTGCAAATGTAGAAGTTCAGGAAACGCAGCTGCATACTTTTGTCACACAATAAACGTTGGAAAATACAAAAATAATAAAACTTATGATATCGCGACCTGCATTTGGAAGTACTGTGTACCATCGCACTGAGGGCAGAACCTAGGCTGTGTTCTAGAATAGAGTGCCCTGGCAGATATTTGGGCCTAGCAGACAGGAACTAATAGGAAACTGGATAAAACAGAGTAACTAGGAGCTTCGTAACTTGCATTCCGCACCAAATGTTATTAGCAAGATGAAGCCGAAGACGATGAGAGGGGCGGGGCGGGGCAGGTAAGTATGGAAACGGCAATGATATACGGTTTCAAGGGCAAAAAATTTAAGGAAAGAAAGAAGTGATAAAACCTACGCGTAGAAGGAAGGATAATATTAAAATTGATTTCAAACAATCACGATACATGCGCTTCCTTCCTGTTCATCTCGCTCAGGATATAACACGTCTGTGGGGGGAGGGGATCTTGTATACATGGTAAAGAACCTGTGGGTTCAAGTGGAGAATTTCTCACATTGTTGCAGACCTGTCAGCTACTAAAACAGACACCGTTCCATGGAGTTAGTTAAGTAGTGAATTAACTAGTCAGTTATTTGTTAGTTAGTTATGAAACGGTAACTACATTCAATATAGAACACTATATTATTTAAAAAAACATGAAATTCACTTCTCCAGCAGTGTTAGCTAGGTTGGGGAAATTCTGTTGATCTTATAATAACGACAAAACAGAGCATACAATTCCATTTGTTACTTGTGGAATTTCAGTATCATACCAATTCAGGCCTTCTGGCTACAACGAAAATTCAAGGAAATTAGTGGATGATTCGTAAGTCCAAGAAACTAAATTACTTTAACATAATGAAATTTAGAAAAAACAGTAAACACGAGGGGGGGGGGCGCGCGCGCGCACACACACACACACACACACTCTCTCTCTCTCTCTCTCTCACTCACACACACACACACACACACATAATACACACATACACGCATACATACATACATACATGCATACATACATACATACATACATACATAATACATACATGCATAATACATACATGCATACATACATACATACATACATACAGATGCCCAAAATTAATAAACTTCTGAATGGTAATAAATTAAGGAATTATTTAATGCTCTTTCACAGCAGAATTTTGATCTCGGTTATCTTTGCTGTATATTCAGTGTTATCTTAGTTCTTAATTCAACGAACAAGAATAACTTCGGAACATTTGACGAATCTTCTATGTGTGAAGAAAATGTAAGAATGGTCGCGGAGATATTCAGAAGAAAGCGGTGATAGTTGGCAGCACTGCGGTGGGTCCACACCCTCACTGAGCAAGGAGGGTTGGGGACTGACGTTCAGTAGGCAGGCGCCGAAAGGGGAACGGGTACTGTAGGAGTGAGGGTATGGCGGGGGTCGGCGAGCGACGCCCCGTCTGTCACATCGAAAAAAGATTACAAGGGTGTGGGTTGTTAACAAGTGCTGCTGACGGATATAATAAACCGTCATTAAATGTACCTCCAATTTACCCCCCTTACTGCCACCAGTTAATAAATGATACATAATGCTTGAAATGATTTGAACATAATTTTACTACGAACTCTCTAAATTAGGATACCTTATATCTAGTGTTGTTTCCTTCTTTTTCTTCGTATTCCTTTGCTCCTCTTTCCCATTTCCATAGGTCTGCTTCATATTTCAGTCGTTTTGTTCTTTTTCATTTTCTTTACTTTACTTTTCCCTCCTCTTTCCTTTCTTATCTCCGTGCCTTTTCCTTATTTATTTATCCGTCGCTCTTCTCTCTTTCTCCCTTTACGAACCTATCCCTTTCTTTACATTTCTTATTTCTCTACACATCCCATTTTCTTTCCCCCTTTTCCCTCGTTATTTAGAATTTCATCCAATATTTCTTTTTTTTTTTCACTTCCCTCTTCTACTTCTTTCTATCACTTTTCAGAAGTCTTTGCACTTATCACAACCAAATTTATCTTTCCTACTGAACCACAAAGGCATCTCGTTATTGATTATTCAAAGCCTGAAAATCGGTATCTGCATAAAATATTACATTTACGTAACGGCACTTCATACGAAGATAATACAGGCTGAAACTCTTAACATGGGCGAATATATTTCACGGTTCAAGAGACAGAGATTTCCTGCTGAAGTGCTTTTGCCAGCTCCCAAAGAATGGTCTCTTTTTTTTTTCTCCAAGTTCTACACATTCTAGAACATGCGTATACGTTCCTAATTTAATCGGTTTATCTCTTCGCAGTATTGCCTATTTTCATATTCTGTTTCAAATACATTAATACTTTATTTTACCCTCAAGAGACCCACACACACGCTCAGTATTTACACAGCCCTAACTCCGCTGTTCAAAGTGTGTACAAAGCTTCCCAGTCACGAACGGTGCGGATTTCCCAGCGCTGGTTTATACAAGACCCCAAGGAGTTTTACTCCTTTGATCTGCGTACGTTGCAGAAGCACCCATGTTTCCCACTTCAACATTATCCTACACCACACATAGATACAGAAACTTACTCAACTGCGCGATGATAACTAATTGTAATTTATTTTGGAATAGAAATATTTCTGTGCTTAATTTGAAGTAATTTAAGATATTATTTAACAGCTTCACTGATATTTGGTAAACCACGTTCTCATCCCACTTAAATGGAGGACAGAAACCAGCAAATCAAAGCGCTTGTAACAAGTACAGTTTTTGAAGCAACCTGTTTACATCACATTTCAATACTAGATTTACCCCATTTTTTGGACGACTGGAATCAAAATATTTAACCATATATATATATATATATATATATATATATATATATAT
>Ga0123354_10007640_pt1 | contig 16320 bp, 5 predicted proteins | sample TergutLab28metaG_2_FD_97872 | JGI IMG/M metagenome (GOLD analysis project Ga0123354, IMG submission 97872) | Labiotermes labralis P4 segment gut microbial communities from Petit-Saut dam, French Guiana - Lab288 P4 | ecosystem: Host-associated > Arthropoda: Insects > Digestive system > Gut ...
CTGTGTGTGTGTGTCTGTGTGTGTGTGTGTGTGTGTGTGTGTGTGTGTTGGAGGTGTTACAAGCCCATAACAGAAATTCCACTTTACGGGAGGGAGAGATGGTGGCAGACGTGACTGTGGTAATATTTTGGTGTTGACACTACATAGCCAGCCAGCCATTTCTTCGGCGAGTCGACCAGTCTGTACAAATCTGACTTGTATAGAGATGTTACTCGGTTGGAGTCCCTGCCAGACCATCAGCGTATTTGCTATGCCTGATGTCAAATTAATCCAGGCGAATTTGGTGAAAGCTTATAAATACAAACCGCTTTCTGGTCCTGGTGTACTGTGTAATACTGTTTAGCGTATTATGTCTGAAAACTTCTGTGGCTAAGAGACCTTTCGTCATTCACAAACCATTACTAGGTGGGGATTCGAACTACTTTTCAAACTTTCGCTCGAATAAAGGCTACAGAATCTGTCCAGCGAATCGCGCAGTTATATTATTGACTAACGCAGTGACTGTGGGGCATAAACGGCAGACGCGCATTCCAGTCGCCAGACTAATCAGGACGTCGTCCCTTCACATCACTTCGGTCCTCGCCGGCACACTTATCAATTTACAGTTCAGCGAGTTAAATAATTTTTATAGGACGGACCAAAGTTGCTAATTATCTCTATGTAGTTGAGTTACATGTGCGAAAATGGAGCTTCCAACATCTCGTTCAGCTGTCACTGGTTTCCTGCCAGAAGTGCACAGTCTGAGCCGATTTATTATGGTTTGTCTACCATCATCGAGCACACGTATGGACATGAATGCGAGAGCGTTTCCCAGACAGGTCAACGCAAACTTAGCGCTTCAGAAAAAAAAACAGTTTCATTGATATGGCACTGTAGTTTGCTGATTAGCAGCGTGCATCGCATTGTCAGGTTGCGTGAAGTAAAAACATAACCGTGCATTGTTAGAAAAGTATCCTGCAGTCGTAGACTTTTGTTATTAGGTACGTTCGCAAAACTGTGAAAAGCGACTGTTATCCGCGTCATGTCCGCCCGTCTGTCGTCCGTTCCGCATAGAAAAACTCGGTTCCCGTTGGACGAATTTTCCTGAAATTTTATTTTTGATTGTCTTTCGAAAATCTGTTGAGAAATTTCAAGTTTGATTTGACCTCATGTGCGACAACAGTTACGTGTACTTCACATGGAGACAAATACACATTTTTGGTCATATCTCGCTTAATTCTTCTTAGAATGTTATAAAGACAAAAATCATGGAAAAATTAACACACATTTGGAAACTCGTGTTGTTTACGAGATAAGAGTGGGAAAATATGGTAGATCCAGGCAGGCCACATATGATAATAAGATACGGCGCATGCGCTTTGCATATTGGGTAATTAAGGCTACAACACACACCCAGAATATATAATACTAACTGGTTTTTCATTGCAACAATGGTTATGCGAACCCGCCTCAATATTACGTTTGTACTTGTATCTTGCCTATCTTGTTCCGATAACTTCCTCTCGGTTTAGTGCCGAGAATATGCGACATGAAGAAAGGCTTAGGGTGTACGTAAGGAAGAAGAGTACTTTGATGGTTGCGATCAGTGCGTATTCTCGTTTCGGCTTGTGATATTTTCTCCGTTCCGAATGACGTCGTCCGGCTGATAATCTTTGATAGCGTATGCGGGAGTATAGCATAGCTCCACTCACTCAGCGACGGCACTAGATGGAGGTGATTGGTCAATTTCATATCCCGGTCACTGTACCTTCGCGCAAACAAACCCGGCATCCAGCGTATGACCGTTTCTCCATCGCTGTTTTTGTTTGTAGTAAGATGAATTTTTCGCATCTGACGATCTGCAGTTTCTTTAACCCTCATCCTAACGTGGAGAATATGGTGAGCTCCTAATAAAGCCAGCAAATGGCAGGTGGGATTTAACTCGGCGTTTAAACTGTTAAGTAAATGTTGTGTATTTGTAAGTGTCTTTGAAGAGTCTGTAGAGTTTTCTAGACAGCTAAGTTGTAGAGGGAAATTACACTATATTGGTCGACGCGACCTGACGAAAACATAGACCGCTTCTTCGCTTCAAACTTGCGCTCGGAAGAAAGCTAACCTTACTACGTCAGTGATTTGTTATAAATCGACAGACTGCTACTCAAACCTGATTATTGCAGTGACTTAAGAGTTTGAGTCGAAATTTAACCGTTGAGTTCTCCTTGTTTCAACCTCTACTCAACGCAACGTCGAGACGTAACGACTAACCTTCTAAATCCTGCGGTTGTTGTACATACCGCAAGGTTAAGCTCTTTATTTGCAGTAGCGTTTGTGTGTGCTTCCTGTGATACACACACCAACCGCAGCTGCACCGAACACGCTATTCTGCAGTCAGGACTGTGCCATAGTTCGGTACTCTGTCGCCGCCACCCTCTCGCCTTGGAGGCCGGACCATCATCCGGTGTCAGTCAGCGCCATATTTATGGCATCCTGTATGACACTGACGTGTCTCTCTCCGAGTACTTCGGTTTTGCCCCTTCACCATCATTTCATCCATGGTCTATACCGATCTTCGACTTGGTGCTGCTCTTTTCAGAAGGACAAACCGGCGAATCCTGGTAATCTTCACATAAGCAATGCTCTTCAGGCTATCTGGAAGCATTGTACACAGTGGCGTCTCTAGGTTTGTTGGCGCCCCGAGTTGTTAAACATAGTTGTCGTAACAGAAATTAATAACTTAAAAAAATGCAATTAATAAATTTAATTTCATTTTATTTTGATTTAAAATTTTTGAGCCCCTAACTCAACTTTTTTAAGTTTAATATTCGTTTTGCCGCGTCTTGAATTCTGCCGCTTGGGGCGGCCGCACCACTCAGCCCTCTCTTCAGCTACACTGCTGCTTCCACATTGTTTCTCAGTCTGTAAAGAATGACGTGGTCTGCACATCATTGTGGTTGGTCATATTAAGGCTCGAAAATTGCATTAGACATTCGATATTTTGCTTTTTGTTACGGTGGCAATCTAATTTCGGGAAACCTGTTTGTAAATAAATGAGGTGAAACATAAGAAGAAGGAACAGTATGTTCCTTTTCAATCGCACCAAAAGGAAAGTTCCAAAAATGGGGCCGTTAACGTCACCTTAAAGGGCGTCCTTGCATCTGCTGTATATGTCCATGCCATATTTCCGCTCAAGAAACTCTAAACGGTTTTTAAAGGAATATGATTTTGGGAAAGATTACGTAACTTTGTAATCTGTTTTAGTTTCATATCAAAATTCAGGCAGAAGTAGCTAGTGCTTTACGTGAATACACTCGTGTGTTAGTGCGCGCACCTCAGGGTAACTCGAAAGTTATATGTCCGGTTCAAAAACAATCCGATAAAGAAAGGGTTGAAAAAATGAAACGTTTTATGTTTTGTCCGCCTTACCTTGTCGTACAGCTGTTGAGATTATTAAAAACGGAATTGAGTGAAAGCCGTGTAACTGTTAGGCTATGCGTACATTTTGGATTGTGTGTATTCAACAGTTAATAAAATCTTCTGAACAAACGGTAAGGTTACCAAATTGTCTTGATGCCCATACAGATTAATCAAAACTTCCTGCTACCTGAATTATAGATTTTCGCTTACATATTACTACTACTACTACTACTACTACTAACTGCAACTGCAATTGAGTTGTCACTCGGTGGTAGTAGTCCTTACATTAGTACAGACGAAACAATAAGAATAAATATACATAAACGAAACAATACAAAAAACGCAATACAAACAATACAAAACACAGTAAATCAAGTACACATATTACCAAAACACCCACACCTTACAAAACCCACACATACACACCCACATATTACAAAACAAGTTAGAACAACCACAATGAAAGATACACCCAAATGAAATAAGTCACAATATAATCAAGTACCCTCAATATAAGGTCACCTTTATGTATATAATACTTATGTCCCGAAGAACTTCACCGTAACTCACTTCACTTCAAAATAAAATCACTTCATATAAATTACGTCAGTTCATTGCACATCTCTACACTTCTCCACATCACTAAACTTAAGAGGTATGATCTGTTCATTTATTTACGTAATTTGAACATGCGTCTACAACTGCTGGTCTGTTACAGTGTAACTTCGCTTGTTTTTGACGCTATGACGTAAAATGCGGGAGCTATATTACGTTGCATTTACCTTTCCTAACTTGTTGTTGACAGTGTAACAAGCCAAAAGACACACGACAGCAGGACCCCAGATCGATATGACGTCATACTTTTCTTGATAAGTTTTAATCCCTGACAAATATATAATCTCTATATATGAGACAAGTTAGGGAAGACAAACTGAATACTTGGGTAACTTACGAACCGCTGTATATAACAAGTTAAGGAAGGCGAATGTATGAACTACTTAAAATTGTGTGTTCTCATGTTTAGTTGAACTTGTTCCACGCTTTCCAATTATAATTGGAAGGCGTGATGGACACCCTTTACCAGCAATCTCAAGATTGTTCCATGATTGTGTGTTTGGTTCACCAGGACTGCAGCATGTGTTGTGCTTTGGGGTGTGTGTGTGTGTGTGTGTGTGTGTGTGTGTGTGTGGCTTGGAGTGCCGTTGGTGAATTTCTTTCTTACCCTGCAGAGAAAGGTTTTTTTTCCCCCGCCTGTAAATACAGCGGATTTAGTAGCATCGGTGATGCAGCTGAATCAGGACGCAGAGATACTGACGATCACGTAACTCACCGGTGTGGCTGTGAAGAAGAGACTTGCTTTATACAGACCGAATATTTGTTGGTTACCTAATGTAGTTGAAATTCCGAAAGAAAGGTGAAAAAGTAATTCCATTTCGGTTACATATTGAACAGTCTTGGGGCTCGGTGACGATAATAAAGATAAGTCGGCAATGTAACACACAGGAATGGAGGTTAACGGAGGTGTTTATTACCTTCCTGTGCCGAGAAAATTTGCACATACATAGAATACCTAAGTCCGGCTCAAATCGCCGTATCAGGTACAGGGTTTCCGCATCAATGACATGTAGAATATCAGAAAGTGCGATGTGCCCCTGTTTAATAAGGACATTTCGTTCATATTATCGTACGACTTCGATGTTGCCACTTTGTGGTGGACCCTGACCCTGTTCGTTTTCATCATAGGCTAGTACTTCTGATCAGCGTATCTGGTCAGCATTTTTCTAGGTCATCAAAGTTTTAGACATGATCCAAGGGACAATATAATGGAGAAACTAAAAACATACATACGTAAGGTTTCAAGTTATTGAAATATATATTTACCTTAAGTATCACAAATTCTTTTACATAAACTGAAAATAAAATTCTCTGAGAGAATGTGCGGCTTATGTGTGTCTCTCTCTCTACATTATGCTCTTGTTGATTTTGTGGAATGTGGGCTGGTTGTATGTCGAGTTAACATATTATTTATGTACGAGTATTTGTTTGTTTGTAATCCGTTTAATTATGATGCATTTTTTAATTTTCGTTTTCTTATATATCCCCTGATACTTAGAAGAAAAAGGGAGAGGTAATTAGAGCATCAGTCGTCTTGTTCCCTCTTTTATTAATACTATATTTTTTGTTACAAATATATACGGATAAGCAAAACAATGTTAGTGTTCAACTTATATGATTTTTTTTTGCGTTTTATACCACGTAGTACAGTATTGCAGTGAGTTGCGACGTTTCGAAGGAACGTTCAGAATCCGTCTTACTATGACTGAATTTTGTTCAGGTGGATAGCAAAGTGATTGGGAGAAGAAAGTGTGTCGGTAGTGCACAAAGGTGTCGAGGATTTCGGAAAATCGAAGCTACGAAAAGGGGAAAGATTATAGGACTAGCAGCGACCCAATGGAAGTTTATCGTCCCAAATGAGAACTTGGAACTCTGGCACTTGGCCTCCTTATACGCAGTTTTGTATCGTTCTTAGTGCTCCCTTCTCAAAGTTTCCTCCATTCTCGTCAGTGTTCTTGTCTTCCGCTCATCCTTTTTATTCTTGTGTGTGTGTGTGTGTGTGTGTGTGTGTGAATCGTCTGAATTGAGAATTTTCTATTCTCTACTAAGCAGTTTAGTTCCAGATCCGGAATCTGTTTTCGGACTGTTAGGGACAACCAAATCTTCATGTCTAATAAGGGCAGATACATCACTTTCTTCACCACCGCCTTGTGACTACCTCTGGGTTTTCAATCTTTCTTGTAGCAATCGATGGGGCTCGTGTGTACAGTTGGTCTCCCAGCTACATCCAGCACCGAAGCTTTATACCGCTGTTGGACTCTTATACTTGGCGAGATATAAAACACTACTTATCAATTTTTTTCCAGTTTCATACCTTTCCGTGTTTTTGTGTCGCAATAACCACATGCGACCTCAAATGTGAGCTCTTTCTTTTCAGCCAGCTACCTGAACTAATTTTCTTTTGCTGCTTGGGTGGTCTTCAAGCAAATGTGTACCCCATGTGTGTGTGTATTACCCCACACCAGCTGTTTAGCTGTTATTGTCTAGAGAGTGGAAGACTAAGTTATCCAGTAGCCAGATTTCGTTGCAGATCCTCAATATTCTAGTGAGCCTCCCCATCTTTATCTCACCCTGATGTACATGTTTCAGCTCCCTCCTTTAGCTTATTACTCCAATTGCGTGTGGCAGATACATCCCTGGAATTGAAGATAATCCATTTTCATCAAGTTCAGCTGCCTACACTTAACCTCCACCCCACCCTCCGTACCCTCCAACCATTCCAAACATCTGCTATATATTACAATTTAAGCTCGAGGACAAATCTACTGGACAAAGAGTAGAATAGAGGAGGGATATTTGTGCAGTGTCACCATTAACATCAACCCTAATTCTCCACCTTTAATCCCCTACACGGTCTTACACTTTTACTCTCAATCATCTGTAGTTTCCTTTCTTCTGCGTTTTATCTCTTCCAGCTTCATCAATTCTTATATATTTTCCGCATTACGTTGTGGCTAGACTCACAAAGGGATATGTGTACCAAGCGGTGGTGAAACAAGGGGATGGGATGAAACATGCATTATATCTTGGTCTAAAGATATGGGGGCTCCATTCTGTGCTTTAATGTCTTTAAGGTTACATGTTGATTTTAGTCTTTTGTCCTCTTCCATTCCATATTGCATCCCTTATCGCGCTGTCTTATATAATCGTCCCTCCTTAAAAAAAGAAAGAAAAATTGTCACATGTAATATTTCTCTTTTCAACCCACCCCCAAAACAAAAAGTCCAAAAATGTCCTGAATCCTTCTCCATCCCTTCACATTTTTTGAACCTCCTTCTTACCCCCTTTGCTGGCTCAGCAGGTCTTATATATATATATATAAGTTATTCCCCTCTGGAACGATTTATCCCGGTTAGAAACCACTTTGCCAACTCGAGATGTTGAAGGGGGCAGTCACTTTTGTCAAGGGGCGCAGTCTTAAAGTAGGCGTGGTGGGGGTAAGAGAAAGAATGGGCCTCAGCTTCCGAAGTGATGATGATTTTCTCTTCCAAAATATATATATAGAAGGAAAGAAATAGTGCACGTGCAATGTCGACTTTTTTTTTTTTTTACAAAGAAGGGTATGATATATGGGCCCAAATGCTTAGCTGTGACGTGGACTAATCAATTAACATTACGTGGAGCTCGCAGGCTGTGAGAAGGATGAGGTACTGCAAAAGATCGGAAGTCAGAAACCAGAGTTGACTGTTTGATGGCAGTCACTGATTGGTACAAGTGTCATTTTCGAATGATTCAACAACGCTGCGCCAAACAGGTGAGCACCATAAAGGACAGTAACTGACTCGGGGTATCCTAGACATGGTGCACCGTATTTCCTCAAAATATTTCATTTCCTGGTCAAGGTATCCTGTCCCATTAATCATTATGGTGCTTAAAAAGCCTGTCACTGGATTCTCTGCCGAGCTGTGTGATCCAAACCGTACTCTCACACAATCTTTCTCTAAGATATATTTAAATATTTATAGTATCACATCTACATTTAGGTCTTCCATGTTGTTCCTGTTAATATTTTCCGACTAAACTTTGTATGTGAGCAGTCTCACGTTTTGGTTGATCTAGTATGTGAAATTGTCCCATTCCATCCTTAAAGCAAGATATCTCTCTTTAAAAGTCTTTGTCCTGGTTTTAATTTACGAGTGTGTATTTAATATTTAAAGACACTGTCTGCAGCCGTTTATGAAGAGTTTAAGCTAAGTGTTGGTGGCTTTTAACAGCACGCGGTTTGATTGTATTACATTAGCAGTGTAAGGTTCCTGCAAATAAGAACAGGCATGGCGTATGACATCTTGACAGATCCTGTTCTAATGTCTGGTTCCTTACCTCGTGTGCGGCTTTATTACGTCAAAATGCTGCTAGTGTATGTAGCTTCAGAGGCGAGAATGGGATAAAGGAGAGATACAGAGAGAGATGTTAGGTCTTTATGTCATCCCAGATCGCCTCAATTGTTCTTAAAGTGTCGCATCCAAGGGACCCTGCTGATGTTCTTTGTGGGATTAGTGACAAGACCACTAGAGAAAAAAGGAGTAGACGGACACACACGAAACTAAATAACATTAAAACACTTTTGTCTTCAAATCCACTTTCTTCGTTTTTCTGATAGCCATCGGACAAAGTTATAAACCTAGTAATTACAACAAATCTCCGAAGTATGTGACGTTACCTTTACTGGACGTCACATGAACTGTGTGCGGATGGACACGTTTATCGGCTGAAAGTTTCGTCAGGTTCATCTTTTAAAACGTGCAGTGCAGAGTAAGGAGTTAGGGCAGCAGTGACAGCAGTAGTATGAAAACCCAAAAATTAGACATGATAGTATTAGCCTGGGTCTTAACAAAATAAGTTACGAGAATATAATCTGCATTCCACTGAATGAGTTTTAAGTCCAGTTGTGTATTCTGGTATTAGCTGTGTTAAATCTGGTGGTTGTGTTAAGAGAGAGAGAGAGAGAGAGAGAGAGAGAGAGAGACAGTGCTTCCAAAGCAAAATGTTACCTATCATACTTGTAACGTGGCCAGACGCTGATTGCTGGGATTAAGTTCCGAGCAACGAGAGTATTCTTCTCTTGGTCACCATTTTTCGTACTGGGTACGGAATCCCCTTGTGACTCGCCGGTGCCTGCATGTCGCATATAAGGCCCATACGCAAGCTAGAAATCTTACAGTATTTCCGGTTTCCTAGAAATGTGCTCCCAGTGCCTGCAGCACAGTATAAGCATCTAGAGGACGCTTTAATGATATCTGCAGTTTCCTAGAGATGTGTGTGCAGCACAATATGAGCACCCTAGAGGGCTCTCAATTATACCTCCAGTGTCCTATATATGTGCCCCCAGTGCATGTACCACAGCTACGCACGCTAGAGGGCTGCTGATGATAACTCCAGTTTCCTAGAGATCTGTGTGCAGTGCATGCAGCACAATATGAGCACCCTAGAGGGCTCCCGATTATATCTCCAAGTTCCTATATATGTACTCCCAGTGCATGGACCATATTTACGCATTCAAGAAGGTTTCTGATGATATCTTCAGTTTCGTATATAAGTGCTGTCAGCGCGTGCCTGAAAACTACCATTCTGTTTGTTATTAGTCATTTCGGCCCTGTGAAAGTTCTTTTATTCTGTCTGAATTTTTTTCAGTTGAACTTTCGCGTGTGAAAATGCTGGCTTCATATAAGCACATAACAGTAAGTGATGAAATTGTGGCAGTTAAGGAATAAGGGTGGTAGAAGTTGTAGGATGCTGAATTTCCCGGTCAGGTACTAAATTAATTATGGTGCTTTTGATTTCTAGCCTAGCTTACTTTAATTTAGGAAAATACTAGGCTTATGAAATCGCCATGTTATCGACGTGTCTGTTCATTCAACGTCTGAACCAGTTTACCGGTTTTAACGTCGTGTGGAAGGTATAGGCTTTAGTTAGCTACCCACAGCTCCTCCTATTTTATAATTTTCTGCAGTGAGTTAATAACGACTTGGAGGACCAGAAAACGTTGGATGTTGGACTGACACTTAAATATATATATATATATATACACAAACTTCCATATATATATATATATATGTGGAAGTTTGTGTACAGTAACATATCTTCGAAGATACGACTCAATTTCGGCCCCATCTTTCGGGCATTTGCTTTTGTGCTTACTCTTTATCTTGATTCTGTTTTATAGTTTCAGTGTAAGCGTGCATTAGCTGAATGTAACGTTAATAATACCAGCACTAAATGTCTGCCTCAAATTCGTCTTTTTATTTTACTGAAAATAATGTATACGTGATGCTTTATATTTCTTACACTTCTGCTTTCTATTGTTGTTAAACCAGTACGCGCTTTCTGCTCGTTATATGCGAGATAGAAAAACGCGATATCGCCTACATGCAATCAACTAATCTAGACCGTTTGAAAGGGGCGGGAGGAGGGGCAGCAGAGTCATGACGTACATGGAGTCATATTTTCTAGTACAAGCAATGTTAGAGATAACCTTTCGTGTTTCATTTGATTGTTATTATCATCTGTTGCTTGAGAAGTCAAATGTGGATGATTTTTAAATTACCACCAGCCAGCAGATTCACCAAATGCTTCCAGTGGTGTTTTACCATCATTCTCGACTGTCATAAATGCAAAACTCAGTATTGCTGGAACCCCCCCCCCATTTCAGTGAAACCCACTTATCTAGTACTGCCGTCACCTGTTCTACACCTTAGGGTGGTCCTCCAGCACCTGTGTCTCACACCCACCCGAGAGTTCGGCAAACTCTACCGTGCGGTCGATGAGTTTCGATTTTTGTTATTCTTTTGTTATTAATATAACTGGAAAAAGTAACGAAGATAGCTTCATTATTTTTGAGAGTCACATTACATACAGAAATTGATGTTCGTAGGGAAATTAATGTAAATTTTTGTGATTTAACTTAACGGAATTGTTTTTTGAAAGCAGCTGTCGGGTAAATCGAGGAACGACTTACGTAGAAGCTAAAATAATACAGAGTTACAAAGTGAAGAGCTTGTGTGGGTTATAGAAAAGCAGTCAATGTCATTGCGTTTAAATTTGCTGACTTTCAGTTTCAGTTTAGAATATTTGTGATTTCAACGATATTGAAGAGAAATGTTTCCATCTGGGGATACAGCAAGCTGTAGGTAACGCAGCCGGATACGAAGTGGCGCTTTTTTGACCTGTCGTTACACGATACGACAGTCTTCTGGCCTATGTCTGAGTGACATTTGGCGTTTTTCTGTATCACCAGGGATTGTGAGCTTTACATTCTCCAAGTCGAGTGTTTGTTAAGTGTTACAGATCTTCGTATTTTTCAAAGGCAGCTCAATGGTACTTTTTGTAATCTGTACGTAAAAGTAAGTTTAATTCACTGAGTTCTATATTAACCCTTTAAACGCCGAGTTAAATCCCATCTGCCATCTGCTGGCATTATTAGGAGCTCACCATATTCTCCACGTTAGCAGGATAAGGGTTAAGGAGAAACGTATGTTGTACAGTGTGAGGCGAAGTTTGATGTTTCTCGCGTCAGCGTGACAGAGGATTCCTTTCTTCTGGGATGTGACTCATTGGGTACTCTCAACCCGACGTTTCGAGGTAAGGTAGTTTCTTAATCGTCAAGTTTTTGGTCATTTTGACCCTCGGCGATGAGGACACTATATTTACACGAAACGTCGGTATCCAATTATCCATCACGCAGAGTCACATCCTAGAAGAAGGGAATCCTCAAATTTAAGTAATATTGATATTTATGGTCCCATCAAGAATGTGTTAAATTCACAACTTTGCTTGTCTGTAGCAAAGTAGTAGAAGTTGGCGTGAAAGCGGTCGGTCCGGGTTTATTTTAATATTCAATTACAGGGGGGTAAATATATAAGTTCAGTAAATTGGCGGGCTGCGTTCTAGACGGCTGGTCTCGTGTGTCTTCAGACGCGGTGTCTGGACCGGATGTAGCCACATGTGTTATGAATAACGGGATTTTTATTGCTGGCAAAGCAGCCGCAGCTTAATGCTAATTGCTCCCAGTGAGGTTAAGAAAGCGTGGGAAATTGCATCTCCCCCCCCCCACCCCGCTATAAGCCTTCACGATATGGTACTTGGAAATAGGCACAGTTTTGTCGTTTTCTTTCGCCATACTTATTCCGGGACACGTCGGAGACCTAACTTCATGTTCGTACTGATGAGTGTATTATACTGCCATTTCGTTATCATCCATACCTACAAAGAACCCCCGTGAGCACAGTTTCCAATGCAGTATATCCACAGGCGTATTTCATGCACGTTTAATTTCCCCCACAACCGCTCAGCGCTGTTGTAGCTAAAGGGGAAGTCGTGTGGGAATGAACCAAGTTGCAATGACTAACAATGATGTCGATGTTAAACATGTTTTTCTGTACTTGTCACTGAACACTTGTGCTGATGGATGTAAGGCTATGCGTGTTAGTGGAATAGGTTGTCTCGTAACGTGTTAGTCGGTGCTAACACTCTGAAGTTCCATTAACTCTTTGAAACGTCCATAAACCACGTGTTAAAGAGTGTAGTGGTGTATGAACTCACGACACAAAGAGCGCTGGATTGACAGTTCATGTCGTCTAACAACATTTTTATATAATTCTGTCAGTGGATCGCCAAGAACAGTTAGACCATCACAGTAACTAACATGGGCGCCGAACACCGCTGATGTCAAACATTGCCTCCGGGCAGAATGCTGGGCTAGTTCGATTCACATCCTAACTTGGTAAACTTTATCTCTTGAAGGCCCGTTTCTGGTGTTGTCCGCTGTCTTCTTTATATTCCAAACACATGGTTCTGAATAGGTTTCCGAATTGAAATTTTTTCCCTTCTTGACTCCCAAATGTCTGCCTAATATTTCCATCCCATTTTTCATGTAGCACCCGTAAAATAATTTTTCATATCCCGAGAGACTCTTTCCAATGAAAACATTTACAGGCCTCAATGCATGATCCGTGGTTAGGAAACACTGGTCTGCAATTTCCTAGACGTTTAGATCTGTTCTCAGCTGGGGGTGAAATTTTACCTTCTATTTAGTGCAGCGTTTAAGTGTTAAACGTCACTTACCTCTGTATAAATCATCCTGCCGCCCGTCATTCATACCTAGATAAGGAAGCACATTTCTGATATATTTGTGTACCTGTATTTACAGTGTAAGTGGCCGTAATATTTACCATATATATATATGAAAGAAGTGATAACACAAAGTGAGCGCGCCTGTTTGCCAGAAGTGATTGATGTTCCGAAATCCCTGATTATGTAACAAACATGCTGGCCCACTGTCACAGTTACTAATTAGTTGACTGACAAGCTGAATGCGACGAACTACTGACTGACTGGGGAAGTGGCGCTGTGACGTTTGGTGGGTGACTCCGCACGTTGTGAAGGATCGTGGGAGTTACGTCTTCAAGGATAAATGGCTTACCCTTGAAGATGGAAGGTCATCCTTGGGGTTAAACCACTGGATTTTATAGACTTGCTTGCATTCCTTCATTCTGTAACTTGTCTTACGAAAGGTTCAGCGCCTCTTCCAAAGCTAGTTGTCCCATAAGTGCGGTATAGTGCTTCCTCTGTCAATTTCCCGAATCCTTTCTTATTCTTAGGGCCATTCAGTAGCCGCTTACGTCTTCTTATCGTCTTCCCCTCACTTCGGCTTTTATGTATGTATGTATTAAATCCAAAGGAAAGGCGGCTCATGTATTCTTCTCAGTACCTTCATTTACCGTGTCTAGGCAAGAGCACAGAGACTATGTGTCATCTAACTGAGGCTTTCAGTTCTTATCCGGCGCTCGCGTAAGTGACATTTTGACCAATTCCAGTAAGCAAATTATTTGGTAGTACCTTAAATTCGAACAGAAGTGGTTCCTTTAAAATCTTTTTCAGTACATTATTTACAATCAACTTTCTATTCGATAGTTTAGAAGAGTGCAATTCGGAGTGCATCGTCAAATAAAGCAAGAATAATTCACTAATACTGCTCATATTTTTATCGTTACGTAAAATAATTATTAATACACCGTGGTAAAATAAATAAAGGAACGTATTTCGATGTTTTGCTGACCGTACATCTCAGTATAATCTTAGTAATTAACAAACTTAATGCACAAATTCTTGTTTTATAATAAGTTTATTATACGCCTCTACACGTTTCGAGCACTGTTGTGCTCATCATCAGGAGGTCAGAATTGTATTATACAGTATCTGGTATCATCCCGTGCACCGGACGATCACCTACAGGTGTGATGATACCAGATGCTGTGTAAAACCATTTTGACCTCATGACGATGAGCACATAGTGCTCGAAACATCTAGAGGCATATAATAAACTTATTATAAAAGAAGAATTTGTGCATTAAGTTGGTCAATTACTAAGAAAAAAAAGGAACGTGTATTTGTGTACGTTTGTGCAAATAAATTAATAAAATTATCATATGCCCTTTTTTTCTTTTTTTGTTTGCCCTTAACTTCCACGTGTGAGGCAGGTAGAATTCGAGACGCAGCCAGCCAGGACACGTGTCAGGTTAGTCCTTTGCTTTATTGTGTTATAGATTAAATCAATACATAGCTGCCTCTTGGGAACAAATGCCTACTGCAATACTGCATCCTCCATAGCTTGACTGGATTAGTTGTCTTTACTTTGAAAGTTGAACAGTCTGTTTTTGTTGCTGTGTTCAAGTCCCTTGGATGATCTAAAAGTTGTTTCAGTTAATTAGACGTGTGTTGGTGTCTTGAATATCGGGTGCGGGTAGCTGACTAGAAGAATATGAGAAGAAACACGCGAATGTGTTTTATGTTGAAAAGGCGTATTAAAATCTAGTCTTCTGAAGTAGATATTTATTTACTGTTATTTAAAGGAGCTTCGTGTATTTCAGAACGTGAAATGATTCTGTGATCAGCGAAGAATGAATTAAATGAAAAGAAGAAACAAAACAAGGGTACAAATTAGAAGGGAGACAGAGTCTGCTGTGGAGATGATTTACTGCTAAATTGCGGAGCGACGATAACCTGCGACGTCTCTATCAGTCAGTCGTTAAAGATTTAAATTGGTGATCTAACAACTACAAGAAAAAGGCAATACTAGGAGTGCCACTTAATTGTAATGCGGAAAATGAAAATGAAATTATTGAGCAAACGATGAGTTTGAAATTCCAGTGAGCTGAAGTAACAAACAGTGGGGTCCTCGAAGGAGAAGTGGAGTACTAGACAAACGAGGCAACCAGAATATCCATGTGTGGAAGAGATGTGAGCTTTATATGAACAAGTTAAAATATACAGAGAGAACCAGGAATAAGAAAATGTGAAATTCGGTTTTGAAGGATTTTGAACATTGCTAGGTGTCTGAATATTTTTCATTCTCTGGTGTTCCAAACGTACAAAAATAGGAAAATATATGTACGAAAAAGTAAGAAGTCTGGGCAGATACTAGGTTCGGTCTTTAAGACCCAACTGTTCTCAGCTTCAGGAGCAGATGTTGAGAATAGCCGTCTCTAACAGACCAAACTGAGTGTGCTTTCTCCCCAGGTTTTTAGCTGAGGACAGAGATACGTCGATTTTACGAAATATTGCTTGTACTTCCTGTGGGCCAAACACAAGAGCTAAATGCTCCCAAATGCATAAACTTGTTAGCCTGCCGTTTCTGATTTATGCAGTTTATGCAGTGTTGCTTACCACATACAAAGACAAAAGTTATGTGATGTGATTTTACGAATAGTAACAGGCAGATCGTCTGATGGTAGATGTCAGCAGTACCATCAGAATGGCACCGGGTGTTACACTGTGGATAAACAGGCCCATGGTCTAAGAAAGGAGGAAATGATTGAGCAGAATGTAGAAGCAAACGATCGCGGCCCAGCTGGAAGGACATTCTTCAGATTTGCACCTTGGACCTCCTGAATGTGAAAGAGGGGTGCTACCTTCGCTGCAGCGGCTACCATCAGGGAGGTTCTTTGATTCTTCATGACAATTTAAATGACTTTTGTGACTTCTTGTGTTTGGCAGTGATGCTGGTATAAGAATTAGCCAAAACAAGTATACGTACTGTCATCGACCGACATGATGTAACTAGGCCACAGTCTGCGTCACTGAGGAATCATGTTTCGATAACCAAGCAGGGGCATTAGGTCTGTCTGTTCACCGAATCGTCCAGAACGTCTATGGGACCCACCCAGCTATCTGTGTCAATGTGTACCTGGGGGGGGGGGGGGTTTTTTCCCGGGAAAAAAACGTTGGGGGGTTTTTAGGTAAAACCCCACTCCCTTTAGGGGCCGGAAAAGGAAAGGTTGACCTTCACCCCCTCCCCCCCCGGGTGGGTTGGCGCCC
>Ga0123354_10007641_pt1 | contig 16320 bp, 17 predicted proteins | sample TergutLab28metaG_2_FD_97872 | JGI IMG/M metagenome (GOLD analysis project Ga0123354, IMG submission 97872) | Labiotermes labralis P4 segment gut microbial communities from Petit-Saut dam, French Guiana - Lab288 P4 | ecosystem: Host-associated > Arthropoda: Insects > Digestive system > Gut ...
GCTTCTTTAAAAAAAAAAAACCAGGGAAAAATGACCCCCTAAATCCACACAAAAAAAAAGGGGGAAAAAACCAGGACCCCCCCCCCCCCAAGACTAAACCAAGTAAAAAATTTAAAAACATCTTGTATACTCACCTTTATTTCTTCTCCGTTGATATCAACAGTCCTTTCTCTAAAATCTACTCCAATCGTTGCTTCAGATTTGTCAAGGAACTTGCCTTCACAAAATCTATAGGTGAGGCACGTCTTTCCCACATTTGAATCCCCGACAACTATAATTTTGAACACTCTCTTCTGAGTATCAACGGTACTTTTCAGTTTAGTTCTATCAGTCTTACGTTGTGTGCTACTTTTATTTACACTAGTCTCAGCCATTATATTTTAAAATAACATGTATTATATAAAGCGGTCGTATTAACGTCATGGATACAATCAAGAATCCTTCCTCTAAAATTTGCACATTTCATATCTACAAAGAGCGTTGCAACACATTTTAAAGCACAAACCACCTATTTACGGCATCACCATCTGAGTCGGAGGATAAATAAAGACAAGAGAAAAAGTTGACATTATGTGCTACGTCACTCCACTGTCATTGAACATTCTAGCTCATTAAGCAGAAAGCTTAAGCATTACGGACCTTGGGTCTATCACCTTATCTATTGAAAGATTGGATCCACCACCGATAACAAGTGTAGACAGGTGTGCCAATTTAGCCTCCACATTTATTAATCTGTGCCACATGAACACGCGGTAACCAGAGGTAATAGATAATTGCCGACAGCTCCTGCATTCGTAGCTCATTGCTAACGCTATAGACGATCCGTGACTATCTGGTACGGGCAAAACAATGCCTCGTGTGCCACAGGCGCCATATTTGATTGGCTTATAGTTCATCATCATCATGTTCCTGAAGGGTTAGGTGTGTTTCCTGTTCCTTGATTCTCAAGATGAAGTTGGTCCCTCCAGCTCTTCCTCGGTCGTCCTATGTTCCTTCATCCTTTTGGTTTCTATTGTAGTGCTTGTTTTAGTAGTCTGTTTGTGTCCATCCTTTGTACGTGTTGTAGCCACTTTTTCTGGTACTGTTTTATTTCCTTTACTATGTTCTGTGTTCCCGTTTTTTCCCTAATACATTGATTCTTTCCTTTATCTAGTTTTGTTATTCCAAACAAGTGTCTCAAAAATTTTATCTGTGCTGCTTCTAAACATTGTTCCTCTCTTTTCTTCAGTACCCAAGCTTCACTTCCAAATTTCAATGTTGCTTTAGCTGTAATGTGGTGAATTCTTAACTTTGTTTCTTTGTTCATTTGTTTTCCAAAATGTCTCCGTATAGCCCCGTTTATATTGTTGTATTATTGAACAAAAAGTAAAGTGTTGTGGGTGACACGCGCATGGAAATTTTAATCGTACTCAGTCCCTTCTCTAACTTTACTTTGAAATGCATTGCTTGTACCAACTGCAATAGGATTCACTTTTACTGCTGTGTTAATGTATATCTTCACACTCTAAGAGCACTTTGTATTATTTCACTCTTAGAGGAATGGCTCACAACATTAGGCATTAAATGTGTGAAAGAAATCTGGAACAATTTCCTGGGAGGAGCAGCTATGAAACCTTTTTGACTGCAACATGTCTGGTATGTGGTTAGAGCCCAATTGGACCTACTGTCCAAGCCTGATTCTTGAAATAAAATTCACTCACATCATGTGCATATGCAGGCTCACCATAAATCAATGGGAAAGCTCACAACATATGAGTAACGTCACAGCCTCTTATTACATGCCAGAACAATTTGAAGTACTAGGGAATGAATAATGCACAAAGACTTCAGACTTGAAATGTACATTACTTACTCCACACCTTCATACTAAACTGGTCTGAGGACATTCCCATTGCAATGGTTTAATGTTAACATTTCAATAGTCTGAATTCATGTATCACCTCAAGAAGATATGCTTCTAATTTAATGTCTGTAACCTTCTCATATTGCAGGGCCACCTATTTATGAATTATCACATGCAGACATGGCTTTTTACAGGCACAAATGTCCTGAAGACACCAAATCTAGAAAAAAAGAAATAATGATAATCGTGCTAAAATCAGTTCACTCTTGGGCATATTGTAGGTTAACCAAATAAACCTCCTAGTTGTTATTTGTTGCCACATTTCATGAAAATTTGGCATAAGCAATGGATGGGATTTTCTCAATTTTAAAATTTTCCCACAACCATGTACACATTGTAATGTGTTTTCTAGCAACCTTGTTCCTGGTTCAAAAAGGCACAAAGAAATACATTTCTGATGGTGTTCTACAGAAAGCATTCGATGTTCAGATGCTCTGTGAACTGGAAAAACATGAAGAACCAGTGGGTTATACAGTGGAAGCTCCACTGTCTCTTACTAGGTGAAACTGAAACACTGCACTAACAGCAGATGTTATGAAATATCGAATGGGATGAAGCAGAATGATTTGTGGAAAATACGATGATCATAGCAGGAAGCAATATTAATTTAACACACTTGAAATGCTGTACCAGCTGTTGCACAGGAATGGTGTGGATAATCACAGAAAACTTCACACCGTCCTGCGCTCAGAATTAAAACTGTATATGAGGCAGGTGTGTAAAAAAAAAATCCATTTGCTACACTTCTCTGGGGGTTAAGAAATCAAACACGAGATAAAAAGTATTTTAAAAACATACACAAACTAAAATATCTACTAATCACAAAAGAAATTCAATCAGAAATCTTAGGTTCAATTTTTTACCTGAAAAAAATGCAAGAACTGCACCAATTGATTAAAAAAGTCAGGCTGTGGATTCACCTATTATCAGCAAATTGTAACTCTTACAATCCTAGTACCGTCTATTTTATGCACCAAATTGTTGTCTACTGATACGTTAAAACTATGTAGTCAGCTGTATCAGAATTTGGTTGGTGGATATCCACAGTTGAGGAAATGAAGATATGCACTAATTAATTTTGTATTATTACTTTTAAACAAGCAAATCCATGCTTCTGTTTCAGCAGTTGATAGCAACTCAGATGATTGGAAACTATAATTTTTTAAGGTATCCCAGGAATCACTGTTGCCAAGGCCTGTCATCGTACCTATGGTTCACACACAGTTTCCCCAAAGTAAACATTAATATTATGTTTTGTGTGTAAACCTCTTATGTAGCTTCTGCCATTGTGATTCTACAGTCAACTTTAATGCTGATTTCTCCTATGTGTATTCCTGGCCATGCCCACTGATTAAAATTCAAGCCTGTGAATTGTAATTCACCACACTCCAAAGTTTCCACTGTGTTGAAATATTCACACCATTTTACATAATTAAAAGATATGTCATTTAGTTTCTGAGTTTAACATACATTTAACAAGTGGTTAAATCAAACAGGCTGAAAAAAAAAAACTCTGTACACTATAGTAAAACCCTCCTGATACATTTTTGTAAAATAATCAACAAATTAGTGTTATTAAGCCAAACAATGTATTAGAAGGGTATGCCAGATAACATATTATTGTCTAATTGTGTACTGAAACTGACATTCACTTTACTAGATTCTTATTCAGTACAAATTGTCCCTTAAATTAATCTTTTTAAGTCTTACCTTTCCCACTGATTTTGTCACATTCTTGAACATTAGGCATGACTGGCTGATGACACACAAATTATTGCTGAAACCATTTGATATGTACCAATTTCATGTTCCCATATTTTGGTGTCCCCTTGTCCCTGATCAATTGCATTTAACCTATTTTTTTGAGGACTGTGTCTCCACTTGACATAACTGCATTCAAAGTTGACACAACAGTGTCAAGTTCTTTAGTGATTTTCTGCAAGGAACATTTTCAAGCAGATTCCACATTGTTTATAAATCCAGATTTACTGAACTGAAAATACCTTATCTTTTATGATGGGTTTTGTAGTAGTACTCATCTGATCTGTGCAAGTTTGGTTACATTGCATTACCAATGTTATGGACCTGATTTCCCCTACTAAATGATAGCAGCACTAGCTTAAAGTGGTTCACATACAGAGTATTTTTAACATGGAACTGGGTAATGCAAACTGGGGCTGTCACCCATCTCTATGCAGCAGCTGATACCTGCTCTACAGCTCACAGTCCCATGTTAATATAGGACTGAATACTGCAGGGCAAGTGCCATAATTGTTTGCCATGCAGCAGTGAGTCTGTTTTCTATAAGCATGCTGCATGTTAAGCTGGACAGCCTGTATTATCATGAGCCATTATAAGTCCTGTAACAATAACGTGTCTCATACATGCTAACAAGATTCACAGGATCCACTCACTGACAGTGTGACAGATAACACATATCAGCAGTATATTGTCTAATATCCTGATGGGGGAGAAAAAAAAATTGTTGTACTGTAAATAGGTGGGAAATGTACATAAAATGGGCAATGAGTATGTTAATTATATTGGGAAATGTTGGTACTAAATTACTTATCAGGTGGTACGATGTTTTAAATAGGATCAGCACCAACAGTTCTCCCTGTATACTCACAAACACATCCATGAATCATTGGGAACCAGACTTCAGTACTCAGTGTACTCTGCGAAAGACCATCAATTTAATTGGCAGCTACTTCTGTGCACGTTCCTGGTGATGATTTTAGCTGACAATCTTTTTCACAAGATCACACTGCTTGTGGTCTATAGTTAACTTCCGGCACCAAAGGGTTAAATTAAAACACCTCTCTGGTATGTCCTGATAAGCTTCTGAATGTTTAACCATTAACGTATAGTTCACAAATACAATATGGAAATGTATTACCCTATACAGCAGATAAAAGCTACACAGCACCAAGAAAAATCAATAATGAACATTAAATGTATATTTACTCACCAAATTATGCACACAAAACAAAGAAGTAACAGGAGCATGTACTCAATACTGTTAACCATCTTGTTGGCAGTTTCTCAACCATTCCTTTATGGTTACGTGCATCACAGTGGAAAGCTGAAAAATATTCACTGATCACTAGCTGATAATATATTTCAATTTCCTTGTAAGAAGGGAGATGGTCACATTAAGAGCACGAACATTTCTCTTGTCACGTTGGCAAATCAATGTACCAGTCAAGACGTCTCCTAAAAACACAAGAAATGTTGTATAATACGTGCAAGACTTTAACATATTTATGTCCAGAACAGTCCATCGAGATATACACAGAAAAAAAATTGATGTTATTGCAGGTATTTAAGGAGGAAAACTTGCCAGAAGCAAAATGTACATTAACCCCTTGATTACTAATAAGAAATGTGGGAACAGTGAAGGGCCAAACAGCTGCCCCATAACAACATTCTACTGACATTTTTCCAGGGAATATGATACTTCCAGCCATTTACGTCATGTCACAAGGCTTATGTATTATGCAATTTAATGCATGAAAGAGAGTAACAACAGAATACTGGAGTATGAAGCCTCTTAAATGTGATGCCACATGGTATGGTAGATAGCTAACAGTGTTTAGGGGGAATGTACTTTCTCCAGTTTCAGAGTATAAAAGAAAGGTGGCACAATCCTCTGAAACACCAGAATCTGTTTTCAAAACTACAAAACATTACATCTCAGAAGAGGCAAATATTTGTAATTACATATTATGCAGTCTTCCTCATTAAGAAAATATCTGTCCATAAATACAATTGCAACAACATATTTACAAACTGTTACCATTCTCAAAACATTAGAACTTAAAATGGTATAAATGTACAATTTACTTCCACAACACTCTGTGTGCTGAAACACAGACTCAACCTTACCTTCCAACAAGACTGTTGTATTGTTAAATTGTTTGCCATTCTACATACATTCACTGCATCCTGATATTTTCATCAGACTAGTTGATTTAAATTCCTTGTGCACACTATGTTTTAGTAAGGGAGATATTTAATCTTATGTTAGATGTGGTTAATATTCTATTTCAGTCCACCAGTACTCTTAAACTTACCTTGTTTGACAGTTATGGGTTCTTCTAAGAGAAATACAGTTTGCTTCCAATGTGTTGATTTTGCATGGGGTCCTGTAGAAAATGAAACTGGTTGGGGCAGATCAAAAAATACGTCAAAATAACCTACTAATGCTGTAACTGAACCATCTGCTGTAGCTTCCAGTTTCAATTCAGATGAAAAATCAACACTACTTGTAGAACATGTATTGAGATCCAGTTCCCTCAATAAACAAGTTGAAGTAATAACTTTGTTTGGAGGCACCACTTCTATCGTTGCTTCTCGAACCACTGCATGCTGAAGAGAAGTCATGCGATAACCATAGACATCTGTCCAGAATCCAACCAGTTCAGCATGGCGATCTAAAATAAACACAATTCAGACTAACTTCTTTGAAGTGGGAGTTTCTAAACTTAATACCTGTAAAACTTTGTGTGATATGCCTACTTTGCTCTGAGCTGCAAAATGAAACATGTGAATGTGAAGGAGCTATCCTGATTTTTAAAACACACCTTCTTCATTCTCTTATGATCACATTTTGCTGGACTGAGAACCTTACAGACACCAAGTATTCCATACCAATCATGACATATAATGTAATAACATAATTTTGACATGATTAAGGCTTAGATTAAACATGGCGTGAACAATAATAACACTGAATATTTTTATACATCAAATAACTTATTACTAGGGAGATAAAAGGTTGAATGGATAGATCAAGTATGAACAAGTATACAAAGAAGAGAAGGAAAGTACAAACATACACAGATACAAGAGGACAGAAAAAAAGAGACTTTTTGGAAGGAAAACTTACTGCAATGAAATGTCATTGTATAATGATATGACCAATTTAAATACACGTTAAGTTTTTGATTACTTCTATTCCTGACTAACAGATTCCACTCTGAATGTAAATATCCAGGGTGGGTAAAAGTAAACTATGTTATATGTATACACTGTAAAGTTCACCCTAGAACAGGCCACAAAGGCCCAGAGGTGGAGTAGCGGTATAGCTCTACTCTTTCTTTGACCTTGGCGCTAGATGGGGGGTGGGTGGTCAATGCCACGCCCCAGATACACTATAGAACACCATATCTAAGTTATTTATGAAACACATAACACACATGAGGTGGAAATACATTACCCATATGCAGTTACAGACAGCTTCACATTTATACCTGTGTCTGACAGTCCAACCAAGCTCATGGAACATCTGTTTGGCATAAGCAGCCCTCCTTCAGCCAAATGATGATCTCGTGCATATATAACACTGTCCAACATACCCTCAAACAAGAGGAAGTAGCCCATCCACTCTGATACAATAACATCTACATACTTCTGAGGAAGCTCAGTGTTCTCTATGCAACCTTTGATTAACTGGATCTTGTGTGACAGCTTATTTTCCCTTTAATAAAACATAAGACAATTTACAAGCAGTTTATAACAGTTTCCTTTATTTCAGCATCGCAATACAGGAGAACAAAAGATAAGGATATCAGAGAAATTGCTACAGTAAAGTAGGAACTGCTGAGAAAAATATCATAATCAAGAGCATCACAATGTATTCTTCCTAGTGCATCCTGTCAAGGTAATAAACCCAGAATAAAAGGAGGCTGAGGCACATTGGGGGAATAGATACAGACCATGTACACTGAATACAAGATGAGAATGTGTTTCCAATCCATCAACTGAAAAACTGGCGGCATCAAATTATAACTGTGCATGTAGTTATATATCCTGTGAATAGGGTAAATGTCTTTGTTTCTGCTGCAGCTAGGCAATAAAAAAATTGCATAGTTGCCAAAATAATTATACATTATTTTATGCTTCTAATCTGATTTATGATGTGCTGACATCATTTCAAGTCAGATTTATGATGGTAGCAGCTGTTAACATATTCTGTAAAAATTATGGTTGAATGTGTTATGACACTAATTGTAAATTCATGGCAATAAACCATGTAGCAGAAACCAACAACTGTTCTGTTACACAAACGTTCCATGTCATGGTACAGAAAGTACAACATTGGAGAAAACAGAAATAACTACTAATAAAGGTAAAAAATTCAACCCAACAATCAATTCATCTATTTTTGATACATCAACCAACATTACAACTGATACAAACACATCAGTATTTTTTAAAGCAACAGAACAGGAAAAACTGAGGATAACTAATGCTGTCAGTTCTGGCTGATGGAAGAAAACTGACACTCATATGTCAGTGTGAAGAGAGAGAACCTTTCAAAAGAAAAACATCCTAGCAGAACTATACTGAAATATAATGACAACAGCTGCATGACAGAAGAACTCCTGGTCAAATGGCTGTGAGTAGTCTGGGACTGAATACAAGGTTCTTTTCTAAAGATAAGAGAAGTTTTGGTGTTACGATATTTTCAAAGGCCCTTCCCTCAGCAGTTAAAAATGTAACTTCTAATCTACACGCAGCTGTAGTGAACTTATGCCAGTTCTTCCAGGCAAACACAGTGACAGTACTCTTTGAAGTAGGCCATGACCACTTAAATTCAGATGACCCAATGATTTTCATCTCATTCAGCGTTAAATAATCTCTCCACATGACAGCACTTGGTGACAAAGTTCTCAAAGAAAAAGTGACCTACAGTCGGCATCATCGATAGCTGTGACCATATAACATAAAGCTTGCACAGTGACTTAATCCAGTACAACATTCTGGGGCTAGCAGCCACATCAGCAGGTTGAAAAGTGAATAAACCACATTTTGAGAACCATCTCTTTCTTCATCATCAAAGAACTGAATCAGATAAGAGGACAGAGATGGTTCTTCAGATGCTGTTTTACTCACCATTCAACCCCTGAGGTGGCTGCTAGCCCCAGAAAGTAGTACTGAATAGCTGTGAATGGTTATGCCCCTGCATCTTGATCAATAAGCTATGCCTATAATGATAATGCAATGAAATCTCAAAACATACTAACATCTTCTGCATATATACATACACACACACACACACACACACACAGAAGGTAATACCTATATTAATTATAACTCAAAGAGGGTCAGTAACTTTTTAGGCACTGTATAAAGGAAACCACAAGATAAAGGCAGAAGCCTGAAACTCCTTCTTAAAGAAATCCTTTATTGTAGAGGTATTTACCTGACAATGTCCATAGCATGATATATAATATCTGATTGGTCTATGGCAATAACTCTCTGAGCACCAGCTGAAGCTGCAAACATGGACAGAATTCCTGTCCCACAGCCTAGATCCAGAACTGTTTTATCCTTCAACAGTGCAGTGTTGTGAAGAAGGACATCTCTATAGCTTGACACTCGAACACAGTCCTAATAATAAACAGAAACAAACAAATGGTTCGTTTGTTTTTCATTTTTTGCTTATTCACTTAATCTCATTCAATTATTCCACTGTTTATGGCATGCAACAGCTGATTTTTGTATCTAATTTAGCACAAAATAAACAGAATTTCACTTCCACATGTGTATCAAGTGTGCATGTTTTCTTGCTACTGAATATTATAACAATACCTGGGCAAAAATAAGTGGACCCATACCTTAATCCCACATTCCTTCTTGGAATGCAAAAGGACAACTTTGCAAATTTTACTTAATATAGCATCAATGAAATGACAGCTTGGTAAATGGATGGAGGGATTCTTTGACTGATAAATGGGCAACAAACAAACACAATTGGCTACATAAAAATTACAGCCCACACCTTTTGCTGAATTATACAATGATTACATTAAATATATAATTGAAAACCTCAAACTTAAAATCAACAGTGTTGCAATTACCATCCTTTCACAGCAAAACATACAAATACACACATTTACTTGCATCACTTCCCATTTTTTTAAAACTTTTTTTACTTGCACTGCAACTGGGGTAAAGCAATTATACAATTTTCCTGTATAATATAGTCATCATTCAGTCAAACATCCAAGTTCTGACCATGCCCCATCTGCTTAAAGACAAATGGTTTTTTTAAAAACCTGTTGGTATGCATAAGCACAGTAATTCTTGAGTTTAATTTCAGATACACCTGATGGCAGCTCATTCAAAATTTAAGGAGTCATAAACTTTAAATTTAAAATAAAATCCATTTTGAGTTAAGGTACCATTCTAGCAATGACGGAGAGAAATGATCCCTCCCTCCCCAACCAAAATGTTACACAGTAACTTTATCTGCTTGCTGCAAGAGTCTAAATCATAGTCATATGACTTGTCATTACCACTGCTAAACTGACTATGTATTAGAGTCACTGCTTTGAAACTTACAGACAACATCTCATGATGAATGCTGAAGTGAGAGTATGTGTCAAAGTAAGACTCATCATCTTTCATCTTCATGGCCTTGACACACTGAACAGGCACAGATGTGTCTCCCTCACATTCTTCGCCAACTACCAATTCTTGAGCCAAGCGCCGCATTTTTTTCATGCTTTCCATCAGCACACTCAATTCAGAATCCTTCTCTTGTAACTGGGAAAATTATAAGCAGATAAGACTACGGAACTGAATTCAGAGAGAATAAAACCTGTAATTATGGTATAATAAAACCAAATAATGGCACTCTTAATACTGTGCATTTGTACGTGTGTGTCCGAATTTGTTGTTTCCATAGAACCACAGATTGAGGTGATAAAAATGGCCTGGACACAATGACATGAAAAGTGTAAGCTCATAATGCCATACATAGCCAACTAGTGATATAATAAGGACCCTAAAATAGTTGATTTTGGAGACCCTTACCACATCACTGAAGCTAAATGGTGGTTGTTGTCCCACCTACCTCCAATTCCCTCATTTGCCAGTGTCTTCTCCCCTCCTTCACCCCCAAACAATCATAAAACTCTATTCACTAACCTGATTTGCATATTACCTGATTGTAAATCATACTCAATATGTAAGCAATCCTACTGTGGAATGTAATACAAGCACATCATTCCAGCACAAAAGTAGAATGATTACACTATGAACAAAGGCAGAATAAAAATTTGGCTGATTATGTATGTTACTTGGGATGTTAGGCGTTGAACTGTCTGCTGCAACTCTGCCAGATGTTGTGCAGACAGATTAACAAGTTCATCTTCCACATTCACATGGAAAGAAGTACTACTGGTACTTTCAGGCAGTGTTACTGAAGAAGGCACTTCAATATCATCAAAATCTGAAACAGTAAACACGTAACACAACACTACCAACAAAGTAAATGATTCTCAGTTTAGATATGGGTGTTGGGAAAACTAAGTTATATTAGTGCACACAAAAACATTGTGTAATTGTTACACGAATTTTGATATCAGGAAAAATTATACTCGTCAGGCAAAAGACTTATTTTATTATGGTATTCTCTCAGTAAAGTATCCACTCTTGATGTTTTGCAAGTCCAAGTTTTAAAACTAGACAAAGGGCAACTTTAAAAAAATGCCTCCAACAGTGATAACTTACGTGATCAAATGTGGCAAAAAAAACTGTCCAAGATGAACATGTCATACATACATACATACATATATTTCATTGATCCAACATTTGTCCATAGACAAATGAATGTCAAACCTGTCAGGAAATATAGGTTACTCAATGCAACTTAGTCAAAAAACATATTAAATCAGAGTATATACACAATATATGTTGGAGAGACAAGAAAGTAAATACAAAGTCAAATATTACAGATAGAAGACATGAATGTAGGAGTTTAAAAAAATAGTCAATATAAAGGAACTACAAGGCCTAATCAGTAGATAAAACTCTTCTAAGAATAAATGACAGCTAATCATTTACCAACAATTCATCTATGGAATAGAAAACATGTGCATGAAGGTATTTCCTTAAAGCAGACTCTAAACCCACCTTACCATTTTTTAGTCCTAAGATTCTAGGTTGTAATTTGTTGAATACCTTAATAGAAGAGTAGGTTGTAATGCTCTGTGTAGCAGAAAGTCTAACTGAAAGTATATGTAATTGATTCTTACATTTTGTATTAATTTCGTGAACAGAGGAATTGGTCTCAAGGAATGCTTATAATTGACAATGAGCAATACTAAAGAATAAATATACCAGCTTGGTACAGGTAAAATCTCCAACTTCTTAAACCATTTCCTGAAGGAACTCCTTGCACTAATTCCCATCATAGTTCTCAATATCTTTTTTTAAATTAGGAATACCTTATGCATAGAACATGTATTACCCCCAGAATATTATTCCATAATTAACCAAAAAACAAAAATGTGCAAAATAAATAGTCCTCATAGTTTGAATATTACGTATATGAGTTAATCTCATTTTAAAACAGACTGTACTCAGCTTTTGTAACAGATATTTTATTTGAGTCTTCCATGAAACTTGTCTCTCCAGTTGAAGACCTGAAAATTTTAGGGCATTCGTTTTGACAGGCAAATGTTCAGTACAGGTTTTATGTAATGTGGAATATGAAAAATCTGCAGGAGAAAATTTTACTATTTTACACTTTTCCATATTTAATACTAGCTGACTGGCCTGGAACCATTTGAGAGTATTGTAGAGAACTTGGTTGAAATTTCTATTAAGTTCTTCATAGGAATTATCAGAAATTAGAATACTTGTGTCATTGGCATACATGATCACACTGGAGCTATTATCAATTGAACCTGGTAAATCATTAATGTAAATGTTAAACAGGAGTGGTACCAATCCATATCCCTGAGGAACACCACATTTGACAATTTTACAAGTTGAAGAAAAATTGCATGTGCTTGAAAACTCTAATTCCATCATAAACACATTACAAAGCTTAGGGTTACTCAGCACCACTACAACAAGTCATTCATAACCTTCATCCACTGTTGCCTTATGTTTGGAATGAAAATATTCAGTGCCTTATGCTAAGAATACAACAGTATACCAGAAACTATCTTCAGTGTAAAACAGTAAAACCCATCTAGGAAAATAATTCGGAGCATTAAGTAAACACCCATGCTATTCTTCACACTCCTCGTAGGTCACAGTCCAATCATCACTTGAAAGAAAAACAATAACCAATTATGGTTTGCTGTATGTGCCAGCTTGAAACCATTCTGTCTCATTTTGCCAACCCACACATGCACATGCAAAAACTTTATGCAATTAATGTGACAGTGTCACATGTTGTGTACTACATTAGAGCTGTTGATTGTTCACATTTAATGAAAAATAAGAATGGAATCAGAAACAAATTCTCATACCAACAACTATGATACATAACCAAACATAATTCAGGCTGTGTTCTTCATAGTATATAGCAAAATTCCATTAATCCAACTTGCATGGGATTGGACAGGTGCCAATCATTGAATATTCTACATTATCAGGGCGTACCTACACTGACCTAAGTTCTTGCAGGTTATTCTTTGTTACTGCTCCTACACATGGGCTGTACAACTAAGTAAGAGGAGTAATCCACTTGGATATCTCCTTCACGTGCTCGTTAAGGGTAATCAGGGTCCTCTTCTGTGTTTTTGGGTATCTTCATTGCTGAAGAAGTTGATGGAGTAGGAGCCAAGGGGTCAGGGGATACAGACAAATTTGCAGGCCAATTTGACCATGTCCCTAAGATCTGCCTGTCTAAATAATGAAGTTTTGCTTACAAATAAATCTGAAAAACACTGCACACTAGATGCATGCTGTGTTTGCACTATGTGCATGCATATTTATTGCACAGTGTAGACTAGACGCTGCTGTGCTTCTGTACTCATTTGTGCTGCTCTTCACAAAAATCACATTACAAAGCAGTTTTCTACCTAACCCACAACAGGTTTTGTAGGCCCAGGTACATGAGATTTTTGTCGGAAACAGTGCTGTGAAATAGTGAATGTAATAGTGATTGTGCCAGTAATGTGAAGTGACAAAATTAACCTCAGCATGTCTACTACCAGTGATTCCAAAGTGCAAATTGAAAAGCTCAAAGGTTCTGGTGAATGGCCTAAATGGAAATGGCTGATTTTAATGCTTATGCATGCCCATTGCCTAGAAGGCATCAATGATGAATCACGAAAGTGCCCTGTCCTGCCTGCAGATGCACAGCCTCAGCAGAAAAAGGAACTAACCGAGTGGCAATAAGATGACGCCAAAGCTGCAAGCATTATTACATGCACGCTAAGAAAGTCTGTTGCAGAGCTCATGTTGACTTGCACCAGTGATAAAGATATTTGGGACAAGCTATGTGCATGGTTTGAGCGCAGTAGTACGCAGTGGCTTAATATGCTCATTGAGTCGTTCTTTCAGGCACAACGTGACTGCAAGGAGGACATTGGCACGCATGTTGCTAAACTGCAAAAACTGTTTGTCGACCTAAACGACGAATTGGCGAAGCACAGTGAAAATACGCTGTCTGAACCTATGCTGACTGGATTAATTTTGTTCACACTTGGTAAGGAATATGACAATTTCAAGGATGTTTGGGATACTATTCCTACAAGCACACAAACAGTGAATTTGCTCATTGAGAAGCTCTGTGCAACTGAGTTACGAGCTGACAAATTGGCATCGGCAGAAGCTACAACACTTGTTGCACATGAAAATGACAAGAAGAAGTCGAATTCCATGTGGTAAATCGGCTGCAAAGAAGAATGCTGATGCGTTCCCAGTGCATGTAATCGGGGCTTCAATTGCAAGCATTGTGGATGCAGACAGCTGGTACTGTGATAGTGGTGCGACACAGCACATTATGCCGAACAAACATTATTTTGTGTCATACACAAAATTTGCAAATCCTGAAACGATCATGCTTGGCAAGAAAGATGTGCTGATGAAAGCATACGGTCAAGGTATGATAAACGTTCAGATGTTACACAATGGCATGTGGCATGACGCAACACTGAAAAATGTTTGGTACATGCCAGATGCAAGCGCACATCTATTATCTGTCAAGGCAGCAGCCCAAAATGGCTACAGCACAACCTTGAATGAAAAAGAAGTTGTTATTCGCAGAGGTGATGGAACTGTTGCAGCATCTGGTAAGCTCATTAATGACCTCTATGTACTGGCAATTCGGGTGTGTATTCCACGACATGCTGCAGAGGTCAACCTGGAAATGCATGTGGAAACATTGCTAGTATGGCATAAACGTCTTGGTCATCAAAATAAGCGCCATGTTATAAAAGTGCTCAAGCAACATGGTATTAATGTGGAAGCAAACAAAGAATTTGTGATGGTTGTGCTTTTAGAAAAGTACATCCGCAGAGCTTCGGAACTCAGACAAGCCGACCAAGCATAGTTTGAGAACAGATTAATGTAGATGTGTGTGGTCCAATGACAGAAAGTTCAGTGGGTGGTGCCCGCTATTTGGTCTGCTTCAAAGACAATTATTCGAAATTTTGTCATGTGTTCTTCATCACCACAAACAGTGAGGTGGCGGACAGTCTACGAAAGTTTCTGAAGAAAGACTGCTGGGCACATCACAAAGGTTCTGCTCTCAGATGGTGACAAGGAATTCAACTGTGAAGCTGTACAGAAAGTGTTGGAAGAGCACGGTATTACATACCAACTCACCATACCATATACTCCCGAACAGAATGGTGCAGCAGTGCAAAAAAATTGTACAATTGTGGAAAGCGCTTGGTCTATGCCTCACGCCAGTAGATTGCCAAAAGAAATGTGGGCTGAAGCCTGTAATACTGCGGTATACATACTCAACTATACTGGACTTATACCAGTGGAAGGTAAGACACCTTTGGAAGCATAGACTGGATGCTGCTGTGGTTTCTGTACTCCTCTTTCCAACTCATTTGTGCTGCTTGTCACCAAATCACATTACAAAAGTTTTCGACCTCACCCTCAAAACTTCTGGTCTTGTGAATACTCAAGTACCAGATTATCAGGATTTCCAAATTACCAGACATCAATTCAAGGAATTTTGTTATACAGGGTGTCCCAGGAGGAATGTGCCAGACTTCGGGAGAGTGTTCCTTATGTTAAAGTATACTGATATAACCCAAAAAACCTATATCCAAAGTTGAACGGTTACGGAGATAATGACCAGAGAAAAGTGGGGGCTTCTTGTGGTTCCAAATACTGCAACCTGCACAGCTGATGTGTCACACCAGAGCGTTGATGACCTTGAGAGTGGAATGCAGTGTTAATCATGCCTGCGTGACGTTTAGTTGCTTGCACGGGAGTTGGAAGCGCCATCTAAAGTGCTTGGAGCCCTAAGGACGACTACAGCGTTAATGCGGGTGTTTATGTAGTTCAGTTTAATGGCTTTGTGTCACTCATACGTTAATTACATGTTACGTACAGATATTAACATTACAGAAACCACATATTCCTGCCAGTTTTAATATGTATTTGGTAATCACTAAGTGTGTAACAGCTGTCAAAGTTTCAAA
>Ga0123354_10007645_pt1 | contig 16315 bp, 16 predicted proteins | sample TergutLab28metaG_2_FD_97872 | JGI IMG/M metagenome (GOLD analysis project Ga0123354, IMG submission 97872) | Labiotermes labralis P4 segment gut microbial communities from Petit-Saut dam, French Guiana - Lab288 P4 | ecosystem: Host-associated > Arthropoda: Insects > Digestive system > Gut ...
AATACCTACCCATAAACTTACATCCTACCAGTCACTGACCATTAGACTTCCCACTAAATAAACTGATTTTAATGTGTAACGATGATGAGATCTCAGCATGATGGGAGGGACTGAGAAGGTGGGTGAATAAAATAAACAAAGCAGGGGAAAAACAAATCAAAGGCATAACAAACAAAGAAAAGAGTAAAAACGCAAAGAAAGGATAAAGAAAGCAAGGAAGGAAAGAATGAAACATACAGGAGAGAAACAGGCAGAAGGGAGCAAAAAAAATAGGTACAAGAGAGAATACAAAGTAATAGAACAAAGAGAGAAATGAAGCTGAAAGGATCTGCCAGAGACTGAACATCACTGCTGCAAAACAGGCAACATGTTCTGTATTCACTGCTCAATATCCACTATGTTAATATCAGCCCCTCAGCGATTTTGAGGTCTCCCTTGCTCCCATTCAATGCCAAATATCTGACACTAATACAACATGAATAGACAAAAGGCAGGCATACAAATGTCTGCGTGCACTTCCTCACCTATATGAAGGATGAGTCAGCGCCAGCTGCAGCAGAAAGCGATTCTTGAACTTGTAATCGATTACTTTCTCGAGCACATCACATGAACAATGGAAACGTAGGTGACACACAAGAACTGGGATCAACATAGCATGCTGCAAACAATCCACAATGAGGCACTGCAAGACCCATGTTACTCTTGATAAATTCTGTATTATAAATGGACAAAAGCTGACACCTCTTAAGGTTTCTGTCGTAAGGTACTTTACTACATTGTGCACTATACATGGTGTCAAACCTAATCCACCTTTCTGATCAATATAGAAAATACAACAAATGCTCCACAAAACTACACAAGATTGCTACCGTCAGAGATCAATAAATATGCATTTTGTTAAAATCACCGAAGTCTCGCTACACCATACGTTGTAGTCCAGTGGGTATCAATACTGTTTCATATTTGAGATGTCCCAGCTCTCTATTTTGACCCAGACTATTCTTGAGGTGCCTGGGCAAGGGGCTAAATGACTGGGGAATCATGGTTTGATGCATAGTAAGGGCAGATTTTTCTCTACCCCACAGTACCTATACTGAACTGCAGCTAATCTGGATTCTCATTCAGTGTCAAAATGGCTGACTACATTAAATATTAACCTTTTGGTGCCGGAATTATTTTTTTAATTTTAGCACACCTGTATATAAAATGTGAATAATACAGGAACCAAATATGTTAGAATTATGAAACAAACTGCATTTTGAAGAGAATAAAAACGGAGAGTATACATCAAGTTTAAAATATTCTGTACCTATATTTGTTGAATAAATATATAAAATGCAACTTTGGAGGTCAGCGGTGTGGTACGCCAACTATAGTTGACGTTAGGCGTCTAAAGGTTTATTTATACTTCAGTTTGTATTATTGACATCAGGAGAGAAGGCATCATAAGTCATTCCCAAAATCTAATTTAAAAATTTTATCTAAACAACAGTTGATGACGAAGTTGCACCGGCACCAGTACCCACTTGTATGATGTCACACATGATGCCGGTGCGATGAAACCCTTTTGACGATACAGCCACAGTAACGTCTCGCTTCATCTTGCTCTGCGTCCTCATCTCCTGCAGTTTATTCTCCTTCGATTCCAGTTTACGCTTGTCTTCAAATGACGGTTTGGGCATGTTAGCTAACAGGTGCCGGAACTTCACATACTCCCTCCAAGCCTTCTGGTACCTGAAGGTTACAAAACAGCGCAGAACAAATAAGTTAAACAGTGTCTGGGAACAAATGTCAGAGGAAAATAGCAAACAATTGAGACCAGCATGTGTGAGAACAAACAGGTGGGAGAATAACTGAATCTACAATAGGAAATAAAATAGAGATAAAGAAGATTTGTAACTTGTAGGAACACTCACTGGGTGAGACTTGCAATTTGCCTCCCAATAATCGTTCTGAAGATGATGTTACTCTAACCCTGTGGTGCCAGAATTAAATGCTCAGTGTGATCTGCAGGAGACAAGAACTTAAACAGTCGCTCCATAAGCACAGTCTTAACTGTACAACGTTCAACATCTTGAGCATCAAATGAATAATAACGAGCAGCAAACGTTTAAACAAAGTGAACATACTCAGGATTGCCAGCATAACTGAGCTGAGGAGGCCGAATCCCAAAGTGCACAATCTCTGGGTGCGGCAGTTCATTTGTCTTCTGCTGTTCACGATCCAACTGATCCACACGGACAGAGCATGGCTTCATGCCGGGGTACGTCACCACCATGCCTGAAAACAAAAACACACACACACAATCACAAATACTCTCCACCAACACCGGCCGTTCGTAACCTTGGGGTATGTGAAATTGGACGTGAAAAAAATCACAACTTTGTTTTTGCCAACCTCTAACTGAAATTTAGTTTATCACTGAAAAGTGAAAGTAGGTAACAAAGCAATTTATGGCCTCTAGACTCCAAAAATGTTTAACTTAAAAAAATCTCGCATTCTCTATTTTAAGTGTTTAAATTTATTTTTCTGAGAAGGGGTCCGTAGGTTTCTCCAGACTTTTAAAGGAGTCTATGGCACAAAAGAGGGTAAGAAGCCCTGCCTAACACTGAACGAGCATACAGTATGATAACTGAGGGTCTCAGAATGATCCATACTCAGATTAAGATCTTCTGGGATGTTATGCTGTTTGACCAGTGGGTAAACTACGAGACTACAAAGCGTCTCGTGCCAGAAGACCACTATGATAAAGAAATAACTACGTGAAGATCCACATTAATGTGCATGTGACACTGTCACTGGGCGTGTATTTCACAGCGTTTCACAGGAACACGTCACCTTCATTGTCAGGGTCAAGTTCTTCATACTCAATCACATTACAGAAAATTTGAATCTGAAGAAATGCTCCACAAAACCCCAACCTCCCCAAACCCCTCAAAAGACTAAATAACTAAACCAATTATATCATTTATTTTTTGAGAAGTAAATAGTTCATCACCATAATAAATAATCATCTGGTTTTAAAGAACCTGGCAAGTTTGAGACTTTGACACTATATTGACATAAACCAGCTACTGGATAGGTAAAGTTCACACCTTCACAGCTTATTCCATGGAGCAGGTTTCGTCTTCAAATTCAGACAGTTGCTCAGCCAGTCTTGAAATTCTGTGCTCTTTATGGAACATGAAGACTGATAACTGCCTTCACAAGAGCCTACCGACAGACCATATTGTGAGCACAAAAAACTCACTCCACATCTTCACACCCTATTTCTTTGATTTGTATAGGCCATGCACCTTCAATGGTGTCATGGCGCAAGTGTGCTGTATGGCCAGACGTGCACTGCATTCTTTCAACATTTATACAGTTACTGCCAAATTAAAATCTGGACAGTTCTTCCACAGCATCACAGGAATTAACCTTTACATGACCCACATAAAAATCTCACTATTTCGACGTTCACAGGGCCGTGCATCATAATATATTTCTATAGTAAAACCAACCAGATGCACCAATGTATCAAATTTATTTTATTTTGGAATGAAACTCTACATGTTTTAGACGGTCTTTTCATCCATCATCAGGAGTTCAAGACTGTACATACAGCAACAGGCATTTGTCAAACAGATACTGCTGTCTGCTTGCTAGTGGGTACCTGCTAGCAAGCAGACAGCAGTATCTGGTTGCTGTATGTACAGTCTTCAACTCCTGATGATGGACGGAAAGACCATCTGAAACATGTGGAGTGTCATTTCAAAATAAAATAAATTTGATACATTGGTGCATCTGGTTGGTTTTACTATAGAAACTCACTAATTAATTTTATATATTTAGGTAACAAAAAGATTTACTGCATTTTTAACACATGCTGTGTAGTCTTGGTCTTGTTTTTCACTAAATGCCATTTACTTCACAATTTTATCTTTCTCTGTTCAAATAATATGTTTTTCATACACCATGTGCTAAAATTTAAATACCAACCCCATTTAAAGTTTGACATCCTTTCTCCTGAACCCAAAAGGCCAAGATCTATTTTAATATTATCTTCTCAGCTTTACTTAGGTCTCCCAAGCGGTCTCTTCCCTGCAAGTTTCTGATTAAAATTCTGTATGAATTTCTCATTTCTCCCCCACTCCCCACCACATATACAATAATATGCCATAACTTGACATGAAAACCTGCAAACCTTTCACTTCATCTGCAAAGTTCTGCCACTTGGACTGGGACATGGCAAGCAGATCTTCCAGTTTGGACTCTTCTATAAGGGACTTGCTGTTTACTATAAGGTAATACATCACCTCATTCATTGACAGGATCTCCTTGCCATTATCTGTAAGTAGATAAATTTTTATTTCAATGAATCATACAAAAAACAGAAACGTTTCTGGACAAAGAAGATGAAACATTCAAACAGTATGCATAAACCAAATAAGTGAAAATATTTGCACATTACAGTTCTTGCGGTAGTTCTTGACCAGTGAAGAACCTGAAACAAATGGCAAACAGACGTACTCTGTGCATGTAAGATGGTAAAGGTAGGTTATCAATTTTGTTCCTTCCACCCAGTCTGGTAGGGTCAACTGTGCACAAAATATCCTCAACAGTACTGTCAGCAACAATTAACAAAGACCAGTGTCACGTCAACACAGCGAGTTTTACATTGCGTTGACTATGACATCAACACATTAATCTTCAGTTGCACATTCAATGATGGTAACCATCATGATGTCGTGTTGAGAGACTCCCCCAGCCTACTATTTGAAGTGTACAGAGGACTCCCTCCCTGGGGGTAAAGTGGATGGAGCGTAAAGATGACCACTCACTTCCACATAGTGTCGAGGTTAAAAACAAATGGACTGTAACTCCACTCTGTCCTGTGCCTGCACAGTTTGCGTAACAACTTTACCTGTACTTTTCACGAAGAATAAAAGAGCTTAGTTACAAAACATCTGACATATCATTGCAAATATAAAAACAGCCCTGATCTGTGGTGATTTTTTGTGTTACAGAAACTAATGGAATCCTCCAGGGAAGTTACAAAATAATTTATAAAAGTCCATTAACCTTTTAAAGCCTCGTCGTTAATGTATGTACCACCAGTTTTAACTTTTCAAAATTCTACATTCTTCCTGCAGTGTGTTTATACGTTTTGTATATCTCAGAACCAACAGCAAATTTTGCTCTATATAGTTTTCAGGAATTGGTTTTTATAACTGAGAGGGCAAATGTTTATTGTGCAGTACACAATGGGTCTTTAAATAGAACTGATTACATTTACTCCTTAAAGGGTTAAAACTCCATAACATTAACACAAGAAAGTTTTAACATAATGGCTAACATGTCACATTCTATTAACAACTGATGTTAGTAGTAAGAGAATCAAAAGCAACATGTACTATATAAAATGAATGACTGAGGTCTCACACACACATATTTGAATTCACATGTAATATTATACTGTATATGATACTGGATGGCCTGGAGATGACTGAACCATGCTGCCTTATTAACATGACTAATTAACATTATTAGCAATAAAATTGTATAGATGGTAAACAAGTACTTGTTTGTAGCCATGCAAAGTGAATAACCCTTTTTGGTTGTCCATCCTAAAACCAATACATATTTATTTGCACTTTTCCAGTAGCATTATTACTTTCTGTGATAATGAGGAAATTTCAATAAAATGACATGTGAACATTCATACCTGCAAGATCCCGAACAAACCGAGGCATGAAGTGGAACTGTGAACAGCCATTGGAATCGTCATGAGCTTTGAAATCTAGGTCGACAAGTTCCAAGAGTTCACGGAACAGATAGTCATCTGGAACATGTCAGAACATTGCTGACAGAAGTTACATGCCTTTACATTATTCTGAACATCCAGACATAATACAACAAGAAGCAAATAAATAAATAAATAAATAATGTACTTTAATTTTTATGATGCATTTTATTCACAACATTCTCACCAAAAGGTTAAGGCCGTTGCAATGTGATGTTCTTATTACAAGAACACAGTTGTGGTTATTTATGTCGCCATCACTCCATAATAATTAAAATTATACAATTCTGGTTAAAATGATTTAAATAAGATAAAAAAATATAGGCTAAGAATGGATAATTATTAACCTTTAGACGCCTAACGTCAACTGTAGTTGGCGTACCGCACCGCTAACCTCCAAAGTTGCATTTTATATATTTATTCAACAAATATAGGTACCGAATATTTTAAACATGGTGTATACTCTCCGGTTTTTCTCTTCAAAATGCAGTTTGTTTCATAATTCTAACGTGTTTGGGTCCTGTATTATTCACATTTTATATACAGGTGTGCTAAAATTAAAAAAATAATTCCGGCGCCAAAAGGTTAAAATCATGTGAGTTAAAACTGTTTGGTGATTTTCAGGTTTCTGTCGCAAAGTACCTGAGAACATTGCTCATCTGGGTTATTATCCAGCGAGTAACGGTAATTTCTGACAGGCGTTTCGAGACAACCTATCGGTCCCATCCTCAGAGTTTAAGAATCCAAAAGAAAGCCTGTAGCCCCAAAATGGAGTACATAAAAGAAGAGTGTGGGCAGTGAAAATGTCTCAGAAGTGTGGTGTATGCCAACACGTTTGCACTAAGTAGTTGGAGTAGGAGAGTGTGGTGGTCAGCATAGCCGGACAGAGACGCTCCGTGTTTGAAGGAATTCTAACTGGTGTGATGGTGAGACAAAGGACAACTCACGTGAGCGAAATGGAGGGAAGTGGGAGGAAGGAAAGAAAGTATTGACTGCCACACTCCCCTCCATCCAACTACTTGCAGCAACCCTATTGGCTGACACCACATTACTGAGACACTTTCACCCCCTACACTCTTCCCTCCATATATTCCGTTTTGGGGCTACAGGCTTTCTTTTGGATTCTTGAACCATGAGGAAGGGACCGATAGGTTGTCCCAAAATGTCGGTAAGAAATTACCACTACTCACCGTGCAAAACCCAGAAAAGTGTGGTTCTCAAAATTGTTTGGTGTTTGTGGAGTGATGACTGAGGCAGTAGTATACCACACCAACACATCACCTATAATCTAGTAAGTACCTCATCAATGACTGTTTCACCTTTCATGGTATTCCATTTCAATAACTGATTATGTGTTTATATATTCTTACATCTACAATATCTCTTTATTACAGGATTGGAACTCACAGTACTGCCAACTTATTCATCATTCCGCAAACACTAAACAATTTTCACTACCAAGATTTTAATAATTATGCATTCTTAGCCTATATTTGTATTCTTTAAATAATTTTAACTGATAATATACAATTTTAATTATCATGCAGTGATGGTTACACAGTTGACCACAATTGTATTCTTGTAATAAGAACATCACCCTGAAGATGGCCCGATTACCGGCCGAAACATGCTGGTGAGAACACTATGAATAAAATATATCTTTAACATCAAAGTGCACATGTTGGTTATTTATACACTTTTGGATCTGATTAACACATGGAAGACAGACCATATTAAAATAACATATAATATTACCACCTACTACCCGTATCAGTAACGAGATACTTACAGAATAGGTCCAGTTCTTGTATGGTGAAATTCTCTGGCAACTTCTCATCTATGTACAAAATGGTGTATTCTATGTTGAAGCGGATCACCTTACATGTAGGCAGCTTGTCCAGAGGAAAGTGTGAGAACATAGAGAATCCTTCAAATATGAACTCATGTTCATCATGTTTAATAATCGTTGGTGTCTTCGTCTGCAAAGTAAACAAAGACATGAACTTAACTTCAGTGTACACATTGCAGTACGTATATATGCCTGCCATCTGCAATCTGTTCTTACACTAGTATCCCGGAATGTGATGACATGCACTGCAGTACACAGTGTGTTCCAAGCAAGATCCCATGGTTCATAAAAAGTAAAAAAGAAGCCATTGTAAACTTCAATGCAATGCATTTATTCCAATGATGCAATATTATTTTTCAGTATAATTCTCCAGCTCAAAGACATATTTGCCACATCTGGGCAGAAGTTTAAAAATTCCATCGTGGTACAAATTTGGCACTTTCATTTGCAGCCATTCATGAGCAGCCACTTCTATTTCCTCCTGCCATCAAAATTGGCAAACCATCAACTGGAGCATCAATGTGCTCACGGTTTTTGCTGCAAAATAATGATAGTTCAGTGCAATTAATGAGCTACATTTAATGTTGTAAAGGTAAAGGTAGAGGTAAAGTTCACCCTAGAACAGGCCACGAAGGCCCAGAGGGGGAGTAGAGGTATAGCTCTACTCTTTCTTTAACCTCAGCGCTAGATGGGGGTGGGTGGTTAATGCCACGCCCTGGCCGCTTTACCCCCAGGAAAGACCCAGTACCCATTGTATAGGAGACTGGGTGGGCCTCAGAGCCGGTCTGGATGGGTGCAGAAAATCTCGCCCCCACCGGGATTCCATTCCTGGACCGTCAAGCCCATAGCGAGTCGCTATACCGACTACGCTATCCCAGCTCCCAATGTTGTAATGGCTCTAATTTAATTTTTATGCCCTAGGAAACCTGATTTCTTCAACATATGTTGCACATAGGTACCACCATTTCAGAAGAAGCTTGTACCTCCATCTTCATGTTAATACCACATATTCTCGAATCTGATTCGCATCCAAATCTAATCTGCACTAGTTTCTGCCGATTTCTCAAACGAAAAAAAAGTTAGTTCGCGGTTCTAATCCGCATCTTTCCTTCAACCGCCCCTTGCCTACAAGGCAGACTGATTGAATAATATTGGATGTTACCAATGCTTTAATCATTATCCAACTAACGCGTCGTGCATGGTGACCATTTAACTGCCTGCGGTACAAATGCACCACAGCTGATTAGCGCTGTGGCCATTTAAATGCTTCGTACATTCATGTAGAGGCATAGAATTATAGCCCCACAAGTTAACTCCACATTATATAATGGTTTGTGGTCAGATCCATGCTCCGGCCACTTTACCCAATTATGTCCATATGCACCTCATGAATAAAGCACTTTGCTGACAGCCTGCAATCTTAGAAACCTGGTACGTTTATTTTGCTACGCTATGCAACAGGGGGCCTTTCATTACCTTCTCACAATATGTTAGCAGTGTGGGCGACGCAGTCACCATTCCTTGAACGAAGCCTCGTTCAATCTGCCAAGCGTTGCTGTCTACAGGAATATTCTAAATAACAGCGTGTTTTGTAGCAGAATGTTCCCACTGTGTACCCCGCTGAAATATGACCATATACCGTACCTAATATCGCTGTTGATATATGGCATGCTGTTTCCCAGCCAAAACAGACCAAGTCACTGTCTGACGGTCGCCCGTGATTTGACTATGAGTACTAAAATGGACTAAGCACCAACTTTCTTTGTACCATAATTTGCCAATATTATACAGGTTCTTTCATGCCTGTCTTACATTTAGTTTGGATTACGCCCTCTTAAAGTAGGAAAACGATAAACAGGATGAATACCAAAATAAATATAGGTAATTACTGGCTGCACTGTGACATCACACTTTTCATGCTGAGATTGAAATGCCTCGTTCTCCACTTGGGGTTATAATTTCAACTGAAGGAACACTGGTAAACAGACTTCTTGTTCCAATTTGTCATGTACCCTAGTTATGGAAGAGGGACACCAGAAATCTAAAACACTATCATATATGGCAAAGTTCAAACATGAAGTTATTCGGTGCGCAGAGGATAAGGGAAACTGCAAAGCCGCTGCAGTTTTTGGAGTTGATGAAAGCAATGTTCGACTGTGGCAGAAACACAAGGCAGCGATCAACAGGTGTGAGGCATCACGAAAGAAATTCACTGGACCCAAGAAAGGATGATTTCCTGAAACTGATAATGCAGTCTTCATGTTTTTTCATGACAGATGCAAGACAGGACTGTTTGTGAGTTATGATCTACTTCGCGAGGAGGTGATAAATAAGGCCAGACCTTTGAACATTCCTTGAAGTTGTTTTAAAGCCAGTAAAGGATGGGCCATAAAGTTCATGCGCCAGATGGGGCTGGCGTTGCGGCATAGGATGACGATATGCCAGAAGCTCCCAAAAGATTTTGAACAAAAGTTATTGAATTATCAGTGGTACATCACCAACCTGAGGAAGACAGGAAATTTTCTGGTGGGGCAAATGGCCAATGCCGATGAAATGGCCATTTATCTTGATATGCTGCCAAACTACATGTTGGAGAAGAAAGGCGTGAAGGAGATACTTTAGAAAACCACTGGGTGCGAAAAGATTTGCCTAACAGTAATGCTGGCAGCAAATGATGGTGGGAGAAAACTACCACCCTTACTAATTTTGAAATTGGAGACTTTACCCAAATCAGAAGCGTTTCCGAAGGACGTTATAGTCAGGGCCCAGGAAAAAGGATGGATGACAGAGGAGCTGATGTTGGAGTGGCTGAAAATAGTATGGGGTTGCAGGCCTAGAGCCTTCTTAGATCAAACATCCATGCTTGTCCTTGATACATTCAGAGGGCATCTCACTGATTCTGTGAAGAACCAGCTCCGCAAGATGAAAACTGAGCTTGTTGCCATCCCGGGTGAAATGACATCAGTGTTGCAACCAATGGACGTATCCGTTAACAAGCCCTTTAAAGACAGGTTGAGGCAACAATATCTGACTTGGATTGCAGATCCTGCCCGTGAGTTAACAGAAACTGGAAAAATCAAACATGCAGCTCCTTCAGAAGTCGCGCAGTGGGTGTCAGCTGCATGGAAAGCCATCCCGGAGAGCATTAACGTCAGATCTTTCAAAAAGTGTTGCATAAGCAATGCTTTGGATGGATCCGAAGATGACGTTCTATGGGATGATGATGGTGAAGATAAAGATGACAGTGACTGGGTGACGGATAACGATTCAGTTATGAGTGATGACAGTGAGTCTGATGAATAATAAATTATAAATACTATATAATATATTATATAATATTATAAATAATAAATAAAATAATAAATTATTGTATTGTATTGTTTGTTACGGCATGTACAGCGGCTCTCTCATTTTTCCAAAATCCAGCTCACGACCGTGAATCTAATCCTCACGCGATTCTAATCCGCATCTGATTTTTTAGCCCTCTGAAACTGTAAAAAGGGTGTGGATTAGATTCAAAAATATACGGTAATGTCTTCTCCTACCCTACAGATGGAAGTGGCAGCTTCCTCTGAGACAATGGCACTTACCCAACAGAATTACATGTTGTCACATCTCATAAGACAATAATCTTAATATTCATTATGACTAGGCCCTCAAACCTCATATCCTATGAGCATGTTTTGCAGAAAAAAAAAAAGAGCTTATTCACAATTACACTCACCAGGAAATTTGTGGGGGGAGAGATGGTGATGCGGTAATGATACAACCTGTCAGCATTGTTGGTGTTTGGATTGCACTTTGGAAGATGAGTCTCGCCTGAGTAGATCCCATGGCGGATACCATACCTCCGTGCCTTTGCACTGCAGCAGCACAGTGGACCATCATTCATCTGTCAACAACAAATGGCGATTCATAATTTAACAAAGTAATATAATTACTCTCAATTACCTTTCATTGAACAAAATCTATGAATCTGTCTGTGACTACTCTGACTAGCTTAGAGGCTGAGTAACCATAGTATCAGGGTTCAGTTCCCACTGAGAACAAAGACTTTTTTTCTTCAACACCACACCCAGACAGGCTGCGCAGCCCATCTAGCCTCCAACCCAACAGGAAGAGGAAGCCCCTTGCCAGGCCATTCAATAAATGCTCACTCCCACGTATTGCCAGAATGTAAGATATGCTTGGCTATAAATAAAAAATTACTGATAAATTACGCACAGGGAGAACTTTACTTTATATTAGTTGTGGAGCAGCTAGTGCTGATATTATGAATGTATACAGTCACAATTCCATTCGCCTCACACATCTTCATGGTGTCATTATTGATCACACAGTTTCATTCACGTTTAAGCTCAAAATCAGAAGTGCTTGTCCCATCTCAAAACCTCACACTACCCACCACTGCAGTTGTGTTCAATACCAATTGTTTTTCCCTGTTTCAACCATACCTCCCCAGAGTCATTGTACCACATTTCTGGATGCAGGCGATGTGGATGCAACTGCTTCCGCTCCAGTTCTTCCATTTTGCAGTCTTCCTCGTCGGTTGAACTCTCTTCACTCGAACTGTCACTTGAACTGCACATTTCAGCTAAACAAACAGATTTAAGAGAATTCTTATAATAAAAATCAACAAGATGCACTGTTTCTCAAATCCATTTTGGTATAGAACTCTACATGTTACAGACAGGTTTACTGTCCATCATCAGGAGTCTGGTACTGTATGACAAATACCTCTTGCTGTGTATACAGTACTAGACTCCTGATGATGGACAGTAAACCTGTCTGTAACATGTAGAGTTCTATACCAAAATGGATTTGAGAAATAGTGAATCTCGTTGTTTTTTATTATAAGAATATATCATGATGCACAGTCCTCTGGATGTCAAACACATTACTGCAGCACTCCAAAACACAGTTTTTTTTTTTTTAAATATTTTCTACAATACGCTGGTGTAACAATTTTAATTTATATTTTAACATATGATTATGTGGATATTATCAGGTGTGAAACAGTTCATTTTGTGATTATTATTGTAGAATCTGTAAATGGCTGCTCTGTTGTTCTGGTTGTGAAATGTCTGCCTGATGATAACGTTAAAATGACGGCATGCAGGGTACGAATAAATATGACATATTAAGTGTGCTGTGATTGTATAACATCTGTTGCAGTTAGCATACAACCTGAAAATGAATTATTTTAAAAGTAAGTCATGTTGTATGATTCAAGTTTTCAGTGTTACATCAAATCTCATACTATTCGCACTTTCATAAATTCACTGGTTCTTTCTCTTAAATTTGATGTTCAGGTGACCGTGCATTGTGATGTAGTCTTATAATAAAACCAACTAGATGCACTAATTTCTGACATTTATTTTTGGAGTAGAACTCTACATGTTTTGGACATGTTTTCTGTCCATCGTCAGGAGTCTAGTACTGTATACACAGCAAGAGGTATTTGTCATACAGTACCAGACTCCTGATGATGGACAGTAAACATGTCCAAAACATGTAGAGTTCTACTCCAAAAATAAATGTCAGAAATTAGTGCATCTAGTTGGTTTTATTATAACAATAATGTGCATTGTATTAGCTATCAGGTGTATTACTCCTTTAAAAAATTAAATGCGTTATTATCCTGCACAAACCTACTGGTTAGCATTGTCAGGCTTAGTGTTGTATTAACAGTTACATATCCTACATAAGAAACCATATAGAAACAAAGTTATGATATGTACAAAAAAATAGCCAACAGCGTAACAGTAGTGATGTATACACAGAGTTCCCATCTGTTGCTGGTGTCCACCGGTAGTTGTAATGCTGATTCAATCTTATGCATTACATATCACGAGAGACACTGAAATCACAGTTTCACTGAATATGCATGCCACAAACATGAAAATTTGTGTAAAGAAAACTTGACAAAATGGGGTGATGTTGCTTGCTAGGAGTAACTTTCAATGGCAAAGGTTGGGACTGTGATAACCACTTGAAGGTTCAAGTTCCTTCCACTGCCACTTACTACTCCCATCTTCTGGTCTATCTATACTCTGCACACAAGCACACATACGTGCACACACACACACACACACACACACACGTATATATTAAACCTATGACACTGTTGCCATTGCAAAAAGAACATTACATTAACTGGTAAAAGTTATGAATTTCTACATATATATATATTAAATCTAATGTTGCTTACATTTATGTTTGGCGAGACGCAGTCTGCTTTTACGAGGGGGTGGCTCATACTTTGGCCTGGAAGCTCGCACCGTCTCAGCCCTCGCTACCAGTTCTTCACGGAATCGCTCACATAAAGCAAGCAGCCGTGGTGTTGCCTTCATCACCTTATGGTCTCTGTAAGGAAAGCAGTCACTGTAAAGAAAGAAGAAGAGACAGAGGGATGAGGAAATGAGGAGAAGGAACAGTCAGGATGACAAGTAGAAACTAGAGAGAGACATGGGGGAAGGTAAAACAGGAGCAGGTGTGAAAAACTGAAAGTGGAGGAAACTAAGAAAGCAAGGAGCAAATGAAGGGTTCCAGGAAGAGAATAGAGACAGGGAGGTAATACTAAGAATGTGGAGGCATGAGGCAGACAAACCTGCTGCTGAACAACATGGTCATGTAACTGGAGAATAACGAGAAGTTCCAGAGAAGAAACAGAACCAGAGAAGTCAGAAGAGGGGTCAGTATCGTGAAGTCCATGCCTGAAGAAATATAGGGCAGCAGACGAAAGCTCCACTATTTTTAACCTTGGCATTAGATTGGGGTGAGTGGCCGATATGAACCCTGGAATAAAAGAACCCCCAGTGCCCTTTGAATAACAATAATTTAGCCCCATAGGCAGTCTGGACATTTTGGAGAAGAAAAAAATCTCTTTCCCCTAGCAGGAATTGAACTGCAGATAGTCCTGATAACAGACTAGCCACTACACTGACTATACTAACCAGGCTTCAAGAGGGAAAGGAAAGGTAGCCTACAGACAGCCAGACATTATTCACTTGAAAGTAATACGGTCACAACACGTGCGCGGATACCTACTTTTCATCACGCACGTAGTACAGGTCAGCCGGGGCCGTTCGTGTCCACACTTTCTTCTCATGTTCTACTATTTCGTCTGGTTTCATTTTGGCCAACTCTTCCAACTTCTTCTGCATCTCTGCACTGGTGGCACAGTAGTTCATTCTGAAACATGGACGGAACACATCAACGGTTTCTGATAACATATATAATGCAACAGTTTCAATTTTCAGAAACCAACACCAGCTGCTGTGTGTCTCATACATTACACAAACAGGAAAACTTAATGCATATAATGTCTTATGATTTCTTGGACATGAGTTCAATGAAGCATGCACCACAGCCCCCTCTGGGCAAAATCCTCTGCCAGTTCTACCCACCTCCCATCCTGGTGACCTATTTCCCCAAGATCCATCTTACTAATTAACTAACTTTCCCATACCAGAATACGAAGGTTCAACACTGCTAATACCAAACCCCACCACTGAACACAATCCTGAGCCAGTTCTATCCACCTCCCATACCTAAGATCAAGCTTACTAATTCACTAACTCCTTGGTAGCAGAACACAAAGGTTCAACACCACTAATACCAAAGCCCAGCCAGTTCTATCCACCTCCCATTCTCACAACCTATTTCCCTAAGATCCATCTCACTAATTAACTAACTCTCCGGTAGCAGAACACAAAGGTTCAGCACCGCTAATACCAAAGCCCAGCCAGTTCTATCCTCCTCACATCCTCACAACCTATTTCCCTAAGATTCATCTAATTAACTAAATATCCGGTTGCAGAACATAAAGGTTCAACACCGCTATTACCAAAGCCCAGCCAGTTCTATCCACCTCCCATCCTCACAACCTATTTCCCTAAGATCCATCTCACTAATTAACTAACTCTCCGGTAGCAGAACACAACGGTTCAACACTGCTAATACCACAGCCCAGCCAGTTCTATCCACCTCCCATCCTCACAACCTATTTCCCTAAGATCCATCTCACTAATTAACCAACTCTCCGGTAGCAGAACACAATGGTTCAACACCGCTAATACCAAAGCCCAGCCAGTTGTATCCACCTCCCACCCTCACAACCTATTTCCCTAAGATCCATCTCACTAATTAACTAACTCTCCGGTAGCAGAACACAAAGGTTCAACACCGCTAATACCAAAGCTCAGCCAGTTCTATCCACCTCCCATCCTCACAACCTATTTCCCTAAGATCGAACTTACTAATTAACCAACTCCTTGGTAGCAGAAAACAAAGGTTCAACACCGCTAATAACAAAACCCACCAATGGGAATGATATTGAGCCAGTTCTATCCACCTCCCATCCTCAGAAATCATCCCTTCCCCCCCACAAGATCCATCTTACTAATTACAAACACTCAGGTAGCAGAACCTGAAAGTTCAAAGTCACTGGTACCAAACTGCACGTTTAGGCACAATCTTCAGTTAGTTCAATCTGCATCACACTGTCACAACTAATTTACCAAAATCCATCTTCATATTTATCTCTAATTTCCTTCTCTATGCTCAAAGTGTCTCTCCCCCCCCCCCCCCTCTCCTCCCCCCCCCCCCCCCCCCTTCCCCCCCCCCCCCCCCCCCCCCCCCCCCCCCCCCCCCCCCCCCCTCCCCCCCCCCCCCCCCCC
>Ga0123354_10007646_pt1 | contig 16314 bp, 10 predicted proteins | sample TergutLab28metaG_2_FD_97872 | JGI IMG/M metagenome (GOLD analysis project Ga0123354, IMG submission 97872) | Labiotermes labralis P4 segment gut microbial communities from Petit-Saut dam, French Guiana - Lab288 P4 | ecosystem: Host-associated > Arthropoda: Insects > Digestive system > Gut ...
GTACTTGTGGACCTACTCCTTCTCCTCCTCCCTGCGAGGACCAACCCGATCCTTATGACTGTAATTACTACATAAGAAACTGTAAGGATAAGACGAAGTGTCCTGAAGGCCATCACTTCAACAGGGACACAAAGCGTTGTGAAAATCAGTGCACAGCCGGTTGTCAGGATCCAAGAGACATTCCACAATGCAGAGAGTGTGCAGATGATGGTAAAATACTACAGTATGATTGTCACTCTTATATAATATGCGTGGGAGGTAAAGTAACAACTTTTGTGTGTCGACCTGATCAACACTTCAATCCTACAACTGCCAAGTGTGAATCGGAATCATGCGACACTCGTCCCTGCGAGGATACGGAAGATCCTAGTGACTGCAATTATTACTTCACGCACTGTAACGAGAGAAGAAAGTGTCATACGGGTCAACATTTTAATAAGTACACTAGAAGATGTGAAAATCAGTGTACTGCTGGTTGTGTAGCTCCAAGTAACATTCCGGAATGTCACACTTGTGAACCGGAAGGGAAAACCTTTGAAGACCCTTGCAGCTGTGAAATGTATTACAAATGTGTTGGTGGGATAAGAGTTCTTGCAATGTGTGGTGATGGTCTCCATTACAATAAGACGCTTGGTCGTTGCGACACCCCATGCAGTGATGTATGCCCGAAACTCTTCGCCCAAAAACCCGAATGCTGTGCTTCAACAAAAGGGAAACCCCAGCCACTATGTCCTTCAGCTCCTTATTCGGTGTTTTTACCTCATCCTAGTGACAGCCGTTGGTTTTATCAATGTCTACAAGGCGTTCTTTATTGCAACAGGTGTCCTCCCGGACATAAGTGGAATACTGATGAAGACACTTGTGATAAATCTTGTCAGTGTCCGTGAGGAATTTTAATTTTTCAGGTTTGATACAAAAACCTACACTGACCCTTTCTGTTAACTACATACTCGCACAATGCTGCCACATTACCACAACGAGATGTGGTAACCAAGTCATACCAGTGTACGGTCGGACTGCAGGAGAACTTAACATCAATCTACTGCTGGAAAAACTCGAAAGAAGAGAGGTATTTTATAAATACGGTACCGACTATATAACCACGGCTTCTTCCTTCCGACTCCGCTTCCTCACCCTGTACGCCACAAGCTATTACTCTACAACTATGCTTAAGATACATTACAATTTCTTCCATCAACCGTGTGTCGAAAATAATATTACATCACATTCATACGTACAATTTGGCCTATTATATGAATCATAGAAATCATTCCACTGGACTAGCAAAAAAGAAAACTGATCGCTGACTTTGTGAGAGATAAGGGGATTTGCTCCCCTTTTTTAAAATTCTATTTCAATCCAAACCACACCAACTAAACTTCCAAAGAATCGTTCGAAAACAAACTGAAATCTAAATTTAGCCGCATAACACTACTTTTGAAATAAAAACTGATTAATGTACTCGTATTTTAAGGAAAATTTCCGTTTATTAGAGCAATATAATTTTATGTGTCAATCGAAGTAATGAGTACTCACACAGACAATCTCAGTTACACTTGTTACCATCAGAACACATAAATAACTTCAAAAAATCAAATGATAAATCGGTAGCTAAGTTAATGGGAGTATTGCTGTCAGCTACGTCGTGCTTTATACGAAAAAGTTGCGTTTGGGGTTAGTTCATGCAATCTTTTTCAAAGCTAGACAAAAAGGCTAAGGTTACTTTCTCTTTCGTGAAGTGTTTTCGTATTTGATCCTTAGATTTGTACGTTTAAACACGTTCAGAATAACAAACATACGTTCTTTAATATATAACACTATAAACAAATACCAGTGTTTTCCCCATTTAATGTAACTATATTCTGAAGTACTAAGAAAATACAAGTCAGAAAGAAAGTCGCATTCAGGCCGGTTTATCTACGTATATATTCGAAATAATATGACAGAGCGCAATATTAAATATACCAAATTCACGGAAAATGGTAGCAATTGGATTAGAAGCGGTCCAGTTAGATGGTGTGATATCTGGCCTTTGTGTTTATCCCCGTGACAGCATCCAGACGGGGTGATTTCTTTTCAAAAGCAGGTGGTTCGCGGAACTTACTGTATTGTCATAAGAATTTGTCGGATAAGAGAGTTTGTATTCTCACTGCCTCTATAATTGTTTCACTGCCAGAACAGTTGCTGTTTGAAGGAACTGTAGTTAATAACACCACTTCCAAGAACTGCCTTCATTTAAAATGATAATCAGTGGTTTGATGTATGTTTGTCCGTGCAACGTAGTATAAGCGTAGAGAAGAAAACCAACTAGATGCTACTGAATGCTTTATTGCACTTATAATCTGCTCAACATGTTTCGGGCACTTGTATGCCCATCATCAGGAGCTCGAGACAATACTTGTGTTATTGCCGCATATGGTGTGTAAAGCCTTGGTTGCTGGTGGTCGGCTGTTAGGGGCAGAGCAGCAGGCTAGGCGTCCGGGACGAGGGATATTGTGCGACTGCACGGACGCATAGCCTGCTGCTGTGCTCCTAACAGCCGACCACCACCAACCAAGGCATTACACACCATATGCGGCAATAACACAAGTATAGTCTCTAGCTCATGATGATGGGCTTATAAGTGCCCGAAACATGTTGAGCAGATTATAAGTGCAATAAAGCATTCAGTAGCACCTTGTTGGTTTTCTTCTCTACGCTTATACTGATGGTTGTATTTGAGGCGTATCCTACCGTCGTCTTTCATTATATTAATTACTGTCCGACTATTGGTAACAGTGCTTGCATTTTCAAGTCTTAACACTGATACCAGTTCAGAAGTACCAACTGTACGTACACTGTGGCAATTTCACGCATTTTATATTAAAGAACATCCATATATGTTACTTTAATACATGTACCGTGCATCTTTTGTTATTATCTTTTATTATAACCAACGCACGCACAATTATTTCATAAAAGTATGTATCACAACAGTGTCTTTGTGTAATCTACACTCCTACATGTTTCGAAACTTTCGTGTCATCATCAGACAGTTCACAAACAACGCCTTGCTAAGTTACGTAAGTTCTTCAAATTGCAGCTGTTGAAAATACGATTTATAATATTAAGATATTTCCCCTCAAGTTTATATAAGTCCTCAGATTGTAGCCGTTGAAAATCACAATTTTATAAAAATTATTAAAACTTTAAAATATTGTCGTTTTTACAATAAAACACAATAAAATCTTCTCGGTGTTACAAACTCTCGTGTAAACAGTTTGTGTTTGCGGCTGCATATGCATTCTGCAATAAGTATGGATGTTATTGTATGGATATGTAGATATTATAGACTACACGAAGACACTGTTGTGATATATACTTTTGTGATATAATTGTGCGTTTGTTGGTTATAATAAAAAATAATCCATATGTGTTACTGACCGTTCTTAAGCTCAACACTGTACAATTACCAATCTCAAATATGCTCATTTATAACTTTATAATCAAGTTAGTCTTACGTGTGTGTTAAAATTAGACTGTAAGGTAGTTTTCCAAACTGATTTTTTAATCCCTTAATGACCACATAATTCCACGCTTGGATGACACGAAACCTTTATATACGAGATCTCTGAAGGTCGATGGAGAAAATATTCTTTAATAATTCTGCTTTTGCTACATCCCAAAATTTCAGAATATAATGCATAAGTTTCAGGTATAATTTAACTTCAAAGAGTCAAATTCTGCCAATCCTAGATGACAGTGAAGGAAGTTATATATTCTTGTCCAATACACGACTCTGCCAGTATGTCAGACTGTGGTGTGTCGATGATAGAATGAGCGATGAATGATGAACTGGAAGGTTTGGGAAGAAGGTGGCAGTGCCCTGCCCTGATATACTGCCGTGACAAATGGGAAACCACAGGAACCTCCCAGTCAGGATAGCCGGTGCCTCTGCCGAGATCTGTCGACACACAAGCCTCTCAGTTCGCTACTCTGTGGAGAAAGTTACGAACAGAGAACTGTGTCGTGGTTGCAAGTGGAATGTAGTCCACAGATGGGACAAGTAAGGACATATTGTGTGTGTTCTTGTGTGCTAATACAAATCGGGAGCACTGACTGTGAACATGTCTGGCGAAAACGCGATGTTTGCTCTTCGACATTGGCGATCTCACTGTTAGCACCATCAGTACACATTGGTGACTGTACCAAAAATTGGTTTAGTGATAGCTGTAGTTGTTCTAAGGTGAAGAAAACTGGTATATTTCATCACCGACGGCATGTGACGTCGTGTACTCTACTACCAGAGTACATGACGTCACTTCACGGGCGTGTGACGTCACGTGTTCTACAACACGACCACATGTCGCCATTCACAGAAGACTTGTAGTTTATTCTACCAGGCATGACGTCACATCACAGGACATGTTACGTCATACTTTCTAACCCGAGTACATGACGTCAACACAGAAGACATGTGACGTCGTGTACTCTACTACCAGATTACATGACTACACGTCACGGACTGTGACGTCACGTGTTCTACGCCACGACCACATGTCGCCATTCACAGAAGACTTGTAGTGTATTCTACCAGGCATGATGTCACATCACAACATGTGACGTCATGCGTTCTAACCCGACTACATGACGTCACTTCTTAGAAGACGTGACATCGTGTATTATACAAGACATGACGTTACATCACGGGGCATGGGACATGTTTTCTACGACCGACTACATGACGTCACTTTACAGTGGACATGTGACGCTGTGAATTCTACCACACATGACGTCACAGTTAAGAGAACATGTGACGTCACGTGTTCTACGTCCGACTACATGACGTCACTCTACAGTGGACATGTGACGCTGTGAATTCTACCACAGATGACGTCACAATTAAGACATGTGACGTCACGTGTTCTAGTCCGACTACGTGACGTCACTTTACAGTGGACATGTGACGCTGTGAATTCTACCGCACATGACGTCACAGTTAAGACAACATATGACGTCACGTGTTCTACGTCCGACTACATGACGTCACTTCACAGAGGACATGACGTCACGTCTGACAGAACAGTACTGTTCACAGTCAATGCCTTTTTAACGACAAATCTCAATTTTAGTAGTTCTTCGTACGTTTTGGGTCTGAATTTGTTACGCTTTGTTAAGTTGATTATGTTTGCAATGCACTCAAGGAAATTAATACTCCATGTACATATAATGCACATGGATAAAATTAAGTTGAACTTGGTTGTAATGTAATCCTGTTGGCACAATGTACACGTTTTACGAAATCAGCAGCCTGTTCTCCTAAACCCTAACTCACGCAGACTCGTCAGTACATTCCGAGACACAGCATCACTGCTGATACGAGAAATAAAATACTGCACCACTAACCAGGGCGCAGAAGGCTCCGTAGGCAGATTTATCATCTGGCGACGGAATTTACAGACATAAAATGGGTCATTCCCAGGGTAAAGCAGCTGGGGCATGGCATTGACCACCCACCCCATCTAGCGCCGAGGTTAAAGAAAGAGTATACCTACACCTCTACTCCCTCTCTGGGCCTTCTTGGCCTGTTCCCGGGTGAACTTTACCTTTACCTTTACCTTTGTACAGATCACTGACAATACCTCTTGTACCAGTTCTCTGTCCGTCTCTCGGGCACGGCAAACTAATCAGTTCGGTAAGTCTGAAACCCTAACCTCTGGAAATATTCACGGGTTAGCCACGTAACGGATCCGCACCCCTCTCAGTAGTTCGATTTGATACGCACAAAAAAGACACAACTTTCACTGTACTTTATTGTAGTGGACTGACCTCACATACGCTTGCTAAGCACGGCACTGCCACAAATCTCCTTCTGTCCGTGCTCTACTTTCTTCCGAAAGTCTGACATAATTCCTTGTATCTGGTTCCCCGAACGCAGAAACACCAGAGAGATACCATTACAGAGCAAAATGCATAGTATACCAGTTCTGTTGGTGGCACGCGGTGGCGCAGCTTGTGTGCAGGAGCTTGCTAGCTCCTGAAGATGGACGTATTAACGTCTGAAACATGTTGAGCAATATATAATAAAGCAAGTGTCATCTAGTTGGTCAACCTTTATTCAAATCCTTTTACTCTAAGTCCCAAGTTTTTCTTTATTCTGTCACGTACGTTTGCCTGTTTCTCCGCCAAGCAAACTTTTGATCTGGCTTCGAACCAGGATCAACGGTAACAGTACCATACAGGACAGCGGAGCTTCAGGTTACCGGACTGGTTCACAAAAGTGTAAAATGCTGTCATGGAATTTGTATACTGTTGTGATTCATCGAAGGAATACTGGGAGTATATCCGCTGCGTCTGGTATTTGGGGTTTGTAATAGGACTGCATGGTGTAAGTTCCGTTCTCATCAGAGTATGTCCTAAGTACTATGAAAGTGAAACGAAACACAAACTGAACTGATCAGATGCTTTAGGTTTCTGTGACCATGCATCGTGAGCAAATTGTGAAGTGAGATAGAAAACCAACAAGATGCAACAGTTAGATGTTTATTATCAATACTTTCTCAACATGTTTCGGGCATCATTATGCACATCTTCAGGAGACCAAGACGTGTGTTATTGCACGTGGTGTGCTGCGCTGGTACTGCTGGATGTGGTTGGTAGCGGTTGTGGGGCGCTGCTCTGTAGGGTGCGAGTACTGTGAAGGTTACTGTTCTTGGTATCCTGAAGATGGGCATGATGATGCCCGAAACATGTTGAGAAAGTATTGATAATAAACATCTAACTGTTGCATCTTGTTGGTTTCCTATCTCACTTCACAATTTGATCAGATGCATTAAGAACTGCATCTCATGCTACGAAAAATCCGGACATTCAAGCTTGCAACAATTCCAACCACGTATCCTCACTGTTAGGGCAGTGTCTGCTGAGGTAATCTACGCAATGTACGATACAGAAACACTATTGTGATACAAACATGTCGACCGGTTAGCATGTAGTTCGGAATTCCTCGGCTTGTTTCGCTCCCAACTGGCGTCTGCTTCGCACTATAGCGCTCTCGCGCCCGCGACCCGTACTAGGTGGAAGCTGCCATCTCGCAGATAAAGTTACAACCCGAACAGCAAACTACGCTAGATGGCAGGAGCTGTTTAAATACGCTCCGTCTTACAAGTGTTCGACTGTGCATCAAAAAAAAATCACAGTCAGTACGTTGCCAGCGTAACGGGCTTCGCATTTTGGGCGAATAAGAGCGACTTTTGCACGTCACAATGCGTTTGTAATTGTTCTATATGTAGTCTCTATTCAGTGCAGAAGATGAAAATTATGTTGGACAGCATGTTTGAACCACCAAATCACCAAACGAAGTCCGACGAAATTGGGCACGAGAAGTCTGTAAACCTTCTTTACGGTTTTTAATTTCATGCCTGACGCCTAACTGTACCGGCCTGTCCAACATCACGTGAAGGCGGTGTGTCGGTATTTTAGATCTGAAAATTTATAACGATGTAAAAAAAAAGTTAAAGTTTGATATGTGCGCTCTTCTGGGACCTTACACAGGGTAAAGTGGTAATTCCGCACCCATCGATCCCATCTCCAAGGGTCAAATAGCCTGACATCTGAAGATGGGATCGATATGTTTTCCCGAAACGCCACTTACTCTGCGTAAGGTCACAGAAGAGAGCTGATCTTATTTATATTGCGTCGGAAGCTTGAAACCATGCAAAGCCAAGTAGGCATGTAGGTGTGAAGGTGGCGCTCTACCATTTCTTAACCTCGGCATTATATGTAGGTGAATGGTGAGTCTCACACTCCGGCCGTTTACCCCAGTTACCCAATGGACAGGAAGTTGGTTGGGCCACAGACTCGGTCTGGACGTTCTGGAGAAGAGATCAACATTTTGCCTTTACCAGGGTTTGAACGTTGCATCTTCCGTTCTGTAGCCTAGGCTTTACGCTAACTAAATTAACATGGCTCCTATACGACGGAGGAACAAAAACTGTCACTTTTTTTTTTAAGTTTAGGGTTATGGTTCAGTTGTTATGTACAAGACTCTAGTGCGAAATGAATTGTACTTGTCAGGCTGACATGAGGTCCCATCACCAGTGGCTAATTAGGTATTCCCAAATGGCACTCCAGTGATAAGATCTGGGTCTAGAGCAATTCCATTCTAAACCACACCTCCAACTGAAAATTTCAGGAGCATAATTTTTACATTTTGGTGCATGCTTTTGCAACGAGTTCTCTTTTTTTTCCCCCTTGTTTTGAAATACAGGGTTATTCGAAATGATTGTCGGGGTTTTAACAACTTGTCATACACAATACATTGAGATAGGATTACGTGTATTTTTTTTATTTAACAGAAAAACACTTCAAGTTCTTGTTACATGCCTTACCGATGCTCTATATATGCACCCTTTGTGATTCTACAAAAATCTACACGATAATCGATAATCATCACTGACATGCTACAAACAATTTGGAACGAACTCGATTATCGTGTTGATGTTTGTACAATCACAAAGGGTGCACATATAGAGCACCTGTAAGGTATGTAACAAAAACTTGGAGTGTTGTTCTATTAAATAAAAAAATACATATGCTCCTATCTCAAGTTTATTGTGTATGGAAAGTTGTTAAAACCCCGACAATCACTTCGAATAACCCTGTATATTATGTAGAATATTATTATATAATGTTACGTCTCGTGAAAGAAAAGGCGACATGCACTTTGGATGACCGTCGACTGCAGCTAATTTTCCACCAATCCCCACTTTCAAATAAGGCCTTGATCTTGCCGTCAGCTGCGATTTTATTCAGGAATATGACTGGCAAAGTTCATGTTTGTAATATAAGGTTTGCTTTTCTTCAAATGGTTTTTATTTGTTTCGGTTACACAAAACCGTAAATAAGAATTCTGCCATTTATTTACGTACACAGCATTCAGCAAGCTGTTATTAACCCTTAACCCGCTAACGTGGAAAATATGGTGAGCTCCTAATAATGCCAGCAGATGGCAGATGGGATTTAACTCGGCGTTTAAAGGGTTAAAATAACTTGCATCTAACCTCCCAGATTCTGCGAATTGAAACTTTATACATGTCAGATAACTGGCGGTTTGTTACACTGAAGCCGAAACGCAGCATACACGGAGTGTCAGAAAATTTGAAGAAAGATCTGTGTAGAGGTAAATAGCTGTCTAAAACTAACTTCACAGGAGTGAGTCTTAATCACAAATGTGACCTTTGCCTAGCTAGTCAAATTTCCGTCTGACGGAACCTGGAGTTTTATTGATGGATTTACAGCAGCCCATTAGGTCAACCCAGCGTATATTCACACACACACACACACACACACACGCCACTTAATTAAGGCCCATTTGTGGGCCTGGACATCTCAGTCGGTATAGCGATTAGCTACGGGGCTGGGCGGCCCGGGTTTCGAATCGGGGTGGGGGGCGAGATTTTTCGCACTCGTCCAGATCGACCCTTGGGCCCACTCATTCTCCTATAAAATTGGTGTAGGGTCTCTTTCCCTGGGGTAGAGCGGCTGGGGTTTTGTCTCCTTCACATCTCGCTGCTTATTTCAAACGACAAACTAGATTAAAAGTAAAGGGCTATCAGCAATCCGTAAAAACTGACGTAACGCATCTCTGTGCCCTAAATTTCATACATTTTCTTCTTGTTCGCCTGGGTTACTTTTATGCTCCTCTGGGATGTGACTGGAAATTTCAAACCACTAACAGAAATGCTCCGTGTGTGTCTTGGCCGACTGTGACATCACACGCGCCTTACGTAAGTGTCGTTTAAAAGTTCGCATTAGCAGAGCGGACAAACACAAGACGAAGGCAAACACAGTAGCCAGTAGTTTATATTCCATTCACGGTACGCCAGTAAGACTGCAAAATTGCTGCTTGATTCACCTGCAGTTACTTTTGTCATCCAACTGGCGACACGAATATTTCCGACTACAGGCCAGTAATTACGGCTAAAGCTGTCTTCCAGTGGCGACATCTAATAACTGTGCAGGCTAACGAGTATCGTATATATGACTATTACTTTACACTTCTGGCTGACATGGTGGTTTATATGTACTTTTAAATGATAGGAAGTTCTCACTTCCAAACCAGCTGACGTAAGTACATGCTTATTTTCACTGGGGCCGATCTGCAGTTTGCAAGATTATAAGTAATACAAGCTAGAGATATCTGCGCCCCGCCAGAAGTTGGAGGAAGCCAGTTACTTAATTCGGAATGAGTACTTGGTAAGAAAATTCTTGTTTAGTAATGAAGTAATTATTTGAATAGAGGCTGTCACCTTCCAGTCTGTATTCCTTAACTTTTTAAATTGCGTTGATCTTCTTGCCCGATATCCACAACCCACTGATAATCATTATACAATATATCTACAGGCCTAAGCAGGACTCTATTCCTACCTCACTATCTCTTAAGAATGTACATAATTTATGTCATTCCTTTGCGTTCGGTGTGTATTGTATAGCAAATCTTACATAAGAAAGATCATATTAATTTTATACACTACGTTTCCACGTAACTATGAGATGACACTTCTCAGGTTGCTCTATTCTTTCCTACCTTCCTCTTTCTCGTCTCATTCTTCACTTCTTCCTTCTTTCACTCCCGATTATTTATAATTTACATTTATAGCCAAGCATTTGCTCCTGACAGCTGTCAGTGGCCCACAGTACTCGTTGTACTGCTGAATGTATTGTGCTGCCGTCAGAATTTGCTACGCCCTTCTATGAAGAGCCTAGGGCGTATTTTACAGCCCGCGCCCTCTGCACTGGGCCGCTCTTGATATTTATCCAATCAGACCGCCCCGTGTATAGCCTTACAATATTCGCAGTAACGTTTCTCAGCACGTTATTTCAAAATTTCTGAGTTTTTTTTTTGTAAGATCGTGCTAAATTATTCCACTTTATGCCAGATTATTTATTTGAGATGGTTACGGAGAATATCGATGCAAAAGTGTACAAACAGAAAGTGCTCGGCTCTGCAGAGTCACCGACACAAAACTTTCCATTCTTCGCCGTACTCTTAAGCTTCCATATTAGAATATTTTGTCTCCCCCTTTTGTAATCTGACCGCAGTAGCAGAGCGGTTAAGAAGCTGTGCTACAAATCGGAAGGTCGCTGGTTCGATTACAGATGGTGTCATGGAATTTTTCATTGACGTAACCCTTCCGATCGCGCTATGGCCCTGTGGTCGATTCAGCCTCTTAACAGAAATGAGTACCAGGAGCATTTCCTCGTGGTAAAGGCGGCCGGTGCGTAAGGCTGACAACCTACCACCATCCTGTGTCGTTGTCACGAAATCTGGGAACCTTAACTTCCTGGAACCCTCTGGGTCTGTCCAGGCCTATAGTGCTGTTTACCACGTGGGCCGTCCGGTTTCTTGGGTTGCTGTTGGTTGGAAGCTGGGTGCAGGCAGGCTGGGTAAGTGTACGGGCTGCAGGATAGCCTGCAGCCCAAACACTTATCCAACCTGCCTGCACCGAACTTCCAACCAACAGCAACCCAAGAAACCTGACGGCCCATGTGGTAATCAGCACTATAGTCGTGAGCTCCTGATGATGGGAATAGAAGTGTCTGAAACATGTTGAGCCTATCATAAGTATAATAAAACAGTGAGTAGCATCTAGTTGGTTCTTATTCTTCAGTTATCACAACGATGCACGGTCCAATGCACGTTAAAAACTGGACAGTGACGTTATCTTCCGAGCAAAGAGCGTCTCAACACGCGTGTTGCAGCTACAACATCTGCGACTTCTCTCTTGTAACAGGGAACGAAGCAAAGCACAGCCTGTGCGTGAATTTCTTATCAATGTCCACATGGAAACAGCCGAAACAACTGTCAACAGGCTGCGGAACGTGCAGCATGTAAAGCAGCGGTACCGGCTGCAGTTACTTACGGATTTGCAGTAAGCAGTTTACGTTTATCACCTGTGTGTGCGACAAATCAACTTACTGTTTATCAGCCCGTCGCCCTAGTGCCGTTGCTGTGTGTCTCTACGCCCGACAAACTCTTAAACCTCCCACCCTGATTTCACAAGTTCAACATTAGTAAAAATTAATTTTTACCGGCATTCAATGAGAAGGCGGAAATCTGTCTGGAAGGTTATTGTATCACAGTAGCATGCTTGTTTGTGTATCCTTATTTGGACACATTTTGGAATCGTAATACTACACAGGCAAAATTAATAGCATTTTGTACTGCGTTAATTCTGTGTATTTTTTATATTTTGTGTGTTTATGACATATTTGACATCTTGCTGCCGTTCTGGCTTACTTCGGTTCCATGGAATGTATGAACTATATTTGTTCATACGTATGAACGTATATATGTATGTACATATTATGGATGTATACGTACATACACATATACAGTATATATGTATGTATGTATGTATGTGTGTGTGTGTGTGTGTATTTACATATGCACGTACACGTATGTACGAATATGCGTACGTGTATATGCATATACGCACGTACGTATGTATGTATATATGTGTGTATGTATGTGTGTATTATTTATGCAAGGGCACTGCTGCGTCATCGCCTTTTGCTGTTGCTGTTGCTGATCAAAGCAATTAAGCGGTCGGGCGAACATTTAGATTTTTTCAGCGTAAATACAAAATTACAGCCATACTGTTTGCTCTGCTTGTATCGTACAGACTGCAGTCGGATAGACGTACAGGTTTGGCAGTGTCATGCAGGAGGAGAAAGAAATCTTGGAAAACCAAAGAAAATGTGGTCGGAAGAATAGAATCCAACCTGTGAAAGTGATGATGATGATGATGATGATGATGATGATGATGATGATGATGATGATGATAAGAAGAAGAAGATTAAAGTAGCTATGAAACATGACATGCCTCTGAACCTACATACCCCACACTCACAAACACATTACTTTTATCACCACAGCAGTCCGGACCGTATCTGTCAGCAGGACCGCCAGCTCTACCTTAATCTTCTTACATTTACACTGTTTCACTATTGCACACTCTGCAAATTTACGATTGACAAAATAATAAAAACAACGCACGAGCCCAGAGCTTCCACCGATTGCATCACTCTATCGTAGATTCACCTACATGACGCTACGAGCACAACACAGTCACGACTGGCAAGTGCAAACTGGCTTTGTGATGGGCCGAAGGCAACACAGCGAGACTGTCAGTCTTAGCCTCGACGCTTGACAGTAGTGAGCTTTTGGCGTCAACCCCCGGCCGCTTTAGCCCCCCAAATGAACAACTGTACACTTTGAGTGAATGGGGTGTGTAGACCTTCAGGGCTGGTATAACTAATAATTAAGGAGTAGCATCAAAATGCGTGTTGAGGATAGCAGCAGTTCCGTCAGGGTCGACTGTACAGCCTGCGCTGTATCGGCAGTTCAGCTCCGCACCGCACCGAGCCGCAATTTGTACACAACCCGCGCAGACTTCGCATTAATCTCTGCGGCCGGCATGTGCAGTGAGTGACACAGCGACCAGGTGCGATCGATCGTTCACCTCCACATGTTTCGTAACTTGCTGAGAGACGTGCACATTCATGTTGAACCGTAATGACGGCTGAGTCGTGGACCTGCCGATATCACCGGTCGGACCGTGTAACCTTCTAAAGCAAAGCGGTAAGTATATTTACCAACTAATTTCATGTAAAAAAAACACTCCGCATTTTGCTCACGGAGTAGGTGTGTTTACGTGTTCCTTGTGAGCCTCAACAACATCAAGTGCCTGGTGTTTGGAATCGAGATGTTTTCGATGTGAGGCAGGAAATATTTAAAATTTTTATGTGAATGTGGGGCTTGGAGCAGTCAAGGCACGCGGCGTCTGAAGTTGGTCTGACCCGGTATTCGCGATCTGCAATCCCGTCCAAGAAGCTTCTACCTCTGTAATTTGACCAGTAACTGTTATCATCCTTGTACTAAACTTTGGTTTCTGTCAAGGCTTACCCACCTGAGTAGACAAAATATTGTATGTCGCCTAATAATTTGGGAAACTGATTATTGCTTTCAGTAATAAGTAGAACACTGCCCGGCATATAGGGTAACGGAAGGAACAGTCGAGTTTAATTACTACTGTAATACAAATACACAATAAAAAGCATACCAACCTGACAGGATCAACCAATAGACACTACGATATTACACAACAGCACTTACTGCCACTACAACCACCACTACCAGCAGCAGCAGTAACAACAACAACAAAAACACCTAAAAATCCCCTATTAATCCACAAATTATTATTGGAAAAGTATTCCGGTGCATTTACAATGGCAATAGTGTCTACAAATACCTGTGATTTCTATGTAGGATGTACGTGTTATACAAATATGGCCTATATATCCTAGTATATACGTAAACGTACGTTATACAGTGTACTATTAGACACTAAAATAAAAGTCAGTATAAAATCTCGTCACATATTTCTAATTTTTTAAAATAAGTTAGCTATCGAGTAAGATTTTTATCTCGAAGGTATGTTGTCATTAATTAACTACATACCAAATGTCTACTGATGAAAAGCCTTTCTCCTAATGATAACCACATCGAAACATGCTGGGTTTTACATAACGTGCTGAATAAATATCATTATGGAACGCATCCCGTTGTGTTTGCTATTAAACAAACCACATTTGTGCAATCTATCACAACACAAGTTTGTTTTAAACCATTAGATCTCCCTCACATGTATGCTACATGTTTCGATCTGTACTTAAGCCATCGACAGGCATGTCAAAACAAGGAACATACACTAGAAGATATAACAAAAATCCGAGGCTCCTTAGATTTCTATTACATCTTCTGGTGTATGTTCCTTGTACTGACATGACTGAGGATGGTGTAAGTACAGATCGGAACATGTAGCATACATGCGGTGGGCAATATTTTACGTTCGTGTGGCTGTGCATCGTGATAAATCGTTATAATAAAGCCAATTAGATGCACTAATCTCTCAAATTTATTTTGGAATGAAACTCTACATGTTTCGGACAGAGGAACTGTCCGAAACATGTAGAGTTTCATTCCAAAATAAATTTGAGAAATTAGTGCAACTAGTTGGCTTTATTATAAGCATGTGGTGTGCAATTTGATAGTTTAAAATAGACGTGTGTTGTGTTAGACTGCACAAACTTGGTTTGTTCGTTGTGCAGATAGAGGAGGCCTTGTTCTAATGTGTGTTTATGTTATCATCACCTTGAACCGTAACACGGCACTACGAATAATTATTACTGCTTATTTTAAAGTTATAAACGTTAAAATCCCATGCAAGGACAACAATTTTGTGTCTTCCCCAAAGCGCCCCTACCAGCTCTGGGCTCCACACAACATTCTAGTCAACGGTCGACGGGAGCTATTTCCTCCAGGAAAGCGGCCGAGACGTGTAACTGAGCGCTTACCCTGACAAGTTTCAAGGTTAAGTATGAGTGGAACCATAATTCCAATATTCCTTACACCTTCACGAAGTTCACAAGTACAGCTTGACATATGTAGTGTTCCAGACAAGAAGGAACCTTGGGGATTGGCTGCAGAAGGCTTGGGTTCGTTTATGGAGGCACGGAGAGAGGCGTAAAGTTGTTGCACTGTTCGTAGTAACTAGCAGGTGGCGGCAGTATATCATATGTACTATTGTGTACTATCCTTTGCAAACTTCAGATTCGTTACCATTATGTGGCATGAGGATATCTTGTGTAACTGCACTATCAAAGGCCAAATGGATATTTTCGGAAGACGAATAAACGAATGTGGAGCATCAGCGGGATCGTGATTGAGGGGTGGGAATTAAAGTGCTAGGAGAATACCCAGTCCCAGTGCCACTGTCAACCACGGATCCCACACGAATTTCCGTAGGAATTAACCTGGCTTTCCTCAGATATTAGCAAGCTGCTTACCGCCAAATGCCCCAACTACATTTAGTATCAGATGTCAGACAGTATGTTACAGGCTCTGCCGTTAAATGTGTTACAGTTACAAATTTGGTACGCAGTGACGTAGATATTTTCAGTAAGCAAATAAAAAATATCAAACTTTACACATTTGTGATTGTTTTACTAGAGTTTCATGTGATTCATGGTTGTAATTTTGTCTCGCTTATATAGTATTACTGTGTTATGCAAGTCATTGTTCGAGTAGTTCAGATGAGGAATCAGTTATGAACCTAAATTCTAGTTGGGTCTTTGTGCTGTGTCGTTCATATGTGTCTATTTAGTTTGCGTTGTATTTTTCGTGATCATTTTACAGTTTGTTCCTATTCTCTCAACTGGCACTTTAATAAATGAGAATTGAATTCCCCATGCAGTGCACTGAATTAAATA
>Ga0123354_10007649_pt1 | contig 16313 bp, 9 predicted proteins | sample TergutLab28metaG_2_FD_97872 | JGI IMG/M metagenome (GOLD analysis project Ga0123354, IMG submission 97872) | Labiotermes labralis P4 segment gut microbial communities from Petit-Saut dam, French Guiana - Lab288 P4 | ecosystem: Host-associated > Arthropoda: Insects > Digestive system > Gut ...
ACACTGGCTTGGGCATGTGTGTGTACCATTTGTCTGTAGTTTCAATACCTAAGGCTTTGCATATTGAGTAGTGCAAATGTGTACAAACTTTATCGTGTCTCATTATTATTATTATTATTATCATCATCATCATCATCGTGGTCTATATTTAGAGACCAATTTGCTTCTCCACAAATTACTTTTTTTTTCATGGCCTCCTCTACGAGGTTCCTCAATCACACTCATTTAGACGCAACACACTCGGTAGGACTCCTCTGGACGAGTGATCAGCCTTACGCACAGACCTCTACTTGACAACACAAAACACTTACATGAGACAGACATCCATGCCCGTGTCGGCATTCGACCTCCCAATCCCACCAAGCTAGCGGCCACTGAAATCGGCAATGAGAGTGCTACTGTGGTATTTGATTATGTGTTGAATATTCATACGAGTAATCATTATAACTGTATACGTTATATTCCTTTCATTCCTTTCACTTTAACTCTGATTTCTACGTAAATTAAATGCGCGCTTTTCTACTTATTTCTGTCTTAGCTTTGCTCTGGTCTGCAATTGTTGTTGTCTTCTTGGTACTTGTGCTGTTTTTACAACTGGCCATTATGTTGATGAGTAGACAGGAAAATAAACAAAGAACTTATGTGAACTGGAGTATTTCTGGCACTGCTGGATATACAGGGTAAGCTGTGTTTAGTGCCACCAGGTTTTGAAACACTGTCGACACTGTCTTCGGCAGACACTGTCTTTACCGGTTAGGATGAACATCGACACAATACCTAGTACTTGATAACTATTTTGAGAGGTATGACCAACACACATAAGACCTATTAATTTTAAGGCAAGTAATGCTACTGAATAGAGCCAACTCTTCAAACATTCCTGAGTTGACACTAAAATTTGAACTGGTTTTGCTTACTGACAGCATCCGACCAGCTGAGAAATACTTAAACACAACGAAATATTAACCTCAAGTAATAACAATAATAACAATAACAACGCTGACGACGAAAGTGGCAACAACAACAACAATAATAATAATAATGACAACAACAACATACTTTTACCCTGTACGCCTAAAGCCGGCAAGTTTACAGTTTACACACACTGTTCTTGCAGAATTGCCTTGCGTTCACTGGACGCTTGGTGTCCCTCTGCAGCAGGGGATGAGAATTACAGGGGAGAAGAGTAATGGGAAAAGAAACAGCCACAAGGTCCACCACGTGGGAGTGGTTTTACTAAGTGCAACAGGACGCCTAATTTTCAGGGGCTGTCAGGATACTTACTGTCTCGTTACTCAATTGGAAGATTGGTTCTCACCAGCAACGCACTTTCGCTTCCCATTGTTTGCTATGTGTATTGGGACAGCAACGCTGTTAATCGATTCGAAATGTATATCCACAGAGTACTCAATGTGAATGGCAAAAAAAAGTGACCAGGAAATTGTCAGAGCCTGTCAGAAATAAAGTGAAGAGTTGGTTATTACATGACGATGAACCGCGTGGTTTATACAGGTAATTAAATAGGCTATTGTTAGGACTGTAAAACTGTAGTAAGTTATGACAATGGATAAGGTGGACCGAATGGAGAGTCATGAAATGCATGCAGAATTTGATTAGGAAAACTATTAGGAAGCTGCCAATTTGAAGTGAGCGAATGCTGTAGGATAGTCTAAAGTTGCGTATTTAAGTAACAGATCGTAAGGTGGGCAGTGCATACAGCTGATAAAACTTCCGGTTCTATTGCCAAAATGTTATTCAGTTACTTAGTTAAGGCAAGCACTTGGAGACGTGTTGAGAGTTTGTGAAATATGAGTCACGTCACCTCATACACTGACTGGGATCGGGCACATATTAAAACTGTTTTCCATTGTGTACATTTGATTAGATAAGCTACCTTGCAATAATACGCTGTTGCGGCCACGATTCTTTTTATTTTTGGCTTCTGAATTTTGAGAAATGACCATTTTCAGTTTACCCATGAAGAACAATTTCGTTCCGCTCTCCACCACACACACTAATTAAGTAGCCTAATTACAACAATTGTGACACAGTAGTTTCACTATGAACTGCTGTCTCTTGTTGCTTGCTGGTGCAGTGATAATCAGGATGCAAAATTCAGAATACTTTAAACATCCTAGCCTAATTAGACTATAATTCTCTAGACCCTACACTGACTTCATTTCGGGCTATGTCCTCGCCAATCTAAGACGGCTGTAAGGTCATTAAGGTGTTCACGCACCATGAGGCACTGGACCTTACCCTGAGCCAGAAGGATGCAGTGCACTTCTGCACAGTTCAGCGTTACGGTGACATCCTGTAACAGGAGTACGCAGGCCTCGCAACTTTTTCTAAACCAACCCCGTCCTCTATGGCATAGTTCTTACCGTGCTTTTGATCATAACGACACTAAATGAAATGCAGAGTTATATTGGGTGTTTATTTTTCCTGCTTGACCGATAAGCGCCGGCCCAACTCACCGCCCAACGCTCTGCCAACGTTGCGTCTTTCGCTGGGTGTCCGGGAAAGTGTAACAGTCGATGACAGGTGCAAAACAAACGATCGTAGTGATAATAACCTTTCACTTACTTACTTACTTATTCCATTGATTAGAGTCCTTCTTGAGGAGGTAACCGGTTCTAAGGTAGTGAAGAAATTTTCCGCATTTTATGGAACCAGGAAGATCATTACCGCATTCACAAGTGCCCGCCTCCTGTCCCTATCCCGAGCCACATTGATCCAGTCCATGCACTCACATCCCACTTCCTGAAGATCCATCTTCATAATATTCTCCCATCTAAGCCTGGATGTTCCAAGTGGTCTCTTTCCCTCATGTTTATCCATAAAAACCCTGTATACAACTCTACTCTCCCCCATACGTGCTACATGCCTCGCCCATCTCATTCTTCTCGATTTGATCACCCGAACAATATTGGGTGAGGAGTACAGATCACTAAGCTCCTCATTAAGTGGTTTTCTCCATTCCCCCATTCCCTCGTCCCTTTTAGGCCCAAATATTCTCCTCAGCACCCTATTCTCAAACATTATCAGCCTACGTTCCTCTCTCAATATAAGGGACCAAGTTTCATACCCATACATAACAACAGGCAAATTATGGTTCTGTATATCTCAATCTTTAAATTTTTGGATAGCAAACTGGAAGACAAAATAGTCTGCATCGAATGATAGCAAGCATTCCCTGACTTCAATCTGCTCGTATATTTTTCCTGAATAGTATTTTGATATGTTAAAGTTGTTCCCAAATATATGAACTTTCCACCCTTTAAAAGAAGCTACTGTCAGCCTCTATACTGTGACTTCTTCCTGCATTCTGATCTCGAGACATGACCATGTGCTTAGTTTTATCAGCATTCACTTCTAGACCAATCTCCTTACTAGCGACTAACAAAGCTTCTGTGTTTTTCTTTATAGTGTGTATACTTCCACCCAATATATTAAAATAATCAGCATAAACCAAAAGCTGATGTGTACCATTTAATTTCAAGCCCTCCTGGTTTACCTGAACCCGCCTAATGGTATACTCTAAAGCAAAGTTGAAAAGCAATGGCGATAAAGTATCTCCTTGTTTCAATACATTCCTAATAGATAATAATCTTTAGAAAGTGTAATAAAAACTCATTGGGGCGTAGGGTCAAGCAGGAAAAGAAACACCCAATACATTTCAGATTTACACCTACACTCGACCCTTCCTCCAAGTGAACTTCCAGTGTACGTCACGGGGAGGTCCGACACTTCAGCAGTTGTGCGGACTCGCTGAAACAAAACCAATGTAAGACGTCGAATGATGTAGTCAGACGATGTGTTGGGAGTGGAACGATTCTTAAAGGAGAAGATGCCAACCTGTCTGAAGGCAGCCATGGCTACCCCCTGTCACGGCGTACTAGGATAGCCGGTGGAAGAAAGGGATTAAAATTAGGCAGATCCTATGAGATCTAACGTCGGTGTCAATGATGTGGGGTCTTCTGCGATGTGACACCGTGTAGTCTGGTACATTTGGACAAACGTTTCAGAGGAATATGTTTTTCACATCCACAGCTTACAAAACTGGTAGGTAAAATTACAGTTTTATTTTCACAGTGTTAGGTACCAGCTCTTCCAGAAGTGGGATGGGGGCATGGACTGGATTGAACTGGCTCAGGATAGGGACAGGTGGCGGACGCTTGCGAATACTGTAACAAAACTTCGAGTCCCATAAGAATCTGAGAAATTTCTTGAAGTCAGCGGAGGACCTGTTGGCTTCTAAGGGAGGACTCTGATCCATGGAGTTAGTTCGTTAGATATCAGACTGGAACGCTTACGATTCTGAACTGACTGGCAGAAAGCTTCCCAAGAATTTAATCCGCACTTAATTCCTTCGTAAATACAAACATAAATTTTTGACTGGTGACGTTCATACTGCCGTTAACAAACGTTTAAACTGGCACATTTTCGAAACATTAATTACTTAAACCTCAATCTATGGCCTTTATAATGTTATCCCGAATTCTACAGACGAGCCGATCGCGGTGACCGCGTGGGCTAAGGCGTCGGTCTGGGGCTGCTCGCTTCTTGGGACTGCGGGCTCGAATCCCGCTCGGGCATGGATGACTGTCTCTTGTGAGCACTGTGTGTTGTCAGGCAGAGGTCTCTGCGTCTGTCCGATCACTCGTCCAGAGAAGTCCTACAGAGCGCGGTGTGGCTGATCAGTGTGATCGCGAAGCCTCGAGACGGTAGGCCATTTCCCGGAACCGGGTCGAAAAAAATTCTACCGACGAGACGAGAAAATACAGTTTCATTAATCGCCTTCACTTTACTTTTAGCTCACCTTCCTTGCATTATTAGCGACAAGCACAGTTTCTGTGTTTTCATGATGGTACCTACACTATTTATGTTCTAGCCTAATACGTTAATATCACCAGCATATACCAGTAGCCGATGCGTCCCACCTGGTTCCAGTCGCTCTTGAGAGTCTCAGAGCTTCTTCCTGATGTAACTCACAGCGAGTCCAAATGCAGTGGCAATAAAGCGTCGTCTTCCTTACGGACATTTTGAACAGGAAATGCTTCAAAGGAAACGTATATTGTGTTTGTACGTGTAGCACTATATTATTCCACTATCACGACATGTAAATTAAGCCTAAGTGCAATTCCTTCAACACGTGTCGATTTATAAGGGGCACGAAGGTCAGCCTCCACGCATTCACCACCTCGATACTAGACAGAGGCCAGTAACCGTTTCTCGCCACAGCTGCCTTATTCTTGACAAAGGGGGACCGATGTGAGCTGAATGCGACACTGGCTGGTTTGAAGACGGAAGGAGCCGTATCCTGACCACTAGAACGAAGCATTGGCCGTCACTTCGCACTGACCCACCGCGATTCCCTGCACTAGTTACTTCTACTTCCCGAAGGCTGCTCACAGCACAGTATATGTGTGTGAGACGGGAAAGTGTTTGTGCCCGTTGTGCTGATTGGGCTGGTCCCGTCATTCGCCTGAATTGACTAAGGTCAGTTTTAATTAAGACATCCTGGCAGAATGCAAAGCAGTAGTAGCCCCTGCTACAAATTAATTTTCCCATTCATTCAACGTCCAGAATTCGAAAGGCCTCATTGATAAGCCTGAATAAAACACAATTTAACGGAAGAATCACAAGGTTCAAAACCTACCATTAGGCACGATCCTGAGCCAGTTCCAACCGCTCATAATTGTAACAACATTCTTTCCTAAGCCCATCTTAATGTTATCCTATGGTTTCCCGACATGCCTGCCCGTCATTTATTTAGCTAACTGGTTACATGAGTAGCTAGGTAGAAATTAGTTAGGGTTATTTGGATGGGCAGCCTGAAACCTTATTTTTAGACGATTGGACAACTGGCCAGTTGCCGGTTAGATTATTAAATGAAATTGTGTGTGTGTGTGTGTGTGGCGAGTGACGCCACTGTGCGCGGCGGTCATGTTGGCGAGTGGAGCGAGGCGGAGCTTCGCAAGAGGAGGGGCGATACGGGCTCCACCTCTAACAACCATACCTGATAAAAACAATACACTGACGAAAAGGCTACACGAGCGCCTTCTGGTTGCGTCTCCAGTAACTCTATGGTCAAACAACGTGTAATAATAATCCCCTGCTCGGATGATACCACGACTCCATCGGAGCAGCACACACTATCTCACCCGCAGACCACCGCTCGCTGTCCTCCTGGTGTTATCCTGTTCCTTCATCGTCCCACGCACAACTACTCACCCTAGCGACCCGCCGTTCGTATCACGAGGAGCGTCACACTGTATTGTGGCGTGGCCTGATTAGGGAGTTTGTCGGTTGCTCACATACCTGGGCGGTGATTCGTGTTTATTCGTTACACAGCCAAATAGTTTTTTTTTTACGCGTTCGCAAACGCACCCTTACTTCCGCCGTGTCTCCCTTCAACAAGTTACAACTTCAGAATGACTGTGTGGATTTTTCATAATGTTTAATATTAAGAAGTGTTACTAAAATCTGTCGATTCATTGCAATTGTGTTTACAGTCAGTTGCTATAACAATGGACGCTGCACACGAGGAACCGTGGCTAGGCGCATCTCCACTGTAACTTGCTAAATGTTTACCGTAACGAAAAAGGTAATGAACAAGCGCAGATAAAAATATGACGAAAATTTTGTACCTAGTACACACTTCCCATAAACCTTATGGTTACAGAACTAATTAAACGAAAGCAAACGAACGCACCATAAATATTAAGCTACGCGTATGTTTAATAACTTCTTTAATAAGTTAAGTAAGGTTTGTTTGTACAAACTTAAATTAAGGTATGTACCTGGTAAGTTATTTAATTGGCGAGTCAAGCAACAGTTGGTTGCTTGTGTAGGCATATATATTGTACATTGTTATTATTTTACTGACTCAATGATGTCAGTTTGTTGGTCATTTATGCATTTACGTAATTAGTGAGCGCAGCTGTCACAAGTTTGTTTACTTAATTATGTGAGCTCTTATTCCGAAAAGCAAAAATTTGCAGGAAACTACTCCGGAAATCCACCCACAGGTTACAAATCAGGGCCTCGAATATGGACCTATTAAAGTAAGGTGAGAAAAATGGGAAATGAAGGCACGCCAAGTTACGACACAGTTACACCTACGTAGGCTACCCGGTCACCAGATCGACCTCTGACCTTATGTCATTTGCCAAATTCATTTTACAGTCTCGACCAAACAGCTTTCCCCGCCTGGGAAAAAGACTACAGTTTATCCTATTCCCGTTAATATTAAACCTATATTTTCAAACAGGCCACAGTCACGTGTCGTATCATTTCTCATCCAGCGTCATAATATGACCACTCGAAGGAAAAGTGGCGTTAAGTCATATTTTCTTTACAAAATGAACATCCTTCTGGCTGTCAACGTCACTGACCTACCACGATATACGATGTGCTATGAACAGACAAACTATTTACCACGCCTTATGCTGCCTTGCCTTTTCACAGATGTCAGTATTGTGATACCGTATAAACAATTATATATATATATTTTTTAAATACTGACTTAAACCACTTGTCTTGTCAACCTCTCACACAGCGACGAATTCTTATAATCTCTGCACTATACCTTGCTGAATCTCTTTAAATGAACTTGAAAGCATCACCAGTGTGTCACAGCCTGTCTCAGACATCAATCAGAGCAATCTGATGCATTGCAGTATGTAAGTAGCTCTTCGGGTAAGCCTGCATTTAAGATTACATGGGCCTATAACAGGCTGACTTCAGTAGCATAATCCAGTTTCGAACGGGCCACTATCACAATCTGTCCATGATTTTTAGCCATTCCACCCAACTGCCAGAATCAAAACCCGTCTTTCTAAGACCTCTCTTCAAGTTAACATTTCATCTCTTTCTCGGTCTTCCCAGTGGTCGTTTTCTAAGAAGCTTAGCCAATTAGAATCTGACTACATTCCCTGCACCCAGCCTAGCGACAGAGATTAAGAAGCTGGATAAAACGCAGGCCAAATTTCATCTCGGTATCCACCTGGACACTCTCACTAAGTTGCGCTTATGCAAGCGGGCAACTTAAAAACAAACATGCTAGATTTCTAAAAGGAATATTAAATAAGAACTTCTGCGAAGAATATACGATGCACTCTTTCTTTTAATCGCTCCCATTTTAGGCCTATGTAGGCCCTGAGAGTTTAACAGGAATTAGAGTACAATTTGCCAATTTGTGGTTCACTTCTGTACACTAGTGCCATACAAGCACATCACTCCTGTTCGAAGAAAGTCGCCAGATAGGCTGCAATATCACGATTTCGTCATAAGACTATTTGTAACTTTGAAAAACAAGAGGGGGGGGGGGTGCAGCCTATGCAATCCCAAACAAAAGCCCAGAACTAATTTCACATTACGATCTTAAACGCATCATTATTCACCGTCATCAAACATAACGTTAAATGGAGTCTGCGGGCTATTTTAGTTCATAGGTTACTTTTAATAAGTCATAACAATAAATATACATTCTTGAAAAAGTTTACAGAAAAGTTGTAAAGTGTACGTACGCTTCTTGTTGGCGAGATCGCCAAGTCGCGAAGAGCTCCTACTGAGTTCGTCATATTCGTCTGTGTATCCGTAAGTCCGTCCGTCCGTCTGTCCGCATTTATTAGCTCGGTTCCCACTGCACGAATTTCCCAGAAATTTGACATGGGAGACTCGTATGAAAATCTCTCAAGAAATGCCAAATTTGGGTAAATATGGCAAAAATATCGGCATGTTACACGAACATCTGAGTAAGTTTTATCGTTGCCGACATGAATTCGCCACACAAGCATCTTTGTGCGACACTCAATATTTTTATACTGTTGACAGTAATACGTTGCTCAACAATGCACACAACGTATTGTTTCGTTCCCACTACAGCAGTGGTTACGCGAACGAGCTACAATGTGCAAATATAGTGCACTACCTATCCGGTTTATAATGCGTTTTTACCCTACATCACAAACTTGTTTACTTTTTGGGTTAAATCATCAGTTACATCTATCCTTTATTTTAGAGGTGTTTCTTTCAAATCTGGACCATGAATTGCCTCGTGAATTTTCTACAGTCTCACCGGAATGGATGGCGAGATGACACCTTGAAATACGCCACAACAGATTCCTCAAAAATCCCTTCAAATTAACCAAATCATCTCATATCATATCATTTAACACCACACAAACTTGGGATTCATATGCCAAGAGCAACTTTAAATGCATTACGATCAAAGATCCATGTTTTTCCAAACACATAAACCAAAATCTATGTCTTTCGACACATGCGGCTGAGAAATCGTCATTACATAACTTAGAAGCAAACAAAAAGGCAGGTCAACCCAAAGTGGTCACACTACATGCAACATTAGGATGGTGACTGCCGAGTACTGCAGGAAGGTATTCACAGTGCACAGACAGTCAGGGAAATATACACGATAATTAAAACATGGCAGCCAGATTTGCAATGGAGATGAAGGCCAGATGTGTATAAATACAATACAACTCGCGCGGCTCGATTGATTAATTTTCACCCTTTCATTTATTTCCATATCGGCTTCGTCAATTCCCCATTCCTCTCTCTGTCGCATTCTCCCGCTTCATTTGTCACACACACACACGCGCGCGCGCGCGCGCGTAACTCTGAATAAAAATTTTATTTCAGCCTACTTGATATAAAACATATTCGCATGTTATGTAATGTAAAAGTGGTATAAAATTTGAATTCCACCCCGTTAGAACACGTCCTAAACGCCATAAATCTCTTTTGAAAAGACTTCGGATTTACTTGGTTTGTGAGATCAGTGCACGAAGATTATTCCACAATCCCTTAGCTTTACATCTAATAATTCGTGGCTGTCGACAATAGCAAGTACGCATTCAGAAGAAAGGTTCCTTAAGTGTAAGCCAGTACTGAACTCTACTGTACGTAACGACAGCACGCGTACAATAAATGCACAACAGGTAAACGTGCAGGTCAGAGCTACGAAATTGTTGGACGGATTTGGATTACTGTTCGTGTTCTCCATGGTTCACGGAAAGTTGTCGGAAAGTAATTATGCTTCACATCTTTCTAACAAAACATTTCGCCTACTTCCTATGAAAATGAGTTTAAAGTTAACCACAAATGTTCCACAGAGCTGGGATAACTTTACCCGGAAGGGACGATACTGTGTCAAATTCCGGCAAAAGCACGATATTTTTCTCTTCAGAACGGCTCTGGGGCCCACCCGCCCTCCTATTCAATTACCAACTTTCTTTTACGGGAGTAAACCGGCCGAGGCGTGAATTTTATCACTAATCTCTAACCACAGTCGAAGTTACGATTGAGTGGAGCTGTACCTCTACACCCCCATATGCCTTTGGGCGATGGAGAGATAAACTTTACTCTTTTTTTTTTTTAATTTCTGTCTCAAAAACAACTAATAGTACAAACAATACAAACACCAAATAGCCATCTATACAAACTGCGAAACAACACTGATTTTGGACATTTTTGTGTTGTGACTGAATGTCCCCTGGTTTGCCGATGTGTGGTCGGGTTAGGTTTACAGCACATGGTCTACATTTGCATCAAATAATATCAAGACAGCGAAGTAAGTAAAATCGTCACGAATGCATTTCGCAAAGCATAAGCATTCCGCTGGAGTGAATCTTTACTGTAACACTGAGACAATTCAGCACAACTGTGTGTGCGCTGGTGTCCGCTCCTGCCACCCCTTATGTGAATTGTTGTGAGGGATGAACCTCGCTACAACTGTGATGGTGTGGTTCATTGCGCTGCACCCCCAACACAATCTGGCGCTCCGGAGTGACGGGCCAATCTCACGGCAGATTGCCCAGCACCCCACAGTAACTAGGAATGCGCGGTATTTTCCGTGAATAACAAATGGCAGACATTACATGTGACTTAACGCTTTTGTTTCTGTACTTGGAAACATTTCTTTCGAATGAAGGTATAGCAGTATATGTCTAGAAACGGCAAACCATTAGAACCAACTACGCTTTCGATTCACACAGATCATGGAGGTTTTATTTATATTACTATGTGAAACTATATGTCGAGTTAAAATGAGTAATTCATAAAGGCGCAGTTCAAGTGCGGGGACCGCGGTAGCACAGTGGTTAAGGTGCTGTGCTACAAATCGGAAGGTCGCTGGTTCGATCCTAGATGGTGTCATTGGAATTTTTCATTGACATAATGCTTCCGATCGCACTATGGCCCTGGGGTCGACTCAGCCTCTAACATAAATGAGTACCAGGAGCATTTCATAGGGGTAAAGGCGGCCGGTGCGTAGGGCTGACAACCTTACCACCATCCTGTGCCGTTGTCATGTAATCTGGGAACCTTAACTTCCTGGAACCCTCTGGGCAACTCAAGGCCTGTAATGGGACTGCTTTACCTTTACCTTTAAAATTCAAGTGCGTGATACAATCTTCTGGTTACGTTTTCACTCCGAATACCGAAAAGCATGATTATCCAGAAGCTAAAAGTAAATAAACAAACAAAACATTGTTGCGTGTCTCTCGTTTATTCTCGCTTGTTTCTGTTTTAGCCTACTTAGCCATATTTTCAAGTGTTACGATGATTAATGATTCACAAAGTTTAAAGAATATGAAAGGAAACGGTCCTTAGGTATGTGTGATTTCGGGCTTCTTGGATTCTTGACCCCTGAAGATGGGACCGATAGGTTGTTACGAAACGTCGGTAAGGAATTACCACTACACGCTGCGTAATAGCCCAGAAGAGCGCAGTTCTCCTCTCTGGTCTTTATGTAATTTGAAGTAATATCCCTGTATTTTTCTGGATGGCCTGAGAAAAATTACGAAACATTTATCAGGATAACCAACTTGCAGGTGGAAATTTTGACCCAGGATATCCCGAATAGGAAACAGGATGGCTGATTACACGACTGTGAACCTCTCCCCAAAATGAGCACATAGGCATGCAAAACAGTGACCGATGAGCAGCAGCAGACAGACAGCCCTGTTGTCGCCTCGCCACCCTGCGCTGTTTATTGTTTGTTTCCATTGTAACTGTCTTCACGCTACACAAGTACATCTGTAAGGAAATGTCCTAATTGTTTATAATCACGTGTTTCAGATTTTATAATTTCATTCCTTCTGAAACATTTGTCACACATCACTGCAGAGTTTCAGAAGAGACATATACTGTATACCTTCACAACTAACATGTCTCCTCTTGTCATTTACATTATTACCCTTTCATAAAACCTGAATAATCCATTACGTTTCTGTAAAATGTAATGCACGTTACAAAAATTTACACGCACCAAGAGCACAAATGGTAAACGTAAAATTGCACCAATTCTTAATTAAGCGCCATACTACGAAGACATAGGACAGAGAGACACAGAACAATGGGAGCAGGCTACAGTTTATTCATGCGTGCAACAATAAAAACTTTACAGTAACAAGACTACAGAATTGGCATGCAGTGAGATACTGCGTTAGGAATAATGAGCAGCATGAGTAAGTTAAGAAATACTCTGGTACACGGCTTCACAGGAAAGCTAGCAGTCGCTAAGCTAATAAAAAATACCTGTCTCCTTTTGAAGTCCTACAGACCACAACCGTCCTCACATCACGGCAATGTCAGAATATTCTGAGCCACTGGAATCCACTCCCGCCTCCTCACAACCTATTTCTCTAAGATTCAGTTTAATATCACCATATGCGCTGTCCTAAGATATATTCGGTGCAGATGTCTCTCGCATGACCTTTGTACATGTATATATTGTCGTTAGTTCCACTAGAAGCCAAATTGCTCTGTAATGAAGAAAATAGTTATGGGAAGACTGATAATGTAGTCTGAGCAGGCAGGCAGGCACACACAACACAAGAGACTTAGCCAATAGCCACCGACAAACTTTTAACATTGAAGAAATACCCGACACAGGGAATCTGGTTGTTTAGAGGAAGCTCTTAGGAAGTGGATTTCAACATATGAAAGGCGAACCACAATGGAGTCGTGAAGGACATTCAGATGGGTAGCGAAGTTGCCATCAGCAGCACATGATTGTTAATAAATATATTAATGATTACTGATACGAGTAAGCACGCTGGACATAAAAAGTTCATTCAGTGTGGGGATTCTGTTTACATATTCCCTTTCTTTAATGCAAAGCTCCCCTAATTAATAATCACAGGATAGTCGTAATAAATAAACAGTTTCATTTATTCAGCACAGTTTATTATAAAGAACAGAATAACCAACGGAGTTAGTGCCAACCGCAGCTTAGTAGCAAGGTATCTTCAGATTGTGATATGCCCCCTTCAAAGTTATTGTTAACAGCGATCTGACTTTGAGTTGTGAAATTCTGATGTATGACAAGCCTCATTTTGATTAAGTCATTCATTATGCAGTCTGTCTTGTGACAGGTCCACAGCCCTTTTCAAAGCTAGTTCTCCACACGGTGCAATCAGGTGACTCCGCTCTCAAGTTCCAGTATCTTCTCTTTTCTTGATGGTCATCCCTGAGCTACCTACGTCATATTCCTCGCCTTATATTCCCTTCTATATTTCCCTCAATAACGTGTTTTAGAAGACGGTTCCTATGCAATATGTGACCAAAACAATTAGCCTTCATTCTTTTTACACTATGTTTCTCTCCTCCTTAACTCTATGCAATACTTCTTCATTTCTTCACACACTCGGTCCAAATGATATTTTCCAACCTTCTCCAATCACCACATTTCGAATATTTCAAGGTATTTCTGATCTACTTTCCGAAGCGTCCAAGTTCCAGCACCATACCAAGCTATGCTCCAAAAGTAGCACTAATATAAGACTGTGGAAGTAAAATCACACGCCACAATTCAGGATATGTTCCTTCTTTGTTAAACGAGTATTTCGGAATGCAGCACTTGAGCTGTTACCATAAACATAATCTTAAAATTTCTCCTGATAAGATTAGACGCAATAAACCTTTCATTTGATAAAAAACATTGGCTTTCAACGGCCACATTACATATTAGTGATCGTTTTAATAGTGATGTGCAGCCATGAGAAAAACAACTTTCGCTAACTGACAGAGAAGGGTTTCTTCATCTCAGATGGCATCGTTCTGTTACTTCCGTATCGTTAATTTGATTCATTAACTCGGGGTTTCTTCCTTAAAAGTGAAATGGAATTTCGAAGTGAACTGTCGTTAATTTTTACCAATGGACAGCCGCATCTTTAGTGTTTCCAGCTCTGAACGTTTGCTGGTGCATAGTGTTTTCGAATGTGACTCTCTTCTTCAGTTTGGTGGAATAACTATTCCGTACCTCTGTAGAGTCGGGTAGATCGCTGTTAAGTTGACAAGATGTTGGACTAATTACTGAAGCTGTATCAATGGAGTGCTCACACTGTAGGGATAGGAGACATGTGAGAACAGATATGAATGAGGCTCGGCAGACATGGACCTATAAGGAAGCTGCTTCACAATAATTAAAGGCGCCGCCTAGGCTTTCTACTCACAAATATTCTATTAGCCAGTGGCCGACAGAGAGTATCAGTGAGGTAAACGTATAAGAAAATCAGAATTCCTCGCCACAAAAAGAAAACAGTTCTCAATACAGGTATGACGCAAGCGTCAAGAGCATCATACGAGTACAGACAGCAGCAAACTTCCGTAGGCTCATTTAACCCAGTAAGATACAAGAGAATACAATGGTTCATTACAGGGGTGCACACATTTTCTAAAAATCTAGCAGTCACCTCAAAATTCTGGGAGCCAGAAGGTGATATGAAGAACGCTTCATTCTGAGAGTCATAAATATTGGGCACCACCTTACAAAATTTAGTTGCCACGGCGGTCTGGCGCCCGGGATTTGTGTACCCCTGGGCTCTTACAAGTAACATCCACTTTAATATCATAGAAGCTTCAGTTCTGAACACAGAATCAGTTTGTGTGTTCGTATGGTTCTCAGAGTAACATAATTAAGTATCCGTACAAAACTACAGCCACTAACGCAGCGACGTTTCCAACAGCCCGGCCGCAACTCGTACAAAACAGCACCTCACATCTTCATACCTTCACACACCTCACACAGATCACACAGCTCATCCCTGTATATCAGAAACACTGACAAATGTGTCGACAATAATTTAGATTGCAGCAGTTTTCCTGATCAACATATTTCGTTTTACCTGGATTACAGTCAAACGCTGCGGAGTCGTAAAGATGCACACTCACTGCCATCTCACACACCCCCTGCAAGGATAACACAATATCAAATAACTTCCTTTTAAGGGAGTCGCAACATTTTATAACTTCCTTTATGGTAGCCGTAACATATAATGAGCTCCTCTAAGCTAGTCGCAACATCAGGTAACTTCCATTAAGAAAGTTTCGGCATCAAATACATTCCTTTAAGAGTGGCAAAACATCAAACAACTACTTTTAAGCAAGGTGCAACAACAAATATCTTCTTAGCAATTGACCAACTTAATGCACAAATTCTTGTTTTATAATAAGTTTATTATACGCCTCTACATGTTTCGAGCACTATGTGCTCATCATCAGGAGGTCAAAATTGCATTATACAGCATCTGGTATCATCACACTCTGAAGGTGGCCGTACGGTGCGCACTTGCGCACCGGACGGCCACCTTCAGAGTGTGATATCAGATGCTGTATAATACAATTTGACCTCCTGATGATGAGCACAATAGTGCTCGAAACATGTAGAGGAATATAATAAACTTATTATAAAACAAGAATTTGTGCATTAAGTTGGTCAATTGCTAAGATTATACTGAGACGCACGGTCAGCAAAACATCAATAAATCAAATATCTTCCACTAAGTGATTTTTAGACATCAAATACCTTCCTTTATGAGAGTCGCAACATCAAATAACTTCCATTAAGGAAGCTGCAACATCAAATACGTTCCTTTAAGAGAGTCGCATCATCCCATACGCTCCCTTAAGAGTGTCTAGACTTCTCACGATCTACGAACATTAATCACTTCTGCGACTCTCTACACTAACTATGGTTAAACTCTTGAAATAAGACACATGCTAGCCCATTACCTGAGTTTCGTTTCACCGGATGTACAAGAAGGTCTTTAGTATGGCAATATATGTGCGTGGCACTTACCGTCAAACACAACTATTTTATTGGCTAATTATTGGAAGGTTTACAACTACATGTTTCGGCCGTATTCCTGGGCCATCATCAGGTTGTATCACGAACCTTGAGTAGGCTATATTACATGCTACTTATTGGTAATGGGTGTTTTGGAGAGCTCTCCATATTACTGCGTGTTATCATGGTATGTGTATTTTTTCATTCTATATAT
>Ga0123354_10007651_pt1 | contig 16311 bp, 14 predicted proteins | sample TergutLab28metaG_2_FD_97872 | JGI IMG/M metagenome (GOLD analysis project Ga0123354, IMG submission 97872) | Labiotermes labralis P4 segment gut microbial communities from Petit-Saut dam, French Guiana - Lab288 P4 | ecosystem: Host-associated > Arthropoda: Insects > Digestive system > Gut ...
AGGCGGTCGCACGTGGCGCCGGCGAGGTGCTGCTCAATTCCGTCGACACTGACGGCACCACCGGTGGCTTCGACCTTGAGATGATCCAGGCGGTGCGGGCCGCCATTGATGTGCCGCTGATCGCATCGGGTGGCGCTGGCCGGGCGCAAGACTTCGTCGACGCCGCCCGTGCCGGCGCCGATGCCCTGCTGGCAGCGTCCGTCTTCCACTTCGGCACACTCAGCATCGCAGAAGTGAAGGACACCCTGGACCAGTCCAGTTTCCCCGTCCGGCGTATCACTATGTGAGACGTCTGGCTCGCTGTTTGGCTCGGGCGCGATCAACCCATAACATTGGAGCATGCTTATCACATTGGTGGTATTGGTTTCCTAGCGCTTCGGTCCGCACCGGAGCGCTCCCTCGTACGCAGTTAGCGGCGAGGGTTTTTTCTTAGGAGCAACCAAACCATCGCGACAGAAAGGGTGTCATGGATAGCCAGAAGACCACTGGGCAGGTGATGACGGGCGCGCAGGCCCTTATCGCCTCGCTCGAGCACGCCGGGGTTGAGGTGGTATTTTGCATCCCCGGCGGCGGCATACTGCCAGCGTTCGACCCGCTCTACGACTCGCCGATCCGCCAGATCCTGGTGCGCCACGAGCAGGGCGCCGGGCACGCGGCGGAGGCCTACGCCATCACCACCGGCAAGGTTGGCGTCTGCATCGCCACGTCTGGCCCCGGCGCCACCAACCTGGTGACGCCGATTTCCGACGCCTACATGGACTCGGTGCCCATCGTGGCGATCACCGGCCAGGTGGCGTCGGCGTCGATTGGCACAGACGCGTTCCAAGAGGCAGACATCCGCAACATCACGACGCCGATCACCAAGCACAACTACCTGGTGACAAGGACGGAAGACATCCCCACCGCCATCAAGGAAGCGTTCCACATCGCCTCCACCGGGCGGCCGGGGCCCGTGTTGGTCGACATCTCGAAGGACGCCCAGAACGGCACCGCGCCGTTCGTCTGGCCCAAGTCCGTCGACCTGCCAGGCTATAAGCCGACGACGCACCCGCACATCCGCCAGCTGAAGCAGGCGGCCACCATGATTGCCGACGCCACCCGCCCGGTGCTTTACATCGGCGGCGGTGTGGCCAAGGCGGGGGCGTCCGAGCAATTGATACAGTTTGCCCACGCCACCGGCATCCCGGTGACCACCACGCTGCTGGCGCAGGACGTGTTCCCGCAGGGCGACCCGCTGTCGCTCGGCATGCCGGGCATGCACGGCACGGTGGCGGCGGTCGGCGCGATGCAGAAAGCCGACTTGCTGATTGCCATCGGCACGCGCTTCGACGACCGCGTCACCGGCAAGCTGTCAGCGTTCGCGCCGCACGCCCTGGTGATACACGCCGACATCGACCCGGCGGAGATCGGCAAGAACCGTGCGGCCGACCTGCCGATCGTCGGCGACGCGAAGGCTGTGCTGACCGAGCTGTTGACGCTGCTGGAAGACGTCACCCTGCCCGATTGGGCGCCGTGGCGGGCCTATTTGGACAAGCTGAAGCAGCGTTATCCGCTGGGCTGGGACGAGCCGGAGGATGGCCTGCTGGCACCGCAGGCCGTGATCAAGCGCATCGGCGAGCTGGCCGGGCCCGACGCGATCTTCGTCACTGGCGTCGGCCAGCACCAGATGTGGTCGGCGCAGTTCCTGCCGCATGCCCAGCCTCACTCGTGGGTGACCTCCGGCGGCTCCGGCACGATGGGTTTCTGCGTGCCGGCGGCCATGGGCGCCAAGGTGGGCAACCCGGACAAGGTGGTGTTCGGCATCGACGGCGACGGCAGTTTCCAGATGACCAACCAGGAAATCACAACCTGTTCGATCAACCACATACCGATCAAGATCGCCATCATCCGCAACAACACTCTGGGCATGGTGCGGCAGTGGCAGACGCTGTTCTACGGCAAGCGGTACTCGAACACCGATCTGCACACCGACACACTGCCCGATTTTGTCAAGCTGTCAGAGGCGATGGGGGCTGTCGCCTTCCGGGTGACCAAGCCGGAAGAGATTGACGACGCCATCAACAAGGCCCTTGCCATCAACGACCGGCCTGTGGTCATTGAGTTCCAGGTGTCGACAGACGCGCTGGTGCTGCCGATGGTGCCGGCGGGCGCCAGCAACGATGAAATCCTTGTCGCGCCCGGCGTGACACCAGATTGGGAGGAACTAGCATGAGCAGCCACACATTGTCCGTTCTGGTGGCCAACCGGCCGGGCGTCCTCGCCCGGGTGGCGGCCATGTTCAGCCGGCGGGGCTACAACATCGAGAGCCTGACCGTCGGCCCGACGCTAGACCCGGTCGTGTCACGCATGACGGTCGTCGCGGGCGTCGACGACCCGGCGGTGCTGGAGCAGATAGTCAAGCAGCTGAACAAGCTGATCGAGGTGTACAAGATCATCGAGCTTGAGGACGGCGCCGTCGACCGCGAGCTGGTGCTGATCAAGGTGCACTGCACCGAGTCGACCAGGTCTGGCATAATCGAGACGGTGGGCCTGTTCCGCGCCCGGGCCGTCGACGTCGGCTCGGAGTCGATCACGGTCGAGGTCACCGGCTCGTCCGACAAGGTGCGGGCGCTGGTGCAGCTGCTGTTGCCGTACGGAATCATCGAACTGGCAACCTCTGGTCACGTCGCGCTGTCGCGCGGCGGGAAGGATATCAACGAGCAACACCGCCCGGCCCTGGCCAGGCGGTGACACAATCCGTCGGCACAGCGCGGGCGGAGTAAGTTTGGGATCTGACAACTAAGGAGTTTCCTATGGCAACCATGTATTACGACGACGATGCTGACCTGTCGCTGATCCAGCAGCGGAAGGTGGCCATCATCGGTTACGGCTCGCAGGGCCACGCCCACGCGCTGAACCTGCGGGATTCCGGCGTCGACGTGCGCGTCGGCCTGCAGCCGGGCAGCAAGTCGACGCTGAAGGCCACAAACGAGGGCCTGCGGGTGGTGACGCCTCGCGAGGCGGCGGAAGAGGCTGACCTGGTGATGATCCTGGCGCCAGACCAGGTGCAGGCCAAGCTGTATCAGACAGAGATCGCGTCGGCGCTGCAGCCGGGCGACGCCCTGTTCTTCGCGCACGGCTTCAATATCCGGTTCGGCTACATCAAGGCGCCAGAGGGCGTCGATATTTGCATGGTTGCCCCGAAGGGCCCGGGCCACCTGGTGCGCCGCGAGTACGCCGACGGCCGGGGCGTCCCCGTGCTAATCGCGGTGGAGGAAGACGCCACGGGCAAGGCCTGGCCGCTGGCCATGAGCTATGCCAAGGGTATTGGCGGCCTGCGGGCCGGCGGGCTGAAGAGCACCTTCACCGAAGAGACCGAGACCGATCTGTTCGGCGAGCAGGCTGTGCTGTGCGGCGGGCTGACGACGTTGATCCGCACCGGCTGGGAGACGCTGGTCGAGGCCGGCTACCAGCCTGAGAGCGCCTACTTCGAGTGCCTGCACGAGATGAAGCTGATCGTCGACCTCATCTACGAGGGCGGCATCGCCAAGATGCTGTGGTCGATCAGCGACACCGCCGAGTTCGGCGACTACGTTTCTGGCCCGCGCATCATCGACGAGCACGTGCGCGACTCAATGCGGGCTGTGCTGTCTGAGATTAGGGACGGCAGTTTCGCCGCCAGGTTCATGGGCGACCAGGCCGATGGCGGCCCCGAGTTCAAGCGCCTGCGCGCCGAAGCGGAGCAGCATCCGATCGAGGCCGTCGGCCATGAGCTGCGCGGCCTGATGAGCTTCATCGGCCACCGCGACGACGACTACACAGAGGGCTCTGCCGCCAGGTAGTGATTTGCCACAAGCCACCCGGCTGAGACCTGAATGGCCCCAGCCGGGTGGTTGGCCTATAGTTGGGGCAGCTTTATTGGATTGGGGGCATTATGCCAGTCGCAAGTTTTTATGTACGCGGGATGTGGATCGGCAGATTTATCATCAGCTTCGTTGCTTCGACGCTAATCGTGATCATTTTTGGCGCATGGAGCTACTGGCAGTGGGACTCAGAGTTGTGGTACGACCTATCGATGACGTTGATTCTGATTGCTTTGCTCTGTGGCCTCTCGGTGTTCAACGTGATTACGGGCCTCGCTTACCTCCTAGCCGTCCGCAAGCCGCCGGCGCTCGTACTGTGGTCATGGGGGTTCGAGTACCGGCTTGACCAATGTGTTGCCCGCCGTGGGCGAATCGCCTGGAGCGAGGTCACTACCATCACATCCCAGACTTACGGGTGGAGGAGCTTTCCTATACTCGCGTGCGGGCTGCGTGACCCGGAAAACGTCAATGCATCAGCCAAGCCGCTCGACATGTGGTGGAGCGCCTCGAAAAACTCCCGGCGTACAAGAGGTGTCATGGTGAACTTACTGGCCTTCAGCGTCCAGGACCGGCAGGCGATCGCCTACTGGATGTGGCAGTTATTCGTCGCCTATTATCAGCAGAATCCACAAATGGCAGCCCCGCGATATCCGGGGATGCCGCAGAACTACAGTGATCCGAGTATTGCGTCGCCAATCTGATCTGTCGTGCGGGGCGGCTGGCCGTTCCGCGACTCGATATCGGCCCGCGCCGCCGCCTCGATCCGGCTGGCTTCTTCGCTGAGGCCCAGGTGCTCCAGCATCATGGCGGCCGACAGGATTGCCGCCGTCGGGTCGGCCTTGTGCTGGCCGGCGATGTCTGGCGCCGAGCCGTGGATGGGCTCGAACATCGACGGGTGTGCCCGGCTGGGGCAGATGTTGGCGCTGGCGGCCAGCCCGATGCCGCCCGTGACCGCAGCCGCCAGATCGGTGACGATGTCGCCGAACAGGTTGTCGGTCACGATCACGTCGAAGCGCTGCGGATCTTGCACCATGGCGATCATCGATGCGTCGATGTGCAGGTAGTCGCACTTCACGTCGGGGTACTCGGCGCCAACCTGCTCGAAGTAGCGCCGCCACAGCTGGCCGGCGTTGGTCAACACGTTGTGCTTGTGCAGCAGCGTCACGTGGCGCCGGCGCCTCATGGCGCGCTCGAAGGCGTCGCGTACCGTGCGTTCGACGGCCAGCGCGGTGTTGACGCTGACCTCAGTGGCGATTTCTTGGGGCGTCCCCAATCTCAAGACGCCACCGATGCCGGCGTACGGGCCCTCTGTGCCCTCGCGCACCACGACGAAATCGATGGGGCCACGCGCCACGACGTCGGCCGACAGGGGGGTGGCGACGCCCTGGTAGAGGGTCGACGGCCGGATGTTGAGGCCCTGGTCGAAGCTGAAGCGCAGCTTCAGCAGCAGCCCGCGCTCCAACAATCCGCTGGGGATTTGCGACGACCCGGGCGCCGCGCCGACAGCGCCGAGCAGGATCGCGTCGCAGGTGTCGAGCTCATGCAGGGTGGCGTCGCCAAGCACCTCGCCGGTATCGAGCCAGTGCTGTGCGCCCAAGTCGAATTCAGTGAACCGAAGCTTATCGCCGGCCACCGCTTGCAGTATGCGCACGGCCTGGCCGGTGACTTCAGGGCCGATGCCGTCGCCCGCGATGACGGCTACGTGAAAATCTGGCATGGTGTTCACTCTAGCCAGAAAGCGATGCGAATAGTTTCGTGTCCGCCGGGTGGTATTGGTGATGGGTGTCGACGCCGCAGGATAGAGTGTGACAACATGGCACTTAGTTTTTCTTCTCCGGAACAGGTTGGTTTCTGCGGTGACGACATCATCGAGGAAATCAACCGCGACCCCGGCTTCGGGCAGTACTTCACCGACCACATGGCCGTCGCCGACTGGGACCCGGAAGCCGGGTGGCACAGTGATCGTATCGTGCCTTACGCGCCGTTCAGCATGGACCCGTCGGCCGCCGTGTTCCACTACGGGCAGGAGATCTTCGAGGGCCTGAAGGCTTACAAGCGGGCCGACGGGTCGATCTGGCTTTTCCGGCCGCGTAACAACGCGATCCGGTTCATGAACTCGGCGCGCCGTCTGGCGCTGCCGGAGCTGCCGGAGGCCGATTTCATCAAGTCGGTCACCGCGTTGGTGACCCTTGACGCCCGTTGGGTGCCGGGCGCGGACGAGCAGAGCCTGTACTTGAGGCCGTTCATGGTGGCGTCCGAAGACTTCATCGGGGTGCGCCCGTCGAAGAAAGCGATGTACTGCTGCTTCGCGTCGCCGGTGGGCGCGTACTTCAAGTCGGGCGTGCAACCGGTGGACATCTGGGTGACCAAGACGTACTCGCGCGTCGGGGCGGACGGCACTGGGGCTGCCAAGTGCGGCGGTAACTACGCGGCGTCGCTGATGCCACAGGAGGTCGCCTACCAGAACGGCTGCTCGCAGGTGCTGTTCGTCGACGCCGCCACCCACACCCTCGTCGAGGAGCTGGGCGGCATGAACTTCTTCCTGGTGACCGCCGCCGGCGAGCTGGTGACACCGGAGCTGAACGGCAACATATTGCCGGGCGTCACCCGCGACTCGCTGCTGGCGTTGGCGCCGTCGATGGATCTGACGCCGGTCGAGCGGTCCGTCTCGTTGGACGAGGTGCTTGAGGGGCTGGCCGGCGGGGCGGTGCGCGAGGTATTCGCGTGCGGCACTGCAGCGGTGATCACGCCAATCGGATCGCTACGAGCGGAGGACGGCGAGCACGCCGCCCCCGGCGATCATGAGGTGACCCTGCGATTGCGCCAGCGGCTGCTAGACATTCAATACGGGCGGGTGGACGACCCGTTCGACTGGACCCAGAAGGTGTGCTGATGTTGCCAGAAGAACCAGAGGATTTCTGCCTCTATGACACAACCCTGCGCGACGGCGCCCAGCAGGAGGGCATCCAGTTGTCCGTTGCGGACAAGCTGCGCATCGTCGACCTGCTCGATGGCTTCGGCATACCATTCATCGAGGGCGGCTGGCCGGGGTCGAACACCAAAGACACCCAGTTCTTCGAGGCGGTGCGGGCCAAGCGCCTGCACCAGGCCAAGCTGGTGGCCTTCGGGGCCACGCGTAAAGCTGGCGGGACGGCGGCGAAGGACCCGCTGCTGCGCGCCCTGTTTGACGCCGGCACCGAGTGGGTGTGTCTGGTGGCCAAGTCGCACCCGGGGCATGTGACGCAGGCCCTGAAGACCAGCCTGGACGAGAACCTGGCCATGGTGGCCGACTCGGTCTCGTGGCTGATCAAGCACGACCGCCAGGTGATCATCGACGCCGAGCATTATTTCGAGGGCTTCCTCGAAGACCCGGCGTACGCCCGCCAGGTGGCCAAGACCGCCGCGGAAGCCGGGGCGTCCTGGGTTGTGCTCTGCGACACGAACGGCGGCATGCTGCCGGCGCAGATCTCTGACATCGTGTCGCGCACGCTGACCGTCGGGGCCCGCATCGGCATCCACTGCCACAATGACTCTGGTTGCGCGCTGGCCAACTCGCTGGCGGCCGTCGACGCCGGGGCCGCGATGGTGCAGGGCACCATCAACGGTTACGGCGAGCGCACCGGCAACCTTGACCTGGTGCCGCTAATCGGCGACCTGCACCTCAAGTACGGCTGGCAGTTGCTCACCGCTGAGCAGCTGTCAAGCATGACTCACGTGTCGAACGCCATCGCTGACATCACGGGCCAGCCCCGCCAGCCGCGGCAGCCGTACGTCGGCGTCTCGGCGTTCGCGCACAAGGCCGGGTTGCACGCGTCTGCCCTCAAGGTGAACGAGAACCTGTACCAGCACATCGTGCCGGAGGCGGTGGGCAATCACATGCGCATGCTGATTTCAGACGCCTCGGGACGGGCGAACGTTGAGATCAAGGCGCGCGAGCTCGGCCTCGATCTGTCGGCTGACGGCGTCGTGAACGCCGTTGTGACGGCGGTCAAGCAGCGCGAGTCGATCGGCTATTCGTACGAGGCGGCGGATGCCAGTTTCGAGCTGCTGTCGCTTGACGCGGCGGGCTCGCTGGCCAAGCCGTTCGATGTCGAGCGCTGGCGCGTGCTGACTGTCGGCGGCGACGAGGCGAACACGTCGGAGGCTACCATCGCGCTGCACGTCGGCGACGAGCGCCTGGTGCGCGTCGGCGAGGGCAACGGCCCGGTCGACGCGCTGGGCGACGGCCTGCGGCAGGGCCTGCTGGCGAGCTTCCCGCACGTCGCGGCTTACGAGCTGGTCGACTACCGAGTGCGCATCCTCGACACGGGGCGCGGCACCGACGCCACTGTGCGGGTGCTGATCGACACGACAGACGGCGGCGACAGGCGCTGGACGACGGTCGGCGTTGGCACCAACGTCATCGAGGCGTCGTGGGAGGCGCTGGCAGACGCCTACCTGTACGGCCTGGTCAAGGGGTATGGCCGCTAGGCTAGACGGTCAATGAGTAGTCTTTCTGCGGGGAGACCGTATCAATGCATTGCCAACCTCCAAAACATGCTTGCGACAAGGTGAAATAGGAAATTTATCCTGCATGGCGGAAAACTCTTGACAGCTGTCTCCCGCAGTGCTAGGCTCTCAATCGCAACTGAAAGATCATAAGTGATCACAGAAGATCAAAATAGCAAGCGCGCCAGGAGGCGAACTCAGTGCTCAAAGAAGAACGCCAACAGCGGCTCCTGAGCTACGTCAACGACAGAAAGAAAGCCACCGTTGAAGAGTTGAGCGCCGTTTTGGACGTTTCGAAGGTGACCGTTCGACGCGATCTCGATGAACTGAACGATGTGGGCCTGGTGGCCAAGACCTTCGGGGGCGCGCTGTCAAAGGACAGCATGCTGTCGATGGAGATACCATCCAGTCGCAAAACATCGCTCTGCATCGACGAGAAGCGTCTAATAGGGCAGATTGGGGCAGGGCTCGTCGAGGATGGCGATGTCGTGATCCTCGACTCTGGCACCACAACACTTGAGATTGCCAAGCGGATCGCTGAGAAGCGCATCATCGTGATCACAAATGACCTGACCATTGCGTTGGCTCTCGCATCCCGTCCAGCGGTGACGCTCGTCCTGGCAGGCGGTGTCGTCGAGTCCGGCGTGAATGTGGCCACCGGCCATATCGCTGAAGAGGTTTTCAGCCAGATTCACGCGAACAAGACTTTTCTAGGCGCGGACGCATTGAGCCTTGACGACGGTATTACAGATCGCAGCTACGCGCAGCTTCCAATCAAGCGCGCCATGCTCAAAGCCGCTGAGCAGAAGTTTGTTGTGGCTGACCACACGAAATTTGGACGGCACGTCTTCGTTCATGTGTGCCAGCTAACCGATATTGACACCCTGATCACGGACGCCATAGACCCGGATTTCGAGAGCTCGGTTCGCTCGCTTGGGATTGAGGTTATAGCTGGTCAGAGCAAGACGATGCTGCCGTCGGAAAAAACGCGGTCACCACTGGGGCCGCTTGGATCAATATGAATCGAGGAAATGTAATGTCACAGACTGGTTCCGTCTTCGTCAGGAAGTCGACGGGTCTTGTGCGGGAAGCGTCGTTCTGGGACGCTGCGATTTTCACGGCCGCCTTCTCAGCGCCTGTTGGTGCGTGCTTGGCGTTCAGCATGTTTTGGGCGCTGAGTACTTTCCCCGGCACCAACCTCGTCCTGGCAACAGCGATCGGAGCCTTGTGCGACGTTCCGGTGTTGCTCATGATGGCACTCATGGCATCTTCGATGCCCAGGACCGGCGGCGACTACGTCTGGGTCAGCCGCGTTCTGTCGCCACCGGCTGCCGTGGTCAGTAATCTGGCTGCTGCATTGTCCGCGCTCATTGGTGCTGCGTATTGGGCACGCATCTGGGCCCCGCAGACCGTTGGGCCAGCACTAGCCATCATGGGTCACGTGTTGCATAACCAGACGTTGATCGACATGGGTGGTGCTGCCGGCAACAACTGGTGGACGTTCGGGTTGGGCTTCGTCATGATCGTGATACTCGTTCTTGTCCTGGGAATGGGCACGAAAAAGATGTTCAAGGTGCAAAACGTGACGTTCCTCATTGCAATGGCCGGCACCTTCTTGGCCTTTATCGTGCTGCTCGTCGGCAACCACAGCACATTCGTGGCAAACTTCAACTCGTTTGCCCAGCCGTACACCGGTAACGCCGACTCGTACAACTACATCATCCAGTCTGTTAACCTCGCGCCCACCGGTATGTGGGGTGCGACGGTGCCGACCATCGTATGCATCGGTGGGTGGCTGATGTGGAACTTCTGGTCTGTCTACCTTTCCGGTGAGATGAAGAGCGCCGGGCAGCGGACGCGCCAGATCGGCATCATGATGTCTGCTTTGCTCTTCGACGCTGTATTCATCATCATCGGTATCCTTCTTATCAACCGCGCCGTTGGCGAGCAATTCTTGGCGGCTGTGAACTCGTTTACCGGACTGCCCGTCGAACCCTACTTCAACTTCTTCGCCGGAATGATATCGAACAATCCGCTGCTCAATATCCTGATCGGCGTCTCGTTCCTGTTCTGGAACCTGCCCGCTATGGTTGGCAACACCTTCATGCCGATTCGCTCCGTGTTTGCCTGGTCGTTCGACCGGGTGCTGCCGGCCAAGCTGTCTGATGTCAACGAGAAGACGCATTCTCCGCTTCCAGCAATCGGAGTTGTAGCAGTGCTGGTGATCGCCATCTTCACATGGTCGATATTCTCGACCTCCTTCTTCACGTTGCTGTCAATGGGTCTCTTGTGCGGGGTGATCTGCATCTGCATAGTCGGTGTTGCGGCTATCGTGATGCCGTACCGCCGTAAGGAGCTTTACAAGACATCGCCTGCGAATATCAACTGGGGTAAGGTCCCCGTGCTCGTTATTCTCGGCGTCCTGTCCATCATCGTGATGGCCGGCATGACATACATATTCATCGCGTATCCCGCCATCGGCGTTACGCACTGGTGGTACGTGCCGATCTTCTTTGCGAGCGTTGTCGGTGTCGGCCTTGGCATCTACTACGTGAGCAAGAGCGTCAACCAACGCAACGGAGTTGACATATCCTTGGCATACAAGGAGTTGCCTCCCGAGTAGCGCGCGAAGATTCGCAAGAGGAAGTGGCACTCAGCATGAAAAACGGTCAGACCAAGTTGTACTTTGCCGCCGATGTGCACGGCTCAACGATGTGCTTTCATAAGTTCATTAATGCTGCGGCCTTCTATGATGCCGATGTGTTGTTACTCGGCGGCGACGTGACCGGAAAGTCGGCGCTGTTCATCGTCGATCATGGTACTGGTGCCACTTTCTCTTGCAACTATCTTGGCAAGGAATACTTCTTTGAAACTCAAAGCGAGCTCGGTGACTTCTGCAAACTCGTGAAGAGCGCGGGTTACTATCCATACGTGGCTCGTCAAGATGACATAGATGCCTGTTTCGCGGATCCGAAAACTATGCAGTCGGTATTCGACTTGCTGATGCGAGAATCCGTCGAGGAGTGGATGGCCTTTGCCGAGGATCGTCTCCAAGGCAAAGGCGTCCGCTGTTACCTCATGGCGGGCAACGACGATCCCGAGTTCATAAACGAAATGCTTGGACAGGGCACCATAGTGCAGAATCCAGAGGATCGTGTGATACACCTGGATGATTGGCACGAGATGATATCACTTGGCTATTCGAATAGGACGCCCTGGGACAGCCCTCGCGAACTCGACGAGCCGGAATTGAAGGCGAGAATCGATGCCATGATGACCATGGTCACCGATCCGTCCCATGCGGTGCTTAATGTGCACGTGCCGCCGTACGGCTCTGGGCTCGACGACGCCCCGGTGCTACTTGATGGGCTGAAGGTCAAGCAGACGATGGGACAGATCGAGACGGCGCCCGCTGGCAGCACAGCCGTGATGGACGCTATATTGCAATACGGCTTTCAGTTGAGCCTGCATGGTCACATTCACGAGTGCCACGCCATCAAGAAGATTGGAAACACAATCGCAATGAATCCGGGCAGTGATTACGGCGAAGGTGCCCTGCATGGGGCTCTGATCACGTTTCGCAAGGAAAAGCTGGCTGGATACCAGCTGGTCTCCGGTTAGCGGTCATGGCCATGCAGCAAGCCCTGATAAGCCTTGACATCGGCTCATCCGGCGCGAGGGCGTCGGCATTCGATTGCGACGGGCGCCTTGTGGCTGATGCAAGACGCGGCTACCCGACTGACTACCCGCACGAGGGTTGGGCGCAGCAGGATGCCCGGCGCTGGTTCAGTGCATCTATCGAGGTGCTATCAAGGATGTGTCAGCGGTTGCGGCCCCGCGGGTGGCAGGTACTGGGGCTGGCGCTCACAGGTCAGTGCCCAACCTACGTTCCCGTTGACGATCAGATGCAGCCGATTGGTCCGGCGCTGACTTACCAAGATAACCGCGCGGTGGAGCAGGCACAGGAACTTGAGTGCCGTTTTGGAGCGGCGACTATCCATGAGCGATGCGGTCACAGCCCGCAGGCCTTCTACATACTGCCCAAGGTGCTATGGCAAAAAGAGCACGACGAACGCCTATTCCGGCAGATTCGCTGGGTGCTTCAGCCCAGCGACTACCTCGCGTATCGGCTCACCGGTCAGCTCGCCACCTCTACGACGCACGCCAGTGGCACATTGGCGTATGACATCAGAACCCGGGTTTGGAGCGCCGAGTTCGTCGCGGCCGCGGGTCTCGACAGCGGCGTCTTCCCGCGGTTGGTGCTCGACCCGTGGTCGGTGGTCGGCGAACTGCGCGACGACATCGCTACCCAGACCGGGTTGCCACGAGGACTTCCAATCGTGATCGGGGCCCCGGATAGCCAGTGTTGCAGCCTAGGCGTCGGCGCAATCGAACCTGGACAGTTGAGCAACATGTCCGGCACATCGACATGTCTTAACGGTACGGTGCCCCGGCCGATCGACGACCTTGGCGTCGGCAACTACTACCATGTGGTCAAGCACCTGTACAGCGCAGAGGTTGGGCTCAACACGACGGGCGCGGCGCTTGGCTGGATCGGTGGCATTGTGCTGCCGCATGTGCCAGAAAAGCAGCGCTACGAAGTATTGGAGACGACAGCGCGACGCTCGTGTCTTGGGGCACGCGGCGTCACATTTGTGCCCTATTTGACAGGCGGCGAGCGCGACAGCCAGACCGTCAAGGGTGGGTTTCATAACCTATCGATGGCGACTACCAGCGGAGACCTTGTTCGGGCCGTGCTGGAGGGCGTCGCGTTTGCCGAGCGCGAGCGCATCGAGCTACTCGATAAGGCGGGCTGCCAGTTCACGGAGATGTACTTGTCCGGTGGCGGGGCGAGGCTTGATTTCTGGAACCAAATGAAGGCTGACGTCACGGGGCTGCCGGTGCACGCGGTGAGTACGGTCGATGCGGCGGAGCTTGGTGCAGCGATGCTGGCCGGCATCGGCGTGGGAGTCTACGAAGACGCGTGGCAGGCGGTGCAGGCATGCCGTCCGGTTTCCCGTGAGTACACGCCAAATAGTCATCGGGCCCTAGAATATGACAAACGCTATCGAGCGTTCGTCGACCTCGAAGCAGTGTTGGCGACAGATGGTGCACAAGCATCAGGAGCGATGAGGAAATAGACCGATGGAAAGAAACGAGTTCCTGTCCGCTGAAGCAGACAAGATAATAGCAGCCGCCAGTGAGCAGAGCCTACCAGTAGCCCTATTGGGCGGTCTTGCCGTCTACCGGGAGTGTCCATCGACGCGGCGAGCCCCGTTTGCCCGCGAGATCAACGACATAGATTTCATCGTCACCACGCGTCGGTCTTCTGAGTTTGGCAAACTCTTGACTTCGTTGGGGTACGAGGGCGACCATCAGTTCAATAGCATTCATGGCGAGACTAGGCTGCTGTACGCTTCACCCGAGACCGACGTGGACGTGTTCGTAGGCGTCTTCCAACAGTGCCACGAGCTCGATCTTGAGAGCGTGCTTGCCCCCGCACCAAAGCCAATACCTCTGGCGCATCTATTGCTGACCAAGCTTCAGATCGTGCAGATAAACCGCAAGGACGAGTTGGATGCCTTGGCCGTCCTCGCGGATCACGACGTTGTGGCCAAGGGCACGCCTGATCAGATCGATCTTGATGTGATAGCTGCCATAACCGGCGCCGATTGGGGTTGGTTCACCACGGTTAATGACAACCTGGCGAAGCTCAGCGCCGTCGTCGATGAGCTGTCTCTCGGCGAATTAGGTGCAACGCTCAACCAGCGTCTGGCGGTGATCAGCCAAGCGATAGAGGCGCACCCCAAGTCTGTCAAATGGAAGATACGTGAAAGAATCGGTCGCCGCGTCCCGTGGTACGACCTGCCAGAAGAAAAGAAACTGTAGCGCCCGGCAAAGCGATGCGCGGGCTGAAAGGAAACGTAATGTCGTGGCTTGTTGAGATGTTTCATGTGACCAAGCCGATAATCGCAATGTGCCATCTGCAGGCCATGCCGGGTGACCCGGCATACGATACGCAAGGCGGCATGAAGAAGGTGGTTGACTGTGCTCGTCGTGATGTCCTGGCGTTGCAAGCCGGGGGAGTCGACGGAATCATGTTCTCCAATGAGTTCAGCCTGCCGTACTTAACGCGTGTCGAGCCGGTGACCGTCGCGGCGATGGGCCGAGTTATCGGCGAGTTGTTGCCGCAGATCGCGGTGCCGTACGGCGTCAACTGTCTGTGGGATCCAGAGGCGTCGATTGATTTGGCGGCGGCTGTAGATGCTAAGTTCATACGCGAGATCATCTCCGGGGTCTACGCGAGTGACTACGGGCTATGGAATACCAATCCCGGAGCGACTGTGCGGCATCGCATTGTAGTATCGGCCCAGGATGTCCGCATGATTTATAACATCGTGCCAGAGGCGGCCAAGTACCTCGCCGATCGCGACATCGCAGACATAGCGCGTTCCACGGAATTTGATCTTGGTCCGGACGCCATCTGCGTGTCCGGGCTCACCGCTGGTGCCGAGGCCGACACTCAGATTTTAACGGCAGTGAAGGGCGCCGTCGACCACACACCGGTGCTCTGCAACACGGGCGTTAACCTATCGAACATCGAGCGGCAGCTGGCGGTGGCGGATGGAGCCGTCTGCGCCACCACGTTCAAGATCGATGGCGTCTTCCAGAACGCTGTCGACCCGAAACGAGTTGAGCAATTCATGACCAAGGTCAGGCAGGTGCGAGCTGTTGATTAGCGGCAGCGCGACCTAACCGGCCAACATGCCCCGTACGACGGGCGCTATTCCATGCCCAAGACTCGCGTGCTGGTCAACGTCAAGGTGTACTTGGTCTATCGCGGATGCCGTCGCAACGGTGGCGGCGTCGAAAAAGCCAACCCCGTACTGCTCGGCGACGGCCTGATAGAGGCCGGCTAGCTCCTTCGATTTGGCAAGCGCGCCCATGTGGGCCAGCTCCGAGATCGAATTGTCGACGTCCTCGCCAATATGCGGCGGTGAGACCAGCAGTACCAGTGGCTTGCCAGTGAAGTTGTTGGCGCAGTACGTCAACGTCGTTGAGACCAGACGTGCCATCCCGCGCGCGATGTCGCGAGCCGACGCCGAGAAGTACCCCTTGACGTCGTTGGTGCCAAGCATCAGGATGACCATGTCGAACGGAGCCCTGGTCTCAAGCACTGGGATCAGTTGATCTAGCCCTCGCCTGCACGGTTCTGTTGGATCTTCCCACACGGTGGTCCGGCCGTTCAGCCCTTCCGGTATGACGCGGAATCCATCGCCGAGTGCGGCTTCGAGCACTCCCGGCCACCGTTCGTCGTCACCGAAGCGGCTGACCGGGCTACCCAGCGGAAGCAGTTCGTTTTCGGGCTTGTAGCCCCACGTCAACGAATCCCCGAACACTACGATTGTTTTCACGGAACCACCTTTCGATTGGGCTGGCCCTTGCTAACTTGGCATGCGGCGCAATCACGATTGTCCCATAATCCAATCAGGCCGACAAGTTCAAACAATGGCCGGGTAGCGGTACCACCGCGAGGATCTTGACCAACCATACTGCCGCGTAGCTGGGACTAGCCAGAGGATTCAGAGGCCATCCGGTCAATGATCAGTGGCGTCGCCGGCACCGGCTCGTCGCCAATCGTCACCGCGCCTGCCAGCGCTTGCCGCGCGTCGGCGAACCGCTCCGGGGTGTCGGTGTACAGGGTCATCAGCACGTCGCCCTGTCTCACCGCGTCGCCCGGCTTGACGCTGAGCACGACCCCAGCACCGGCCTGAACGGGGCTTTCCTTGCGCGTACGCCCGGCCCCGAGGCGCCAGGCCGCCACGCCGACCCCGTAGGCATCGAGACTAGTGACGTAGCCGGTGTCTGCCGCCAGAACCGGCTCGCTGTGGTGGGCCACCGGCAGGGCGGCGTCCGGATCACCGCCCTGGGCGCGCACCATGGCACGCCAGGTGTCCATCGCGGCGCCGCTCAACAGCAC
>Ga0123354_10007652_pt1 | contig 16311 bp, 9 predicted proteins | sample TergutLab28metaG_2_FD_97872 | JGI IMG/M metagenome (GOLD analysis project Ga0123354, IMG submission 97872) | Labiotermes labralis P4 segment gut microbial communities from Petit-Saut dam, French Guiana - Lab288 P4 | ecosystem: Host-associated > Arthropoda: Insects > Digestive system > Gut ...
AAATCCGATGGATTATTTATAGGGGGAAATAGATATGGATGTCAGGCAGGCAGTCAAAATAGCAATGCAAAATGAAGAATTTAAAAAACATGTTTCAATTACTTCAAAATTGACCGGAACAGATAAGGCTGGCCCATGCCTTATGTTTTCAATCAGTTCAGAATCATTTTATTATGGATATGACGTCATAGATCTTCAAACCGGAAAACATACGCCCGATCGTGCAAAAGAGCTGATTGAAAGCGGAAGGACGCTTGTTGTATCAAATAATTCAAAAAAGGCAGATCTGCTTTGTGTTAAAGGGCATAAAATAGAGGCTCTGAAATCCAACAGCCACTATATTGGCACGGTAGATGCCGAAGGTTTTCCGTTTTGCCGCATTTCCGAGGAGTACTTCAAATCTATGGAAAAGGCGCAGGACGCCCTTAATAAAAAAGCATTTACTCTAAGGAATGATTGAATCAGATATTAAACCCCCATCTGAGATGGGGAGAATAGAGTAAGAAGTATCGTTGCGTAGAGCAACAGAAACCTCCATGCTACAATGATATTGGTTTCACAGGCCATATCAAAACAGCGAAGGAGGTTTCAATGGACGATTCAAGTTTAGCACACACCCGATACAATTGCACGTACCATATCGTATTCATCCCAAAATACAGGCGCAAGGCGATGTATGGCGAGACAAAAAAAGGCATAGGGGAAATACTGCGGAAGTTGTGTGAAATGAAGGGCGTAACGTTGCTTGAAGGCGCGGTTTGCAAAGATCATGTTCATATTTACGTGGGCATACCGCCTAAGTTGGCCGTCGCGGAATTCATGGGATACCTGAAAGGCAAGAGCGCGCTTATGCTTTTCGACAGGTTTCCGCAATACAGGACGCAGGGGAAAAAGAATTTCTGGGCGCGGGGGTACTATGTTGCGACCGTCGGCAATGTGAACGAAGACACGATAAAGCAATACATCAAAGAGCAGGAAGAGAACGACAAATTAGAAGACAGTAAATAGGGCCCCGTAAGGGGCGGCAGGTATAATGTGCCTGTGAAACCCGCCTTTCAGGCGGTGCCGGTATCCTGCCCCGGAGGGGTTAATATCAAACCCCCACTTGAAGTGGGGGTCGGTGACTTGGAAGTTCATTTCTGCAATCAAACAGGCGGTTGCTTTAAGGATGATATAGGGCTGGAATTTAATGACATCCGTAATTCGGAACTTCCAGTATATAAGCATCATGCCAAAGGTGGGGATATAGGCAGATATGCTGACCATATAAAAATCGCGGGGCATTACGGCGCCTGGCATGTCATTGATGAGACTGATTATAAGGGTCAAAGGGTATTTCTGCTTGAGCATGAAGATTTTGGCGACGAAACCGCGGCGTTGATTGTCGATACGCGCGGCAATATTTTACTTGATGATGTATTTAATGGGTTTGAAGATTTAGGGGCGCTGGATTTGGCGGAAAATACGGATAAGCCATGTTCACCGGGACGGGAAAAGACATATTACTGCGTGACATCGTCTTTTTATGATGACGGAAGGGCCATGGCCAATATTACAGGAAGCCAAACGGCGGCAAAAGCGCCGGAAAACACGTGTGACGAGTTAAGAAAATGCGATGTTTATAATGATTGGTTTGACAGTCTGGAAAGTGCCAATACTTTCATAAAAACCGGTAATTTTGACAAAAAGGGAAGAGCGGGCAAGCATTTATCACGTCAAACAGATAAAACGAAAGCGTTTGAAATAAAACAAAAAGCAACAGAAAAACCACACGGCATCGGTTTGTAAGCGGAGGTATATTAATGGCATCCAAGTTACAGTATTATGCGGAGCTTTCTAAAAGCACCGCCGTTTCCCTGACAGAAAATGCTGATACATGGCTCTCATTTTTGAAGTCCGCCGCGTGGATGTATAAATACAGTTTTGATGAGCAGCTACTCATATATTCCCAGAAGCCGGAAGCTGAAATATGCGCACCCGCCGACGTATGGAGAAACCGCTACAACCGCTATATTAATAAAGGCGGGAAAGGCATAGCGCTGATCGATAAAAAAGACGGCGAATTAAGCCTGAAGTATGTGTATGATTATAACGACACCAGCGAAGGCTGGTATAACCCGAAAAAGGTATCCTTATGGAAAGTGGAAGAAGAGCATGAGGACCTGATATACCGCAGGCTGAATGAAAAATACGGCATCGATGCAGAATACGGCTATAACCTGATATCAAAAGCAGCGGGCAGGCTTTGCGACCGGTATTTAACCGAAAACGAAAATGAAATCAAATATATGCTCTATGGCAGCGAGCTTGATGTTTTTAACGACACCCAAAAGATGCTTCATTTTAAGGGGGCGGCCACAAACAGCGCTTCCCATGCCGCTTGCATCAGATGCGGCGTTGAAAGTTATACGGAGAATCATTTTACAAATATTAAAATCTTTGATACGCTGCCCGCGATAACTGCGGTAGGTGATGCTACAAGTAAGATTTCTGAAACGATAATAAGGGACGTCGAGTATGTTGTAAAGAGGTATTGGCGGGAGAAATCCGCAGGAAGGGGTGCAGGTCATGGCAAAAGAAATAACGTACAGGCAGGAAGGGGAGTATCTGATACCGGATATAGCGATACCGCCGCAGCCGGAGAGGGGCCTGACAAGATACGGCAGGATGAGGCTGAACTACCTGAAGGAGCACAAGGGGCTGCTGTACACACAGCTTTGCATGTCGGCGGAATTGAAGAAGCATTGCCTGGAGGTGGAGGACGAGGTGGAAGCGAGGGTAGACATCCTGACAGCGCAGATGAAAGTCATGTACAACATCACGGAAGAACTGAAGGCAAGCGATCAGATGAAATGGATAGGCCTCATGAACAATATCAGAGCCCAGGCGGAGGAGATAGCCTTCAACGAACTGATATTCATATAGGAGGCGCCGGCACATCAGGATTGGAAAGCGTATCGTTAATTAACGATTCAATAGCGCCATCATCCGTTACGCTTGAAGAAGCCGACGCAATATTGAGGCACGGCAGCACACACGAAAACGGCCTGCTGCGTATTGTTTCCCACTTTTCATATAGTAAATCCAAAGCGGCCGACATTGATTTTTTGCGGAACGAATACACACTCGGATCAACGACAGCGTTCAGAGGGCTTAAAGGCCATGGGTTCGGCTTTAATGGCCGGGAAACTTCAATCTGGATTAATGAAGCCGGAATAAAAATAAGCCGTGGCAAGTCGGCGATATACGCAAAAGATTACGCGGTTATCACATGGGAAGCCGCCGCTGCGCGTATAAGGGAGCTTTATGACACGGGTCTTTACTTCAACGGGGATGTGTTTGACGAAGCCGTTTATAACGAATATTTTGAAACTGCAAGCAAGCTCTTACTGTTTTACAAAGATGATATAGGGGGCTTCAGGAACATCCCCGAAGCTTGGGAAACGGCAGGCGCCGGATTCCCCGATATGCGCAAGACTTTGATTTCACTTCTGCAAGACAAGGGCGAAAATGGCGGTTACTTTACGATTTGCCATGCATTAATAAATGATGTTGCCGCGCTATCTAAAGAGTTTATTGCGAAGAAACATTTTATCATAAACCCTGCGGAACTGCTTCAAAGCGTAGAAGACCTTAATATCGCACGGCATAAGCCTGCATCGGGCAAATACTTGCCTGTCAGTTACGGCGAGTTTATTACCGACGATGTTATTGATTATGAGCTTGTGAAAGGGCCGGGAACCGCAAATAGCAAAAATCGCATCTTATCATTTTTCCTTAAAGAGAAGTCCTTGCATGAAAGGGCGGGCTTCCTAAAAGATGAATACGGGAGCGGCAGCGGGCAAACCTGGGGAAACGGGGGTAAATTGTCATGCGGAGGTAATGGGATATTGTTTGAGGCCGATAAGTGCGAACCCATGGTCGTCAGCTACATCAATGCCGCTGAACGTATTGGCAGCCTTATCGACAACGGAAAGTATATGGACGCCGGCGAGATTAACAAGACGCAGGATTACGCCTTTTTACAGCTCGCAGCCGGAATAAGCGGTTTTTATTCAGGTGCGAACGGTAACAATAAAGGTCCTTTCGACCAAGGCTTGGATTTTTACAATCCTGATGAAAAGGAATGGATAGCAATAGGTGATTTTCTTGGAGCGAAGGCAAAAGTCGGGGCGACGCTTGATGAAATGCGTTATATGCTCGAAGATACCCCCGTAAACAGCGAGGATTATTTTGCAAGAAAATCGGCATATGCCAACATATCTGATTTCCTAAACGGAACATATGACCTGTTCCCGGATATTTCAAAACTCCCCGTTCCTGTTGGTTTTGATTTTACACAATATGGATCAGGGCAAATATCCGAGCCGGAGGAGGAACGTAGTACGGCTGAACACGGCGCTGTTTTTGCAAAACCTGAAACGCCCCGCGCTTACTTTATTTCCGGGCCATCAAGCCACCGTGCAGGGGCGGGAACATCTGTCGCAAGCGAAACAGATTTCACAGAGTCAGAAAAAGAAGATGACGGGCAGATAAGTATTTTTGACATTGAAGCGGACGCGGCGGTTTCTGATGAACCGGCACAAAGCGTTGAAGGCGATATGAAACCCGTTTTTTCAAAAGACAATGAACAGTCGCCGGAAAAATCCGTTGTACCATATGAACTGTCAAATTACCGTATAACAGACGACGCCCTTGGAAAGGGGAGCGCATCAGAAAAATACCGCATGAACATGAACGCGATCAAAACCCTGCGTGAGATCGAGGCCGGGAACAGGGACGCAACCGCCGATGAGCAGGATATACTATCAAAATATATTGGATGGGGCGGCCTGCCGCAGGTTTTCGATCCTGATAATGAAAAGTATCACAGGCAATATCATGAACTGAAAGACCTCCTTTCCGATGAGGAATACGCAGCTGCAAGAGGCAGCACGATCAACGCTCATTTTACCTCCCCGACCATAATACGGGGGATCTACAGCGCGGTTTCAAACCTTGGGTTCAAAGGCGGAAACATACTTGAGCCGTCATGCGGAACCGGGAATTTTTTAGGGCTGATCCCCGGTCAAATGGGGGGTTCAAACATTACCGGGGTAGAGCTTGACCTGATTACCGGCAGCATAGCAAAGAAACTATATCCGAATTCTGACATTAAAGTCATGGGTTTTGAAAATGCGGAGCTGCCCGATAATTTTTTCGACCTCGTGATCGGGAACATACCCTTTGGCAACTATGGTTTGGCTGACAAAAGGTATGACAAATATAATTTCCTAATCCATGACTATTTTTTCGCAAAAGCAATAGACAAGGTAAGGCCGGGCGGGATAATAGCCCTTATAAGCTCAAAAGGCACCCTCGACAAATCAAATCCTTCTGTAAGGAAATACATTGCGCAGAGAGCCGAACTCCTCGGCGCTGTCAGGCTCCCGAACAACGCCTTTTTAAAAAACGCGGGGACGAGTGTAACGAGCGATATAATATTTTTACAGAAGCGCGGGCGAATGACCGCCGAAGAGCCGGAGTGGGTGTATTTAGGGCTTACAAATGATGGAATAGCCATTAACAGCTATTTTGCCGAAAATCCTCATATGGTTTTAGGCAAGATGGTAAAAGGCATGTCAATGTACGGGAATGAAGCTGAAACAACATGCGAGCCTGTCTTGGGCGCGGTGCTTTCCGAACAATTAAGCGCTGCGCTATCCAATATCTCAGGGCGGGTATTTGATGTTGAACCCGACATGCAGGATAACTACGGTTTCAGCGACAGCATCCCCGCAGATCCGAACGTGCGGAACTTTTCGTATGCCCTTGCGGACGGCGTTGTCTACTACCGTGAAAACAGCCGCATGTACCCCGATAAACTGCCAGCGCAGACCTTGGAACGAATCAAAGGCATGGTCGGCATTCGGGATTGTGTCCATGAGCTTATTTCAATTCAGCTTGAAGAGCAGGGCGAGAGCCTGATAACCGGAAAACAGGCGGAACTGAATATACTGCATGATAAATTCATAAAGAAATACGGCCTAATAAACAGCGGCGCAAATAAGGTCGCTTTTTCAAAAGATTCTTCTTGCGCGTTGCTTTCGTCCCTTGAGATACTGGGCGAAGACGGAAACCTTGAGCGCAAGGCGGACATTTTCACAAAACGCACCATAAACATGAAAACAGCCGTCACGTCTGTTGATACCGCAAGCGAGGCGTTAGCCGTATCGCTCTCTGAGCGTGGCGGGGTTGATTTGATATACATGGCTGATCTTTTGGGCGGCGCCGATAAAATCGAAGGCATGCTTTCAGGATTGCACGGCGTAATATTCAAAGACCCCGACACAGGCCCGCTCGATTTCAATGGGAAATGGAATGAAGGATGGCAGACAGCCGATGAATATTTGTCGGGGAATGTAAGGAATAAACTTGTCCGGGCCAAACTCGCGGCTGAGGCATACCCTGAATTTGATGCGAATGTAAGCGCGCTCGAATACGTTATGCCGGCGGATTTGGGCGCAAGCGAGATATCGGTCAGGCTCGGCGCGATATGGATTGATGTGAAATACATTGATGAGTTCATGCATGAGCATTTTCAGACACCCAAAAACCTAAAGGGGATCATTTCAACGCACTTTTCCCCTGTGACCGCGGAGTGGAACATCTCTAAGAAAACACATATCGGCCCTAACGATGTGACTGCAAGCATAACGTATGGCACGAGCAGGATCAACGCCTATCAAATCCTTGAAAACACATTGAACCTCAGGGATGTACGGATTTACGACGTTATTGAGGTCACCGGCAAGGAAAAGCGCGTGCTCAATAAGAAAGAAACGACGCTCGCATCACAAAAACAGGAAGCCATAGGACAGGCGTTTAAGGACTGGATTTGGAAAGACCCTGAACGCAGGGAAGCGCTTGTGCGGGCATACAATGACCGGTTTAACAGCATAAGGCCGAGGGAGCATGACGGATCCCACCTGCGATTTCCCGGAATGAACCTGGAGATTTCCCTTCATCAGCATCAGCTAAATGCTATCGCCCGTCAATTATATGGCGGCAACACATTGCTAGCGCATGTCGTAGGCTCTGGCAAGACGTATGAAATGGTTGCGGCGGCAATGGAATCCAAGCGGCTGGGGATATGCGGCAAAAGCCTCATCGTCGTACCCAATCATCTGACCGGTGACTGGGCCTCGATGTTCATGCGTTTGTATCCGGCAGCTAATATCCTTGCGGCAACGTCAAAGGATTTTGAAAAGGGCAATCGAAAACGGCTTTTCGCGAGAATTTCAACTGGTGATTATGACGCCATCATAATCGGGCATTCGCAGCTTGAAAAGATACCTCTTTCCAAGGAGAGGCAGATACGGCTCATAAATTCGCAGTTAAACGATGTCACCAGCGGCATTAAAGAGGCAAAGGAAAACAAAGCCGAGCGTTATACCGTTAAGCAGCTTGAAATCTTGAGGAAAAACCTTTACGCGCAACTTGTGAAGCTTAATGGCGACAGCGGCAAGGATGATGCTTTGTGTTTTGAGGAACTTGGCGTCGACAGGCTTTTCGTGGATGAAGCCCACAGCTTTAAAAACCTGTTCCTGTATACCAAAATGCGCAACATCGCAGGCATATCCGCTTCCAATGCGAAAAAATCGAGCGACCTTTTTGCGAAATGCCGCTATATGGATGAGATCACCGGCGGAAAAGGCGTCGTATTTGCGACAGGCACCCCCATATCCAATTCCATGACTGAAATGTATACCATGCAAAGATACCTGCAGCATGATGAATTGGAAAAAATCGGCCTCGTTCACTTTGACGCGTGGGCGTCGACTTTCGGTGAGACAGTCACAGCTATCGAGCTGGCGCCGGAGGGCAACGGATACCGCGCCAGGACCAGGTTTTCAAAGTTCTATAACATGCCGGAGCTGATGTCGATCTTTAAGGAAGCCGCAGACATACAGACCGCAGACATGGTCAACCTTCCCGTTCCCGCCGTGAATTACGAGACGGTCGCCGTCCCGCCGTCTGATATGCAGAAAGATATGATTGACGCGCTTTCCCAAAGGGCGAAAGCAGTTCATGACCGGCTTGTCAGGCCGGAAGAGGACAATATGCTAAAGATCACCACGGACGGCCGTAAAATCGGCCTTGACCAAAGGCTGATGAACGATATGCTCCCCGATGAACCGGCAAGCAAGGTAAACGCCTGCGTGGACAATGTCTTCAGGATATGGGGCGAAACAAAAACGAACAGGCTTACGCAGCTAATATTCTGCGATTTTTCAACGCCCAATTCAGACGGGCGCTTCAACCTATACGACGATATAAAAGGCAAGCTGATTAAAAAGGGCGTACCGGAAGGCGAAATCAAGTTTATACACGACGCGAACAGCGAAATACGCAAAAAAACCCTGTTTTCCGATGTGAGGAATAGCAAAGTACGGCTGCTTTTAGGCTCAACCCAAAAGATGGGGGCGGGAACTAACGTGCAGGACAAACTGATCGCCATACACGACCTCGATTGTCCGTGGCGGCCTTCCGATCTCGAACAAAGGGCGGGAAGGATCGCGCGGCAGGGAAACAACAACCCCGAGGTCTATATCTATCGTTATGTCACGGAAAGCACCTTTGACGCATATCTGTACCAGACGATTGAGAATAAACAGAAGTTCATAAGCCAGATAATGACAAGCAAGTCGCCAGTACGTTCCTGCGAGGACGTTGACGAGGCCGTGCTGTCATATGCGGAAATAAAAGCCCTCTGCGCCGGGAACCCGCTCATTAAGGAAAAAATGGGCCTTGACATTGCCGTGGCTCGGCTGCGGCTCTTGAAATCAAATCATATGAGCAACCAGTACCGGCTACAGGACATGCTCATTAAAAGCCTGCCCATCGGGATTAAGCATGCAGAAGAAAGGATTAACAGCATTGAAACGGATATGGCCCGCCTTGCCGCATCAACTTTTTTGAACGATAACGGGTTTTCACCGATGGTCATTGACGGCGTGACTTATAAAGACAGGGCGGAAGCGGGCACTGCGTTCCTTGAATGTATAAATAAGCCGCAGCAAAATAAAGAGGTCAGTTACAGGGGGTTTAAGGTCAATGTTGCTTTTGATTGCTTTAAAAAAGAACAGCAGGCGCTCATAATGGGGAGCCTGACGTATAAGGCGCCCCTTTCCAATGATGCTTCCGGCAATATAACAAGGCTTAATAACGCCTTTAAAAGCCTGCCCGAACACTTGAACTCGGCGAAAAGGGAACTCGTTTCACTACAAGAGCAGGCAAAAAACGCCCAAACTGAACTTGCCACTCCTTTCCAATTTGAGCGGGAGCTTGCCGTGAAGGCCGACCGCCTCGCGGCGCTCGACGCCGAGCTTAACATGGAAAACACCATAGAGGATTTGCCTGACGAGAATGAGGCGCAAGCCACTGCCGCCAATACGCTTCACAATTCAAAAGCAAAGGAGGACGTTTCATTGGAGAAATCCCTTTATTCAAAATTTGAAACAATGTTTCCAGAACAAATAAACCGTGAACCTGATATTTTAAGTAAGGAATACAGTTATGTCCGCTATGAATCCGAAGGCTTTGACCCGCTGTCAATCGAATGGGTCGGTGACGACAGGATATCGATCATGCAAACATATACGCTAAACGGTGATTTGATGTACGCGCCAATGATGGTATTCGAAATTTCCAATGGCCATATGGCAGCCGTTGAATATGAGATGAGCGCGCCGCCGCTTTATCAATATATCGATGATAACGGCGCCGGGCATATCGTCGACGGTAACGGCGCGAAGACCGCAGCGCCTGCCCTTCAAGCCGAATTAAACGCGTTTGCCGCAACATGGTTCGACAATATAAGGGGCCAGGGCTATATGCCTGTCAGGGGCATTACTGTTATAAAAGGCGAAGAGGTTCAGGTTGTTTTTGACAAAAGCGGATCGCCGCCCGCCCCTGAAAAGGAAAAACCGGAAAAGCAATATGACCTGCATTACGGATTCATGGGGGGTGGCCTTGCAGTCTGGAACCGGCTTGAAGAAAAAAACAAGGACTATGTTACTGTTGCGCGTATCAATCCTGACAGAAAGGTGACTTTCCTTGAAAAACGCTTGCCTGATAACGTTAAAAACTATATTAACCATCTTGCCCTTTCTTCTGATGAAAGAATTTCCGAGTCACAACAGGAATCCCGCGTATTTCATACGCCGCCTGATTTTCCCGATCCGAATGTAAGCATAAAAGACATGCTTAATTACGGGTACCATGGCACACAGATGTTACCGCTCACGAAAGAATTCGCGGGAGAGCTTTTTACGGAGGATTTGCGGGTCTATATCCTTTATAAGGATGACAGTGAGGATTTAGTATGTGACAGTAAGGACATTCGCTCGCATAACGGCCTTTTCGGCGTGGAAAAATCCCAATGGGAGCCTTATATCAAGCGGATTTATACCGGCGGGAAAATTGAGGGCGGAAAGGAAAAGGAAAACAGCCTATTAAACAACAACGCAATGTTCGGGATTTATCAAATCAGGGAGGGCCCCCAAAATAAAAACCTGAGTTTTTCCTCATTGGAGGAATTGGAAAAAATGGGCTGCTGCGTGGAAAAAGGCAATTACGATCTCGTCCATATCGGGGATTTGTCTGCTTATGAAACAAAAGATATCCTTGACGGCAAACATGAATCTGTGCTTCAGAAAATCTATGAAGAGTTTAATATACGCAATCCTGAAGGTTTCGAGGGGCATTCCCTTTCTGTCAGCGATATTGTCGCGCTTAATTATGACGGGGCCATAAAGGCGTACTATTGTGATAAAACAGGATGGGCCAGCCTTGACAGTGAAAGTTTTTTTAAGCAAGGATTGAAATTTACCGATAAAAAAGGCAAGATGTCTATTGTAAGGGATTCGTTCAATTCGGATGAGCTGAAATCTCGGATTGCCAACATGTTTAACCGTGAACACGGGGAGCGCGATATATCCTTGGCATCACGCCCGATTTAGTGATAAGCCCATGGCTAAAAATTTATCCGTTTTTGCATTGGTTGACCTGTAAAGAAAAAGGGAGACTTGAAATATGTAGACCCAAAGATGACCATATCTTTGAAACCGGAGATAATGATTGCCTTATGATTTGTCCCAAGTGCGGTAAAAAATATCATTTGTGTCATGTGATACGAGATAATGTGATAGATTTTACAAAACATGATTAAAAGTTTGTTCAATTATAAACATTAAACATAGGTGCCTAATTGCTTTACATTGTAAACCAAAAGTGGCATAATACATATATCATATAAAGGAAGGAAGTGCTTTAAATTGGCAACTACAAGTATGAATATAAGGACAGATAGCGATATTAAAAAGCAAGCAGAAGAATTATTCGAAGAATTTGGCTTATCAATGACAAGTGCGGTCAACATGTTTTTACGCCAGGCGGTAAGGGAAAAATCCATTCCTTTTAATATTACATTAAACACAGAGTTAAGGAAAGAAGACGATAAAAGACAACGCGCTTCGTGGCTTAAAAGGTTAGATACTTTGACCGAATTGTCTGAGGATGAGGAATTGATCTATATACCGCGTTCAAATGAAATGCGTGGACCTGTTGATTTGTCGTAATAGGGGTGAAAGAATGGTTTATGCTTTAGATACAAATATTGTTATTAATTATTTGCGAAATGAACCGAATGTACGCTTGCATTTTTCTAACGCAATAAAAAAAGGGGATGACATAGTTATTCCAAGAATAGTAAATTATGAAATATGGCGTGGTTTCCGTATTCAACATGTACCGAACAAAGAAAATCTTTATCGGGAATTAATTGGTCAAACGGGTTCAGCTACTTTCTGTAATATAGCGGAAATGGATGTATATTGTTGGGAACGCGCGGAAGATGTTTATGGGACTCTATATCATAAACGCCTCACTGTTGGGGAAATGGATATATTGATAGCCGCGTTATGCCTTGAAAATAATTATACGCTTATAACAAATAACTTAAAGGATTTTGCAAATATAGATGGATTAGCTATTGAGGATTGGACAATATAAAACAACGTAATTAAAAATGGAACGGCTGCGTATGTCCCCGATGCGGAAAAACCCGCGATGAAGGCCATGACTGGGATGGTGATGCATGCCGACTATGCGGGAAAAAGAAAGGGCTGAATGACAAATTCAGGAATTCGGCCATAAGCGCCTGCCTTTTTTGCATCTGGAGAAAAAGAACAATAGAGTAGCTTTAGGGGCGGCAATTTTTGTATTTGTTATGATTGCCGTATTTGGTATAATATCGTTGCCTGAAGATAATACGGAAACGGGTCCTGCCGATGGCAGCTCTCAGGTCATCGCGGATGAATCAAATGCGGGCATCCCTTCCCCCTCGCAGAATACCAGCGGGCAACAAGACTTAGCCCCCGCCATTTCTAATCCGGCAAGCAAAGCTTATTCTTTAGATACCAAAGCGGAATTCAATAATCTCGGGTTTAAAGTTGACGGCACATGGCGGCTTGAAAGCGACGACGGCGGTGACAACTATTATTTTGAAGGCGGGAGGGCAAACGATTTCAACGGTTTCCTGACACTTGTAAATTGGTTTAACGATTACGATATGGGCAAAACCAATCTGGCGGAATCAGATTTGGGAGTTATGAAACAATTTATTACAGATAGTGTGGCTTCCGTATCTTTTTCCGGTGAACCTGAAAGAGTAAATGTGGCGGGCAAAGACGGCTGGCTGCTTTCATATGAAGGAATATATTCAGACGAAAGCGAGGGCATTACAGAAACACCCATGCATATGGAAAACCTGTTTTTCATCGACAATGAACAGATCCTCCGTATGATATGGGTTGGCGCTCCCCTCGGCAGCAAAGATGAATATAAAGACTTATTAAGGGAATTTAGGAACTGTAAAATAATAACTTGCGAATATGGATGATGTATAGTATAATTGCCGCATCATCAAGAAAAGGGGCGCGGCGATTGGACAGGGATCAAATACGGGTGCTTTGGGACAGCATGAAACCACAGCTTAACGAGATGCAGCGGAGGCAGTATGCGGCCACGTTGTCCCAAGCATACGGATACGGCGGCGCGACGGTGATACACGAAGTAACGGGTGTTTCTTTAAACACCATAACAGCCGGGAAGAAAGATCTGGGGCGCCGATCTGAAATAGGGGCGGGGAGGGTCAGGAAGGTTGGCGGGGGCCCGAAATGGCTTGAGGAAAAGCATCCTGATATCCAAAAGCAAGTGCGGGGAATAGTTGATGACAGCACGTATGGGACACCGGAGAAAGCATTGTCGTGGACAACGGAGAGCCTGCGCTCAATACAAAACACATTGGCAGTGAAGTATGGCGTTAATGCAAGCCACGTGACGGTCGGCGCGATACTGGAAGGCTTGGGTTATAGCAAGCAGGCCAATCAGAAAATGCCGCAAGCAGGGATCCCCCATCCGGACAGGGACGCGCAGTTTGAGTTTATAAACGAAAAGGCAAAAGGGTACATGGCAGCGGGCGAGCCGGTTATCTCGGTAGATACGAAGAAGAAGGAAAATATCGGGAACTTTAAGAATCCGGGGCGGGAATACCGCAGAAGCAAAGACCCGCGTAAAGTCCTTGACCATGATTTCCCGCTAAAAGAACTCGGAAAAATTGCGCCCTATGGCGTCTACAACCTCAATCACAACATCGGCTTTGTCAATGTAGGCACCAGCCACGATACGGCTGAATTTGCGGCCGAGAGCATTTCGCGCTGGTGGGGCGCCGTTGGCAAACGTACCTTCCCAAACGCAGGCAGGCTATTGATCACATGTGATTGCGGGGGCAGCAACGGCAACCGGAGAAGGTTGTGGAAATATCAACTGAGCCAGTTGGCAAAGCGGATAGGCATTGAAATCCATGTAAGCCACTTCCCGCCGGGTACGTCTAAATGGAACAAGGTAGAGCACCGGCTTTTCTGTTACATCAGTAAAAACTGGCAGGGCAAGCCACTGATAGATGTCGAAACCGCGATTGAGCTGATCGGGTCGACAACGACAAAGGCGGGGTTGAAAGTTATATGCCAGCGTGACGACAATGTATATGAACTCGCAGCAGCTGTATCTGATGAGGATTTTGATTCAATCAATATGGAAGAAATTGCTCCGTTTGAAAGTTGGAATTACATTATCAAGCCATAATGTTTTCATAAGTTATTATTTTACAGTTCCTTAGCAAGACAATAACCATTGCATCCGCGCAAAACCAACTGAAGCGCAAGAACAGACAGAATCCGCCGCTTCGCCCATTAAGACAGAAACCCAGGAGCAGGCAGAATTCCCTGCCGCAGAATCCCAAGAAGTGCCGCAAGACCAAACCAAACCTTCCCCTGCGCCTGCCCCTGAGCAACAAGTCAGCAATTCGTCAAATCAGGACATAACAGTATATGTCACCAAAACTGGCACTAAATATCATGTCGACGGCTGCCGATATTTAAACAATAGCAAAATCCCCATGTCGTTAGCAGAAGCTAAAGCAAAGGGCTATACACCATGCGGGACATGCCACCCGCCAAATTAGAGTGTAATATCTACATTAAGATTTTGCTCGCCTTATAAGGTTTGCTGCGGAGCAATCGGAGAGCAGACGGTCTTGATGTACCGGAATCTATAACATTGATATTTTTCAGCGAAGGCCACGCAGCAAGTGATTTTTCGCGATTGTTTTTAACCGGGGGCGCAACTCTTCCCAAAATGATTATTTTGGGAAGAGTTGCGCCCGGATGCGGCGTTTTCAACGCCCCCCGCCCTTCATTCAAAAATGGTAATCCCCCCTGCCCGACAAAAATGGCAATTCGATTTTTATATAAAAATACTTGAAATGTTGATATTTCAATGTTAATATTGATTCATGGGTATTAATAGGAGATAAAAGACGAAAAGATCAACTGGAAGCGATGGTATTTTATGGCACTCAAAATGATGGGTTTTCTTCAATGAAAAGTATGCTGCCCTGTAACATGGGGACAAATAATTAGTGTCTGCTGAATAACGTAAAATACGTTATTCAGCTACAGGCGAAGCCTGAAGCGGGCTTAATAGCGCAGTTGCCCGCCAGCCGGGCCATAATTAAGACAGACAGATTCTGCGACAGAGGCGGGATATGGACATAAGAGATATTAAAAAAGCAAACATATCAAGCGTACTATATAGGGATATTTTCAGCAGGCGTGAATATTCAATAATGATCGAACACGAGCAAAACGGTAGAAAAATCAAGGAACTCGCGGACATGTATCATATATCCTCAAACGGGATGACGCAAATCTACAATAGAATTAAAAGAAAGCAAGTGCTTTACTATTTAAAAGCAATAAAAAATGCCGGCATCACAAGTAATGGTAACGTCCTGTCTGAATTTGGGCTATACTGCAATTATGGGAATTATAAATATGCCGCCGCATTTCTGGAACAAAAGTATTACGATATTTTATCTGCCTATCGAAAAGATGAACCGAAAAACCCTATTGCTGTATCAGAAATTAATCCGGAGTACAAGCCAGCGATGCCAGTAATAAAAGTTTGGAAAAGCGAGGACTTATCTGAAGTTGATTGCGAAGGGTATATTGTAGAAACGTATGATAGTTTAATCAATATTCATTATAGAATATTTTTAAGCGACAGCGAAGCATTAATAATAAAGCTTAAAGATGAGGAGAAAAGAACTTGCAAGGAAATTGCCAGACAATTGAAAATAACTGACGCAACGGCAAAACGGATTTATTCCATCGCAAAGTTGGTACAGCTTCAAATAAGGCTGTCACTTATAAAAGGAGCTACCGGTAAAAGTATTTCTGAACTACTTGATGAGAAAAATAAGTTCCTCGAAAAATATTGGGGGAAATTGCGGCCTCACTGTTGGAAGATCACTGAAAATTATTTCAAAGAGGCTTACAAAGAAATACAGGTTATGTAGATCATAAAATCTGACTACAGTTTTACCTTACTGCTTCCCGCCGATAAAAGAATTTACCGAAGCGCATCGCACAGTGGCGTTGATGTTGCGGTATCAGGAGTTAACGAATAAAAATGTGTGACTCTTAAATTTTCGAGCCCCTATTTTGCGTTTTAAGCCGCTTTTTTAATGTTTTGGCAATATGGCCTTTGAACCTTACGGTTTGACGGCTTTTTTATTTATGGAGGACTCAATGAAAAAGACATATTTGATACCGCACAATTACACGGACAACGGAAGGATATTCAATATGATAGAAAAAGGCGTCGCCGTAAAAGCCCTCCTGTTTCCCGCGCCTGTTTTCGTCATTG
>Ga0123354_10007653_pt1 | contig 16311 bp, 10 predicted proteins | sample TergutLab28metaG_2_FD_97872 | JGI IMG/M metagenome (GOLD analysis project Ga0123354, IMG submission 97872) | Labiotermes labralis P4 segment gut microbial communities from Petit-Saut dam, French Guiana - Lab288 P4 | ecosystem: Host-associated > Arthropoda: Insects > Digestive system > Gut ...
GCAGGAATATGTGGTTTCTGTAATGTTAATATCTGTACTTAACATCAAACTAACTTGTGAGTGACATAAAGCCATTAAATTGAACTACAAAAACACTCGCACTCATGTCATAGTTGTCCTTATTGCCGTCATATGATACCACACTCAAGGAGGGAAATGATTAAGATTGTCAGCTGACAGGTACAGTGTGTGGACCCGCAAGAAGACCACACTTTTCTCTGGCCATTATCTCCGTAACCGTTCAACTTTGCACATAGGTGTTTTGGGTTATATCGGTATACTTTAACATAGGGAACACCCTCCCGAAGTCTGGCACATTCCTCCTGGGACACCCTGTATATATGTGTATATGTATATATATATATATATATATAATTACTAGTCGTGTCCCCATAATTTGATGGGCCGCCATAATATTAATGAGCATCTCTACTGAGGCATACCGACCATACCGGCCAAACTAACAAACCTCTGGTATCATGCACAAGCCAACTGAATTGTAACCCATTTTGTTTTGGCATGTGGTAGTGCCACCTTAGCTGAGATTGTCATTTGTTTAATCTACATTTACCTCATGCATGAGACTGCTTCCATCTGGTTTTGCTGTGTTGTGCTATATGCTCGGTGCTTGGCTGTTTCATCAGTCTTGTCCCATTCTTCACAGAGAAAATGCTGTGTTGTGTTATTACGCTTGTTGCTCAAATGTTTTTCTTGGCCTCAGCACATATATCACTGAGGCCTATTGTGTGTAGTAAGAGTGTTAACTAGAAACTGTATTATCCAAACTATTTCTAAAATTTATATTTAGGCATGAAATCTGGGACTTTATTACACGAAATAATAAAAGTTTGCAACATTTTTCTGATCAGGGTTTAGAAATACCATATGCCATCAGTTGCAGATGGAAGCTGAAGTACTGCAGGAAGTGGAAGAGAAGAGTGTAATGGACAAACCAGAGAAAGAGCTAAGCAACTTGCATGAGTTGAAGAAGGTACATAAATATTTCTTTAACTACCATTTAATAATCGCACTATGGCCCAGGGGTTGACTCACCCTCTAACAAAAATGAGTACCAGAAGCATTTCCTGGGGGTAAAGGCGGCCGGTGCATAAGGCTGACAACGTTACCACCATCCTGTGCCGTTGTCATGAAATCTGGGAACCTTAACTTCCTGGAACCCTCTTGGCCACTCCAGGCTTGTAATGGGACTGCTTTACCTTTACCATTTAATTAGTGTTTCATTTGCCAGTGGTAGGATATGTACAATGCTCTGGAAAGTGTTTGGGGCTCAAGAGGATGGAATCAGTTAGGATATATTATAATGAAGAAATTCATGTTGTGTGTGCATTAGTATTAATTTTGCTAGAAGTGTGAAACTTAAGGGGCTGTGATGGGTTAGACTTTGGGCTATGATAAGGAAGACAAATGATTAATACAGAATAACGGAGGTGGGAATATAATATTATGATAGGTTTTAGGAAAATAAGACAAGAAATGGATGGAACTGGCTCATGAACATGTTTAGTGGCAGGTTTTGGAATTAGCAGTATTGAATTATCAAGTTCTGCTACCACAGTAAGAGAAAAGTTTATTGATGACCACAGTATTAAATTTAATTACAATCCATTCAGTGGGCAGGATTTTTTTTTTACACAGAGACTGATAGCAGGCATGGCAGACACTGAAATTTGAGCTGGAACAACCTCAAGATGGTTTGCAAACTTTTTGCATGTACCTTATTAGTGGTGGCAATGTGACTGTGTTCCAGTCAGTGTTTGTGCAGCGGGAGGCCCTCATGATTCGGGCCAACAGTGTCAAGAAAGCAATTCAGCAGTTAGTGAAGCATGCAGAACAGGCTGTCGATGAACAGAACAAAACTCGTGCTGGCCCCAGCTTTTTGATCACACCACCACCTCCTGATGAGGAAGAGTTTAGTAGCAGTAAGACACTAGACATTCCAAGCCTTCCTCAGAAAAGCAACATGCTCAAGGTACCTTACAACATGCTTGTCCTGTTGTTTAATTTTCTGCATTTTTCTGTGGTCACACTTATGTGATAATGCTATGTGTTGTCCTAGAAAGTAAGTTGTATCACACTTGTATATTGTCTGATACTATGTGATTTCATTTTTTAGCATCATATGTGTTGACCATTTAAATGTTTAAATGGGAGTAGTGGATTATTTGCTTTAATGGACAACAACCCAGTATTTTTCCCACACGGTTTAATGGTGAGTTTCACTTGGGCTCCATAATGAACAGCCTTTAACCTTTATCCGCCTAACGCACTGAATCCTTTTAAATCAGCATCTTCCGAACGCACTGATGTGGTGCACTGCGGCCATTTAAATGTTCTGTACACTCATGTAGAGGCTTAGAATTATAGCCCCACTCATTATCTCCACATTTTATAATGGTTTGTGGTCATATTCACACTCCGGCCACTTTACCCAATTAGGTACATATGCACCTCATGAATACCAAATTTCTAGGCAGCCTGTAATCTTCAAAACCTCATATGTTTGTTTTTATGCTAAGCAACTGACCCCTTTCATTTCCTTCTGAAGGAACATTTAGCTATGCTGCTCCTTAGTTGCATGACTTTGTCAGCAAATTCCAATGCAAAGCCTCATTCAATTTGCCAAGTGCTGCTGTTACAAGAATTCTATTTGTGAATTTGTGATGGTGTGCTTCCTATAAGAATTGTCTTGTTGTGTACCCTGCTGTATACCCCCCCCCACAAAGTACTACATCATTTTGTAACTGATATATTAGACTGTTAGTGATCCTGTAGCCAAACAGAGATACTCTTTATGTGTACCGTTGCAGGATATATTACTGCCAAAAGGGACTAAGCACCAACTGTCTGTATATGATAAAATGCCAATGGTATATTTTCCCTAAGGCCTGTGTTTCATTTCAGTTCAGTTTCTGCCGTATTTGAGAAGGATGGTTTGAAATATAAGATAAACAGTTTGCATAAGTTCACCCACACAAATAAGTGTAGGTAATTGCTGGCTGCCCTATGAGGTCATGATTTTCCCATAACTTGTACTGAAAGTGAGAAGCCTCGGTTGCAAACTCCACTGGGCTTATAATTCCAGCTGCAGTTTGATATTAGAAATAAACAGCCTGATCTGTAAATAGTAGAGCCACAAACCAGCTGAAATAATATGGCATTTCAATGCGTTACCACTTGTTCCAACTTTGTAATAATAAGCCAGACTGAGTCAGCAGTCTGCGATGTCTGTGCGTAACAGAGCCAGTTTCCTGTCCCCAAACCGGATATCTGAACTGGTTTGGGACAGCGAGAGTGAAGAAGCGGGGGCATCGAGTGACTGCATTATTTATTTATGCAATAGAATTTTATGCATTTTTAGACAACCACTGAAATATCTCTGTTTTAGTTACTCTTTCCTTGATGGAGTAAGGAAATACCCTGTAGAAATTCTTGATTCCCCATGATGAAAAACATACTGGAAACGATAACGCATGTTGTTACACTGGAACAAAACTCAAAAAACACAGGTCTTTCTCGGTTCATGATGGTGTCGCGTGTGACTAGCGAGTGGTGTGAAGAGAAAAGTTGTTAGTGAGGGGCTGAGAAAGTATGATGTGTGTGTGAAGTAAGATGATGTGTCTGACACCACCATGCCGAGGCACAAACCCACAAATCCTGAAACTGGAATTTCCGTTGTAAACTTGGGGCCCAAAGCAGAAATGTAAGTAAAGTAAATTAAAATTATAATTTTTTTAAAATTAACTTCCTGCATTTAGGCACTAAATATTTCTAGTGAATTTTTTTTTTGAACTGAAGTATCACTGATTTATTCCCAACACAATGCAGATTATTGCATTATTTCATTATCTTTGGTTCATAATATATAAACGTTTATGTTCAAACATTCACAATGATTTAAAGGGCCATCACGGAGAAAATTCCGTACCTGGAACATGAAGACTGAATTAAAGGTCCATAGGATAAAGTTTAAATTAGTGCTGTTGGTAACAGGAATGTATAACATGTTTTCTTGCAGATAGGAACCACAGTTTTAAATACTGTTAGGGTGAATTAATTACATGAAGTTTTAATACACATGGGACTGTAACGGTGTTGATTTTCTTCCATCAGTTAATGCGTTAACATGAGTATTTTGCTTTGGTTATGATTTTTGTGTGTACCTTAGATGAATGTGCTTCACTTGATCCTTGATCTTGATCCGTGAGGCTTAGTTGTATAGCATTTCCTCCTCACAAACTTCTTCACAACGAGAAAGAAAGAGGCATTGTGTTTCACTTTTGTATTCTTCAGATACTGTAGTTGTTCCCATAGATAGTCAGAGAGACAGACATGTTATGCAGCTAATAGCCATTCATTGAAACTTTGCGATAAATTGTGGGGTGATCTAATGAGTAACATATGTGAAAGTATGAATGTTCATTGAGATATCGAGAACAGATCAGAGTTACTGTTATAATTTAGCACAGCAAGATACCAACCATTGCAGGCTAATTGGCATGGACTTATATCAGAGAACAATGTTGTGGTGATTGGTAAGCATGCTTGTATGGTAAGTAACATATTATGGCAAAATCTTTGCATCTAAACCACTTCACCCAGAACTTGTGTACTGCATATTATACACAAGAGAAGAGTGCTTGTAACTTAGTGAAGGTGTATATAGAACAGGGAGGTACCCTGGCACTATATGGACATGCATAATCTGCTTTTTACAGCTAAGAAGGAAAAGCTCCTTCTGTTTACATTGGGCAGAAAAATGGTAAACCACAGAGCTATTCTGGACATACTGGTAGAAAAGAGAAAAATTCTAAACCATCCCTCTTACCAGGAATTGAATGTTGTTTATTGTGCACCATTTGTGTATGTTCACACAAGCATTTGTCCTGAGGTTTCTGTTCATCTGGGTACAACATGGTGCCATACCACAGAAGAATGGAAACCTCACCTACACTACTGCAGAAACCTAAAGCAGGCATGTGTTTTTTCATCACATATCGAGTTCTTGCTTTTTTTGTTACAGGTATTACCAACTATAGACGCTGTATCCAGTGCTGAGGCTAGTCCATGCCCTTCCCCTTTGATATCCTTACAGGCCCAATTACCTGACTTCTCGTCTTTCTCAAATCGCCTCACCGCCATCTCGCCACTGCCAGACTTGCGCCGTGACTCTGGCTGCAGTGACGATCTCCTCACTCTGCCTGTTCCTGTTGAGTTTGCAGATGAGGAGGCTAGGCGTCGCAGTCTTGTACCCTCTGAAGATGGTGACAGCTGTTCCCCTAGTTTCACACCATCAGATATAGAAGTGCAGAATATTATCCTGAAAAATGCCAAACCCATGCAGAGGTTTCTCTCACTTCCTGATGATGGGGTTCTTAGTGATATGAACCCTGATGTGGTAGATGAGGCAAAAAGTTTGTTTTCTTCAAAAGAAGAAAAAAACAGGGGGAATGTCCTTGATGCTGAGGAGCATGGTCATAAGACCTTTAATGAAGAGTTAGAGATAACTGTGAGCAACCTGCAAGTGAACTTAAGTGTTGATGTCAGTGATAGTGGACTGACACCTCCCTCTCCACCACAAGATGTTCAGGGCAGAGCCCTACCAATGGACTTTTTAATAGTTTCAGACATCCAAGAAACAAGAAGATCTTCTACTGTAAGTTTGCAGGACATGGAGAAATATATGTGCCACATTGACTCTCCTGAATCTGTGGAGTTGGAGCAGGATGATGAAGACACAGTGATAACTGGGTTACATTTAATCAGTCCAGACCATTGTACAGATGGTAATTTGCAGAGTGAAGTTGCAATGGTAGTCTGTGTGGATATCAATGAAACCCCCATCACATTACCATCTACAGAAGGTTTACAAATTGTTCCTCCTGTGCCATCCAGAGAGAATTGTGATTCAGAGGAGGAGAAGGAGGAGGAAGAAGAAGAAGACAAACAAGTTGTGAAAGGTTGCAGTTTGGCTCATTTTGAGGAGGGCAATGACATAGCACGGCGCTCATTCTACAAACAGATTAGATCGGGAGTTGGAAGGAAGAAAAGAACTGCGATAGACAAATCAAGATTAATTCAACACAGTGAGGCCATAACAGAACGTGATAACAGCTATCTAGATGTTGTTAAAATCCAAATCCAGGGATCAGACAATAACCTGAGTCCTGAGGCAACCTCCACACCTAGTTCTGCTTTGGGGTCACACAGACCAAGCCTTGTAGCATCAGATGCAGATGATGAGGAGTTATGCCAGTATCACAGACAGGTTTGTACTTCAGAACAGCCTTGTAGGGCATGTAGAATTTTAAAACTTTTTGAATATGTAAGTTAAATTGAATTTTATTTTTGAGCCTTTGAAATCTTATATTCTGTATGCATGAATCTTATTGCCCTAATACATTTTTGTTTTCTGTGATAGATATTTGTAACTTGTTGAGCAGGACTATATTGCCCACCTAAATAATAATGTTATTGAACATTTAACAGTAACAGGCCTTTTTTTTTTCACTGTGTTCAAAAAGAAGTTAGCATGTTCGCGCGTTTGTAATGATATAAGCAGTGAGTCTACAATGATATGGTATGTATTAGTTGTTAGGTAAACTCTTGTAGTTTGTAAATTTTGGGACTCCTGTGGCTCTTGAATGTTTCCGCAGTCTCATATTATGTTCAGTAATGTATGTTTATGTGTGGGGCACTAAAGACAAAACTGTCTAGACTCACAAGCACACTGTGAGTGTGGGAAAACTGACCAAGGAGTCAGGGACTAGCCACCACGCAGTAAAGTGCAAAACAAATGGTGTTGTAAATAGTGATCTTGAAATGTAACAGTGATGAAAACTTGTGGTGTGGTGAGGAATACAGCAGCACAACAGTGGCGTTAATTTGTAGTGTGCTCAGAGACACAACAGTAAATAATTGACAATTGACAAATTATAGTCTCATTGGTTAACATCATTATAAACTTGTGAAAGTGTCACCTTTTTTTTAAATCAACTCATATATTTGACATAATCCCATAGGCTTCTGAGATTATTGCAGGTTAATTTGTAATTTAATTATGTACTTCTAATGGTTGCTTATGAACATTCCCCAAAAGGATGTAAAAATCTTAAAATATTTATTATTCTCTCAAAGTAACTGTTCTTTCTATACTGTTCCACAAAATACCAGAACTGTTATTTGAAGCCAGTTCTTGTGTTAATCTTTGTCTACCAGTTCCTTCCAAGATTTTCTTATATCTTACAATTAGAAGGAATACAGCAGACTGTTTGGCACTTCAGCAATTTGCAACGAACTTACTTTGTTGTTCATAGCATCAGTGATTCCTGTCACTGAGATAAAACAAAGCGTAATTTCAGGCTTCCACTGCAATGTCAATGAGATCTGCACTGTTTTGGGATTTTATGCAGTGTAGAATGGTATTTTCCTGCCAACATCTGGGATAACCTATTGGTCCCATGTTCAAGGGTCAAGCAGTCCAAGAAGAGCTTGGGCTGGTTGACCCTTGACAATAGGACCAATACATTGTACCAAAACATGGGTAAGAAACTACCTTTCCACTTTGCATAAAATCTGAAAAGAGAGCAGATCTCAAATAAAAGGACTGTGTAGCTGCTGCCTGCATGTCATGTCACAGATGAAGTTGAAACACTGTGTAGAAGTTCATAATTCCATGAAATTGTAATACACAAACTTGTGTATAAATTTTGCTGTTAAAAATATTGAGATTAGAATATTTATTCAATAATTTCTGGTTTGCAATATTGTTGACAAGACAAATCTATAACAGTAAACATTATTTGTTGTGATTTCCTTGAAAATGGGAATTTGGAAATAGTTGGTCTTTGCACCCACCAGTTCATGAAGTGCTGCCAACCAGTAGGTTTCACATAGTTGGCTTTATTAGCCCCTGTTTCTTGAAAAAATGAAAGCTAACAAACACAGAATTTGTCAGAATAAGTGTTCATATGGCCTGACCCAGATGTTATTTAGTAATGTGCAAATGACAGCCGGATTTTAGTTGGAAAATATGGAATGAATAAAAATAATTTTACAGTTACTAAACTAAGCTGCATGTATAAACAAATTTTATTAAATTGAACCATCTTTACACAACATACAAATAACAGTTGCAAATCTACAGCTGGTTAATTAAGCTTAATTAACCAGTTGTAGATTTGCAACTGTTATTTGTATGTTGTGTAAAGATGGTTCAATTTAATAAAATTTGTTACATGTACACAACGGGATGGAAACAATCCAATTCAATGCATGTATAAAGATGGGTTCTTTAAAACTTTTTATGCCCACAGATAAATTCCTTCTTAGAAATTTTGTGTCTATTTGGAGATAAAATTGTGTTAAATGCAGTGCATTCTATGACACTCTGCAGTCTGCAACATTTGAATGGAAGTCTGCTTCCACCTAGTGCAAGTCCAAGGTGTGTGAATTCCTGGACAGGAAATGGTGGATACATCTAAGCATAGAATAAGACAACCCAAGTGGTTGAGACTGGCGTTGCTATGTGGAACGCTGACATGGGTACATGTACAAACAGTGGTTGTTGGTGCTTTTCAGGGCAGACTTATTATTTCTTTTCTTGTTTTCAGTTTCCATAAATTAGTTCAGTTTGTTTATCGTATCTACAGTGCAGTTCTCATTAAATTTTAAAATTCTGCCTTATTGCTTGCTCAGTGCCAGTTATTCCTGTTCTGTCATCTTTGTGCATTTAAGAGTTTCCTTATTTCAGTGTTTATATCTGTTTCTTCATGAGAAGTCTTTAAATTGGGATTTTGATTACAGTTAGTAGTTCTCCACATTGTTAAAGTAGTTACTGTATTTACCCAAATGCAAGACGATTCTAATCCAAGACGACCCCCCAGGGGAATATGTATTTATCCAAATCTCAGGTGACCTCCTGAAAGTCATACATCTGCTAAAAAAAATGTTTTACTATTATTTGTATACACCTAATACAAAATGTGTGTCAAATTGTATCTACCTTTACCAGTCCGTGTTCCTGTCTCCATCTTTACAGTCAGTGCCTTCATCTTCCTCAAACTAACTTCTAACATTTCCATCCTTTTCACTGCCATTCCACAACTTATCATTATTCCTATCCATTACACTGGATATACAACACTTTTTAAAACCCTTCACAGTCACTTCTGGTGAGATGCTCTGCCATGCTATTTTGATCTACATTGACTAAATACTACATTTACTTGAACCCGTTAAGATTCACAGTTTTCTTCACAGATGGTGTTAAGAATTTTAAATATGTGTGTTCTGGTCAGTCTGAATTCATGGCTGTTTTTATTGTTTTTATTTTGTGGAGTGGTCTAGGTTTTATTTTTGAGACTTGTAGTTAATTTTTTTTATTTTTCAGTAGTCATTTTCCTGTTACTACCCTTGGACTAAATCTTTTCTCAGGTGCATATCTTAACAAGTTACTGCTTCTGTGGTGCCCATTGCTGAGAATAGCTCTGTCTAAGAAGTCCACCATGTTAGGTGATTTCTTTGCCTCTATACGGAAACAGAGCCAGCTTCCAGAAGTCATGCTTTAAAAAATTAGATAATGGACAAAGTCAACCCCCCACCCCCCAAAGAAAAAACATTATATCAGTTAACTCTAGTTGTGCTCGTTTCTCTCTTTTGGATTTCTTGACCTTTGAAGCTGGGATCAATAGGTGGTCCCAAAACGTTGGTAAGGATTTACCATTCTACACTGCATAATATCCCAGAGGAGTGCAGATCTTCACATGATGATTTGGTGAGGCAGGCCTTAGTTTGGTTCCACATCATCCAGTTCAGTGCGATCTGGTTTGGAGTGGTACAGTTCAGCACTGCTTCGATCTAGTGCTGAGGTTAAGAATGCATGGACCTGTACCTCCACTGCCGTTTGTGCCTTCATGGCATGCACAGGAATAACTTTACCATACTGGGACACTTTGTGTTTTATGCAAGCCATGTATTGAATTTTGTTGTGCTAGTAAAAAGTAGGAAGGTATAATGAGCTGTGAATATGGCTGGGATGGAAGTGATAAGGAAGGCACAAAAAATTTAGGAAACTCACTGGAAAGCAGTATTGTGTTCTGTCGTGCTGTACAACTGCAAAATACTACACTTGTGTTGACATTGAATGCTTTTGATTATGCTGGGTTCAATTATATATTTTGCAGGTTCAAATATTACATTAATATTAACACATAGTAGCTTGTATAACAGTTAGTACAGACCATAGTAGCATAAAATTAAATCCGCAGATGATAACAAGGAACTCTTGGCCCAGAATTGTGTTTAAAAATGATTACAATGATGATGTATACTTAGAGTTTTCAGGCAGTGGTCCATATACATAGGCCACCTCATATTTATATTAACAGTTGTAATTTCAAGGATAGAGATATTGTGCAAGTGTTATGTGCAGGTACCAGTGTGTGTCTATTTAAAGTTTAGTAACCTGATCAGATATTGTATTAAGTAGTGGGACACTGAATATGAGCCATTATTGCTCAAACATATATGTCAGTACCTAAAAAAATTGAAGTTTAATACAGGCTGTTGGTAATATTAATGTAATAATTCTTGGACACTGCCCATGTGCCACACCAAGAAGGAAATGAGAGGTGTATGGAACTGACTGAGGGTCATGTTCATTGCTGGGTTTTATAATTTCAGCTGTTTATATTAGTTTTAGTGTTACAGCAATATAACACTTACACTTGATACTACTAGGCAGAGGAGAGCGAAGCACTGGCTGCAAAACAACTGATATTACCAATGGAAGCATTCCCTCCTGTGATCAGTGTGATCGTGAACCCCCCATCACCTGTTATGTCAGATGACAATGATGAGGTGACACTGAGATTCAGTGAGGACAACATGAACAGATGTGAGCATCCAGTCTATATCTGTTGCTAATAGCAAGATTTTAGATATACATTGACAAGTGCTGAAGAAAACATAATGAATCTTTTATGACTTTACTTCCTTCCTTTGTCCATTGTTGTGCATTTGTGTGCATGTTAGAGAGATGAGATATGCATACAAAATTTCAATCAGGAAACCAGAGATGGGTAAACCACTTGAATGGAAGAATAATGGCAGTACAGATTAGAAAGCAGTAGGGTGTGAGGATGTTGATCGAGTACATCTGGCTCAGGTTAAAGTCCAGTGACAGGCACTTGTGATCATGGTATATCTTAAACTAGCTGTTTGTTGATTAGGTTGTCAAGGAGCATTCTACCACATGAAGCTATATTCCATTATACAGAGTGCTCTGCTCATTTTGTGCATATGATTCTGTAAATCTGTAAAGTGAAACACTTGTTCCTGGCTAGTTTCTGCTCAGAGAGCATGGTCTCAACTCACAAGCTTACATGTAGCCTATATATGATGTAGGGTCATCCCTGGGCATTGGTTTATCAAGGAGCAAAAAAAAAAAAAGAAAGAAAGAAAGAAAGAAAAGAAATGACCCTCTGTCTCTCTCTCTTAGTTCCCTATGGTTCATACATTCAATTTATTGGCAGCATATTATGAAATTTATTCATCTTTTTGTGCTTTTTTTACTGTGTTGCACTGAAGCAGTTTCATATATGAATTGTTCATAACAAGTACACACTAAACAACCAACATCTTCCCTGGCTAGCAACTCAGCTCATTCTGTCTCCAATCCTGTCTCTTTACCTAAAAAAAAAATCAACTCTCTTTCTGTTCCAGTAATGTATCTTTGTCACATACACAAGGGTCACAGGGTTTCTTTCCCACCATGCAGATAAACTACCAAAAAGATTTAATGCAAAGAATAACATTTCATTATGAGTTTTAGTTGCCTGATGTGTTAAGATATACATATGTAAAATCCAGTTATAAACTTATAATTGTTCATTCTTTCACACCCTACATCTTAATATTCACTTCAATATTCTCTCTGTATACATCTTTTCACTAAGGGGTGTCTTCTCTTACGTGCTGCTGTTATGTCTCTGTCCCCTCTTCCTGTGCCTACATTCCTATATCTTTGTTCATTCTAGATCCAAATATTCTCTCATATGTCTCAACCAAATGTCACAGTATAGTGATTAACCCTTGAAAGACCAAAATTCATTGAAATTGTATATAAAAATTCAATTTTTACCCCACTGATAACACAATCCATGTCACATACAAACACCAACATGAAAATACTGTGTAGATAAATAATCACTCTTGATTCTGAGAGACATACAAAATACATACATATTATGTGTGAACAAAATGCAGAGTCTTTAATTATCTCAGCAGGTGGCTTGTACAGCTACCACTTGGCTGTAACACCCCATCATTTGTGAGTTCCTTGGCTTGAATTTTGATAGAATAGATCTTCTGTTCTAGTTGAGGTTTTCCTGTTGTTTTCCACATTTCCTTCAGGCACATTTTAAAATTAAAGTTGAGGGCTGCAACATTCTTACCACCTCACTATTCATGATCATTTTGTCATTTCTCATTAATTATGTAATTATTGCAATTTATGCAGTGTCATTAAAGAAATCAGTATCATCAGTCTGTGTTCTTCCCTCAGAAATATAAATTTTTTTGCATTACACCGCCATTTATGTAGAAACCAAATGAAAACATATATTCACTTTCCAATGAATCTCATTTGCAAGTGAACTAGGTGAATGCTACACTGTTGCAGTGTCGGTGACTTCACCTTCATCAGGATTGAGCTTCTCTCCAGCAGCCACCCGACGAATATCAAGTGGATGTCTTCTGAATCCCCCAGATGCTATTATAGCAGCTGGAACTAAGGATGCTTCATTCCGGAATAGGTCACGCAGCCTTGAGAAGGACAACCGCTTTGAGGACAAGTCACCAACCAAGAGACTGCCCATAATTAACCCCCATGTCCGGTCACCAATGTGGCCAAGTAAGTGTGACAAGTTATAAAATGAACTGTTGTGAGCCTGCATGTACATAATGTTGCTTAATGTGTATGCAGTTATTCTGCTTGAAGTCTAACAGGTCTTAGGGAAAAAAATTGCTATGGAAGATCTACATTGAAGCAGATTTGACTGTTAATTGCATTAGTATGACGGTTCATGTGTCATGCTATGCTTCACCTTTTTAGAAGTGTTTGCTGTGATATAGACTGCGTGTTACACGTTCACAGTTTGTAAGAATGGGACAACTTTCAGAACCACTGAGTGGATTATCGTAAAATTTTATATTGTAGAGTTTCATAAAATATGCCCACACATTTCAGTTTTAGTTAAAAGTACATAAAAGGAAAGGTTATTTTAGGGAAGTTTACATGTATTTCAGCTTGTGTCAAGCACAGTGCATTTTGTGTGGGAGGGGGGGGTGCCTTAATTAATTAATTAATTATAGATATTTTAAATGGAAACAACAAAAGACGTATAGCAAAATGAAATGTACATTTTATGCCCAATAAACTTTTTACTTGAGTCGTATGGTTTTTGATATAGTTAAACAAGAATTGTACAACTCTGAAATTATTGAATTGTACATTTCCTAATTTGTATATTTAACAATCAACAGGAGTCCTTTGAATACATCAGGAATTCTGAAAAATTAACAGTGACCTTCTGAACACACTCAAGGTTACTGAACTATTTTGATATCTGTAATAATTAAGTGATCTCTTTCCAACCAAAATTTGTAATATATATATATATATTTATTTATTTATTTAAAATATAATTTAAAAATAAGACACGAAAATTTTAATTGGGAATTTCTGACAAACACACAAAACATTTTAGTTTACTGTAATAATATGTACTTGGAATGGATATTAGAACATCATTTATAATACCTTCTCTTGAAAGTGCCTGGTAAATATATAATGTATGCTTGTACAATTTTGTTTTAATATAGAAATAAGATAAAGTTTATGAATATTAATTAATCTTTTAATGTGTCAGTCAGCAGTACAAAATGAACTTGTTCAGTACTTGATGACTGATTCTTAGCTTATCATATTGCTGGATTATTTAGTGTCACAGCATTGGATAATTTGTAAATGATAAATTAGAAAGGTTGAGGAGTATAGCAAGTGTGGAACATTCATGTAGGAACTGAAAAAACCACAAAATACCTCAGGGTACCTGGCCTCTTGGTCAGTGATTGTATTAAGTTTCACTGATATATGAAGTTGGAAATGGTGACCTTGTTGATTTTGTTGCAGATGTGAGTGGGGGTGCTGGTCTTGTGAGCAAGGTGCTCCTTGCAAATGCTGATGCACTCTGTGCTGTTGTCTCACCCCTGATGGATTTTGATGAGACATTACTGTAAGTATTGCCAAGAATCTGCTGCAGTTTAATGCTGTTGTTTGACACCGTTTGCATTTAAGGACAATGAATGATTTTTGCTGTATTCTTTCAAGGTTTATGCACCTGTAAATATATGACAGACATCTGTGGGTATAGGAGGCACCAGGCTAGAGCCTGACAGACGTCATCTTTATGTTGCAGTGAAGGGTTCTGTGAGCGTGCAGTAATGAATAACTACTTTGGGATTGGTATTGATGCCAAGATATCACTTGATTTTCACCAGAAGCGAGAGGAACATCCTGAGAAGTGCCGCTCCCGAGCTAAGAACTACATGTGGTACAGTGTTCTGGGGAGCAAAGAGTGGCTTCAGGTAAGGTCCCAGTATCCATGTGGAAGATGGAGGATATCCTATGTGCTTCCAGAATTTGTAGCTAAACTTGATGTTACCAGATATCAGTATACTGTAATGTATTTATATTTCGCAAATTTTGTATCGTCGATGCCAGTATGTTGAACTGGAAGAGGCAAATGCACCCTTGATAAAGTTGTCCCTCTACATGCCATGAAGAGGTACAGCTGCAGTCATTAACCTTGGCACTAGATGGAGATAAGTGATCAGCCTCATACTCTGGCACCTTTATCCTTAGCAAAAGTGCACTTTGTACCCATTGAATAGGAAGCTGGGTGGGCTGCAGAGCCAGTCTGGATGTTTAGGAGAAGAGAAAAATGTGATATGTAATGTGTAAAAGTTAAATTTGACACTTGAAATTAGTTAATGAACTGAAAAGTTTTAATGAGGCTGTCATGTAAAATGTCCTTTGAAATGAATGAAGTTTAGTGAAAGTGGCATACGGGAACAATTAACCAGGAGTTCTGTGGATCCAATTTCATTGCAATTTGAGGACACAAAAAATATGCCTCAAAAGTTCATAGATTCTTAAATAAGGTGGCTTCTTAAGTGATTCATACTTTACCAGAGTCGTAATTTCTAGACAAAATTTAGTATGTGTCTAATATGGTTAGTTTGAATTAATTTGATCCAGTAGTTTGAGCCATGTGAACCAGTGTAACTACAGACATACTTGATGAATCCAATAAATAGTTTCCATTTTCCTTTTTTCAAAAGGCACCATACAAAGCTTGTAGTGACCACAAATAACATTTCTATGAAATGAATGAAAATTTGGCATTTGGTAAAATTTATTAATAAGAGGCAGTTGTTTCCACTGTTTCCATACTGTAAGGAAAATATGTAAGAATCCTAAAAGCCCATTAAAAATTGGATGACTTCAGTAAGTGGTGGAATTTTGACAAGAATGGGGTTGAGTTCTTACTGTTTCATCACCTGTTCCAATTAATAAATATTTATGAAATTATGATTTTTGTGTATTCTCTGCAAATCCAAAATTTGGTCTTCTGTACTGGAAAAAAAAAGGGGGGGAGACAAACTTCAGCAGAAAATGTTTGTCAGAAGAGAGCTTGAAGAGCATAAAATGAGAAATGCTTGTAGCCTATAACACTGAGGAAAAAAATATGCATACAAAGTTTGTAGTAGGAAACTATGAAGCAAGAATATTTCTAGAAGATTGAGTGTATAATTTTAAAATGAATTTTAAATGAAATTGGGTATACTGATGGTAATTGGATTTAGGTGTGTGTGTTTGTGTGTGTTTTCCATTCCAGTGGTATTGTTGTAAGCATTGTCATTGTTGCAGAAAACATACAAGAACCTGGAGCAGCGGGTACAGCTGGAGTGTGATGGGCAACGAATTCCTTTGCCTTCTCTGCAGGGCATTGTCATTTTGAACATTCCAAGGTGGGCATGAACTTGTCAGTTCATCAAATAGCTTATGTTCACATCAATAATATAATGAATTATGTTGTTGGTAAGTGAAGAGCACATAATTCAACAGTCGTCAGAGGAATGATCAGAAAGGTCTAATTAGTTATATGAAATTTACTGGAGATTTATGTGTTAATTTCTTGCTACCAAACTGCCAGTTACCTTTGTCCA
>Ga0123354_10007654_pt1 | contig 16309 bp, 9 predicted proteins | sample TergutLab28metaG_2_FD_97872 | JGI IMG/M metagenome (GOLD analysis project Ga0123354, IMG submission 97872) | Labiotermes labralis P4 segment gut microbial communities from Petit-Saut dam, French Guiana - Lab288 P4 | ecosystem: Host-associated > Arthropoda: Insects > Digestive system > Gut ...
TAATGTGTGGGTGTGTGTGTGTGAATGTATGGGTTTTGTAATGTTTGGGTGTGTGTGTATGTATTGGTTTTGTAGTGTGTAGGTGTGTGTGGGTGTGTGTGGATTTTGTAATGTGTGGGTGTGTGTGTGTACGTGTGGGTTTTGTAATGCGAGGGTGTGTGTGTGTGTGTGTATGTGTGGGTTTTGTAATGTGTGGATGTGGGTGTGTGTATGTGTGAGTTTTGTAATGTATGGGTGTGTGTGTGTGTGTGTGTGTGTTTGTGTGTGTGTGTTTGTGTGTGTGGGTTTTGTAAGGCGTGGGTGTGTGTGTATGTATGGGTTTTGTAAAGTATGGGTGTGTGTGTGTGTATGTATGTGTTTTGTAATGTGTGGGTGTGTGTGTATGTGTGAGTTTTGTAATGTGTGGGTGTGGGTGTGTGGGGGGGGGGATTTTGTAATGCGTGGGTGTGTGTGTGTGTGTGTATGTATGGGTTTTGTAATGTGTGGGTGTTTTAGCAATATGTGTACTTGTATTTACGGTGTTTTTGTATTGTTTCTTTTGTTTATATATATTCTTATTTGTTACTAGTGTAAAGAATACTGCCACCGAGTGAAAACGTAATTGCAGTAAATTATTATTATTGTTATTATTCAACAAAACAATAAATTTATCAAAGTTTCGTATTCCAACACCAATTTTAAACCTTTTGTGTTAAACTCAGCATTTTATATTTGGAAATTGTTTCAACTTGCCCTCTAATACCTTCTTCAAATAACACAATCCTTCGTATGTAGGAGGCTAAGCTGGTTATAAAATAATAATTTTATATATCTGTATATGCACTTGTGTGTTATTTCTCACAAGAACAAAATTTATTTCATGTAAGAAATTTCCTACAATTCAAAACGCCCCGCAAGGTTTGCTGCTTTGAGAGTCGCCCAGACCAAAATGTCCCTCCAACATCGTGCAGAAATAATGTGTCTTTCCTTACAAATCCAAAGAAATGGACGCAACTGAAATGGGTTAGCAAGAAATCCTGAATTAGAGGCACTATAAACCTCTCACTGCAATCTGTAGTAACCACGTCTGGCGGACTGCTTGGGCACTGATCCGGAAAACATTTCACGAAAACTTCTACCGAAAGTTTACGGACACAACAAAGTTCAGAAGTTTAGGAGCACAGCCTTAATCCCTGCGTATTTAAGAACTACACACAGTACGTCAACGGTGTCCAAGAGCATCGAACGAATTTTAAGCCATGTTCCTGTTCTTGACTTTCTTGTAACTGTTAGTAAGATATTATCTTTCACAATAATTGCTTTCTCTAATAGTTATCCATCCTACACCATATTGGATATCAAGTCCTGGGTTCGAAAATCCTCTAGTAGAATTTTCATCGTTTCACCGTGCATTCTTTAGATTATTTAATTACACACACCAACACATGCACATATATACATATATATATATTATTTAAGAAGTATAAAATTTACATTAAAACATTTAAAACTTTCGTACATGTTTCGATCACACGATCATCCTTATGGAGCGTATATTGTTCCTTGCTAAAGTTATAATTTAAAACAGTCAGTGAATTACTTCGTTATGTTAACTTGGTGCTGTGGTAGCGTGTCGTGTTTTTGTGTGTGAGTCGTACGGTGTTTAGAATGAGCCTGGTTATGGTTTGCGTCGTGCGTCATTCTAAAAACGCACGACTCACACACAAAAACACGACATGCTGCCACAGTACCAAGTTAGCATAACGAAGTAATTCACTGACTGTTTTAAATTATAACTTTAGCAAGGAACAATATACGCTCCATGAGGATGATGGTGTGATCGAAACATGTATGGGCGTTTTAAATGTTTTAATATAAATGTTAGACTTCTTAAATAATATACATATATATGTATATATGTGCATGTGTTGGTGTGTGTAATTAAAAAATCCCCTGGTAGAATTTTATTTTAATTGCGGCATTTTGTATTTTTCTCGAACACCACAGGCAAATTCTTGGATGGGGTTTCAAAATTGTCATTGCGACAACTGCTTCCTTCAACATGCTATACAATTCTCTCTCCCTAGTGCATAAGAAAGATGACGCTGTCCATGTCCGTATTACGCAGGCGTTATGCTTCATCTCATGATTAACCTCAGGAAGTGAATGTTCAAATTCACGCCCCGGCCGTTTTACTCCGTGGACAAGGTCCCAGTACCCATTGACTACGAGGCTGGGTAGGCTCCACAGCAGAACTGGAGAAGAGATCAATTTCTTCCCTCCGATGGGATTCGAACCCCGAACCATCAAGCTCTTTGCCTAGTCACTACACCGACTACGCTATCCTGTCTCTGTTGTACAGAGTGAGCATAAATTCTTTCCCTGATTACAAAAAAATTTATTACAAGAAAACTACCGTACGTGGAATACAAACATTTTTTTTTCAAAATATAGCTCAAGAAGTTTTTTTTACAACACATTAGTACACTTCAACATGTGCTTCTTTTGTTGCACGGAGAACGTCTAATCGACAATCAATTTCTCTCCACGTTTTCTCCAACATGTGTTCAGTTATTGTAGAAAAAGCGTCTGTTATTTTTGCCTTCAAATTTGTAATACCTGGAACTGGTGTCGATAACACTTTGTCCTTAACATACCCTCATAAAAAAGAAGTCTAGGGGGGTGATATCCGGCGATCGTGGTGGTCAGGGTGTCGGACCATCTCTCCCAATCGACCTGTTTGGATATTTTGCATCCAAAAACCGACGAACATGTGAACCCCAGTGTGGAGTTGCACCACCTTGTTGGAAAATTATCCACGGCTGAAACTCTTGTAACTGAGGTGCAACATAAAGTTTTCTTGTAATAAATGTTTGTAATCAGGGAAATAATTTATGATCATCCTGTATATTGTGTACCGTTAAGCAAGCGTCGTCCAACAACTAAAGGGTCAGCCCATCCGGGTAAAAGTTTCGAGAATACATTTACAATTCTACGTTTTGGAGTTACACTATGTGGCAAGAAATTTACATTCTACGCACTTACCGCACATCGACCCCTGTGCTTCGTATGAATCCCAAAATAAAAAGCAATCATTTCCCTGAACAACAGTGGCTGACTTTTTTAAAACGGCGACGAAGAATGTTTTCTTACAGGTAGGAACTTAAACCTTGAATATAATATACATTAATTTTAGTCTTCGAAGGGTAAAATAAACCTCAACGTCTTCCTTTAACTTAATTTCCAATAAATCATTCGTAATCAAACTGCAGACTATTTCGAGGCTACATAGTAATAAGAGAGGCAAAGTACATATAACCTAACACTGAAGTGCGTTGGTGTAACCATTGTTGCAGTGGAAAGGTAATAAGTATTACATATTACTAGTGTACGTTTGTAGCCTTATATATACATCGTGCAATGCGCCTGCGCCAAATTGTCATTTGTGGCCTGCCTGGCTCTACAATATTTTTTCCCACTATCTCATGAACGGCACAATTTAAACAAAAAAGTTATTGGATGTAAACTGTGTGTCTTGATTGTCTCTACAAATTGTGTGTCTTGATTGTCTCTACAAATTGTGTTTGAAACATTTCTCATTGTAAGAAGAACTGAGAGAGATTTGATCAAAAATGTATGTTGCTCTTCATGTAGAGTAGCCAATATTCTTGCCAGATTTTAATGAAAGTTGAATTTCTCGACAGACTTGCGAAAAATACTCAAACATCAAATTTCATGACAATCCGTCCAATGGGAGCCTAATTGTTCCATGCGGACGGACAGACGCGTGACGAAGCTAATAGTCGCTTTTTGCAGTTTTCCGAACGCGCCTAAAAACTGATAAAACATTGTTAAGTAAACCACGACGTCGCCATGCGTTAACAAAAACATTTTCATTTTACGCTTGTCGGAGGTCAGACAATATGTGGGACTGAAGCCTGTAGTAGAGTCATTTTCCCTACCATAAATGATGGATAAATCAGTATGGAGCAAAAGTAGAATGAAAACTTACAAGGGAATTCTTATAATAAAATGACACAGGAAACCCGATGTACTCGGATAGAAACTTGTCCCAGTGCCACTGTGTTAACTCCAGCCATTTGGACCGCGTTGGAACTGAAACCGGAGCAACTGCGACTAGAAAATGGGTAGGCCTACTAACCGCCCGAGGAATGTCCCGTCTAACTTGCGGTCGTGGGCGCAGTCGGTCGTATCGCTGTCCTCTGTCTGCAGTTGAAGTCCTAAGCATTGTTTTGCAAAGGCAAATTGTCTTTCCCTTCCATTTCGTCTAACGTCGCTAACAGATTTTAAATTCATTCGGTTTCTAACAACAGCTGCAGCTGCGTTGTCATTGTTCAGTGTGCTACGTACCAGCCACCTCCTGTCACAACAACAAAGTATGCACGTTTGTCTCGGTTACAAAATGTAAAGTTGTCCTGAATTCGGAACACCACCCGCTCCATGTTGATTTTTTAACATGGCTCCTTCCACATCGCATTGCGTTGGCTGTATATAATCGGTTCATCCATTAAAACACCCATCATTCTAGCTATCCATACATCAGTCCTTCAATTCTTCCAATAACCTTCAATTTGTGCAGCAATCTATCCGTGTCTCTGATTTTCTGGCTACATATTTCCTGTCTGTATACTTATTAAGTAGTCTCTCTTACATGTCCATAGTCCCTTCCAAAACGATTTCTCCACAGAACGCGTCCTAGTGCCTCATTTTTCCATCTACAGAAGGAAGGATAGAAGTGACAGGTAGACGAGGAAGAAGACGTAAGCAGCTACTGGATGTTTCTTTAAGCATGTCCAGTACCTACTTACGTCTTCTTCCTCGTCTACCTGTCACTTCTATCCTTCCTTCTGTTTTTCCTTTAGCAACGTGCTTTAGAAGGAAACTATACGCGCGGTTTTTTAATTTCAGTTTTTAACCAACTTGATGCACAAAATTTGTTTCACAATAAGTTTTATTTCATGCCTGTACATGTTTCGTTCTTTTCACTGTATGTAGGATGTTCCTACCCTCCGTCACTCCAAGTAGTACCTCTTCATTTTCACACGATCGGTCCAACTGATCTCCATCCCTCTCCAGCACCACACTTCAAACCCTGTCTATGTATTTGTGTTGAAAATAAGGTGCAACTCGTTTAATCAAAATGGTTTTTATTCAAATCTTTCCTCAATTGAAACATATTTACTGAACTATTACATTCATTTTTCCATGTATTCATCCACTATGAGTATTCCCATCTATACAGATGTTTGTATCCTTCTCCGGATGTGTCTGTTTTCGTGTTATTTAGCTTACATGTAGTCTAATAAACTCCTAAGTCAAATAATGCAAACTTTAACCGAATTTTCTTACTCAACTTTGTATTTATTATGAGAAGACTCTTATCTGTTTTTTCAGTCACTCTGATAGGCCTGTAGTAAGGTAACTAGCACTCCACCCTTAAAGGATGAAAGATAATCTGACACACCTACATGCAGTAGCTACCCCATAGCTAGGAACACAATGCGGCAAGCCAATTACAGCCACAGAGAAGTGTGCTTGTATTTTTAGAGTTTACTTTGTGTCGACAGATTTACGTGTCGTGCATGTTCTAACATGGTGAACGTCTGCGAGATATTTGCTTTGAGGGACGAGAAAAATTATTATTCTCTACAAGACCATATTGAATTTGCAAGATTTGCCGTTTCCGCACCAGTGATGTTGGTGAACAGGTCTTCTTGGATGTGACGCTGAGTCAGTTCCCTCGAAACGTCGGCAACTACTCGCTCAACGAAACAGCGTCACATCACAGAAGACTGGATTTCTGTGTTCATATTTGTAGTACCTTCATGTGATGAATGTTGCTGAATGACATATATCTCTACAAGTATATTTTTTCCATTTTTAAAGATGTCCGGTTGCTGGCCAAGATGAGCAATCTTAAGAGGTATCGATCGACACAGTTACTTCACATGTTGCCTGTTTTCCTTTTTGTGAGGAAAATCTATACAAAAGATCTGTATTTATTCCTGTAAAAGTAAAAGTTAAAGTGTTCCCGTTACACGCCCGGCGTGGCCCAGAGTGTGGGTAGAGGTATAGCTCTACTCTTCCATGACCGCTGCACTAGAAGGGCGTGAGTGGTAAGCAGCACACCCCGGCCGCACTTAACCCCCGGGAAAGACCCGGTACCCATTTTACAGGAGGCTGGGTGGGCCCCAGGGCCTGTCTGGACGGGCGGAAAATCTCGTCCCCACCGGGATTCGATCCCGGACCGTTCAGCACGTAGTCAGTCGCTATAATTTATTCCCTGTAAGAATTAAATATGCTGGAGAGATTTTGATGAGATTTTGAATGAAAAATATGCTATACAGGCCAACCAATGTATTAATTTTCAACACGATACTATTAGAGCGATCGTGCGAAATTTGTTGAGTAGGCATGTTACAGGATTAATACCGGGGTGCTGATAAGTCCTTAACCCGACTAGGAAGGAAACAATCTCCGAAGCATGTCAGGGACGCGCGCGATTTAAACAACATCGAGACGCGAGCTGTTATCAAGTTTTTTTCCTGCAAGGCATGGCGCCGAAGGAAATTCGCGCCATTCTGACAGACACATTAGCTTGTTTCCTTCCTGGTCGGGCTAAGGACTTATCAGCACCCCTGTATGGGTTCCGAAATTTTGTTTCCTATCTTCAATGACTGTGCAAATTCCTTGAGTACTTTTTTTATACATGACGTAAAATACCAAATTTGCAGGTTCGAGAACCTTGAACTTCGAACTAAGACTGAGAGAGCTAATGCATATATGAAGCCTAATTTGTCATGTTTTGTAAACATATAAACGAGGTTCGTATAAACCAGTTTCAAAAATTAACAATTAGCAAACATGGCGACAGCCCGAGACTCCTAGATTATAAGAGGTTTAACGAATGAAACATTTGAGGTTCTCACAGCAGTGTTGTTCAGGTTTCAGTTCGATTCATGTCGTCAGACTTAACGTAGTAGACATTTGTTTGCCTTTAAACTGCGGTTCACCAGGGCGTCTATCAACCGACTATGTTAGGATTCTGAAAACAAATTCCAAAAATTAAATCATCCTGAATATCTTAACGCCAAAGAATTCCGTTCCTATAGACGTGCAATGTTATGTCTACTTTTGCTCGCAATCCACTTTATATTTCACGGTATTTTTCCCTTTTACTAATACAATTGACTTCAAATTACTACTATTTAATTTGTTAAGTATTCTATGTATATCGCACTGATAACAACGTATGAACAAACAAAATGGTGCGCAGGGTATTTCAGTCTAGTTGAAAGTAATTGTGTGTGAAAGAGGTTTCATGTTGTTTTCAAAGACATTTGGCAAAACAGACTGCAAAATGCACAAGGCAAACTGGAACATTTCATCCATTCAAATCTCCAAGAAGTAAAATTAAATCCGCCTCCAGTACACCAAGATTTCTCTGGGGAATATCAGGCAGATGGTTTCGTCTCCAGCAAAGAATTGATCAACATTGTGGGAAAGGCACTGCAACTTAACATATAGCAGTAATTATAAGGAAGTGGAGTTGCCTCTGTAGAGATTTGTAATGCAAGAATATGAACTAAGAAACAAAACACTGGCTAAAGGCTTCGGATCTAGTGTTTGTTGCTGATGAATCAGCTGCTCATGCTGTAATGACGAGTAAAAGAGGAGGTAAAAGACTGCACTTTCCTTTCCAGGAGCTGAGAACATTTCATGAATCTCCATATGATTGAAACTGAGACTTGAAAGGAGACGGTATTCCTCAAGCATATTGCTAGATGATATGTGTTTTAGTTTCATGGGAAGTATTAAATAAGTTTTGAACATTTTTTATTACAAGTATGATTATTCCATCTCTCCCTAATCAATTTCACATTAACTTGCAGATAATGAGGATGAATGTAAGAGGTTACTCCGAAATTTCGGCATGTTTCTAGAATGATACACATTTTCAAAGCCTGGAAGGCGGTAAACATCTAGTGAAATTCATTATTTCTTTCGGTGTAGGCATGATAACAGCTACCAAATTCTTCTGCTTGTAAATTCTTGGGAATACTCTTAAATGGATTCAGGGTGAAGTTTACGTCTGTTTCAGCCTTAGTTCTGTAGTCCGGAAAAACATAAGCATAAGGTACCGTGTTCTTCATCAGCGTTCTTATAATTAAGCGCAGTTTTCTGCGCTCCTCACAATTTTCACCTCAACCCTATACCAGGTGTTCCAGGTCATCAGAATAAATGTGAATGTAATACGCCTTGCAGCCATATTGCAATTACATAAATATTTCATAACGAAGAAATACAAAATTCGTCTAATTTTTATTCCTAGATTTTGTAGGTGTAAAGTCTAGTGTTAATGTAAAGTATTTCAGATGCAGCGGCAAAACCGAGAAAGGTCTGATAGCGAAACTGTTGGAACAGATTTATTAATAATGCGAAATTTAGTACAGTAACGTAATTTTAACATTCTAAAATTTAAAGGTAATGTAATCAAAACGCAACTTGGTGTTAGTTTTGAAGAATATAGCTGAATCGAGTAAAATATGGGAAAATGCGTTTCAATCCCAACAATTTTCAAAATACTAAACATTAATACACGACGTGTATGGCACTATTATTAAAGTTAGGTTGGTCTTCGTCATTTGTACATTGCATTTAAAATATTAAATAATTATATATTTTTATTACAAATATTAATAAAAATGTTTAAACTTCTTAAGCTTATTTCACAAATTTTTCTTTACATTTTATCTCATTTTGTTTGATTCTTTTAAAATAATCATTCAATGTAATATCCAAACCATGTCTTTTTAAATTGAGCAATTAACCATGTACGTGATCTTACTGTAAGGCAACATAACTGAGACACAAAACTAATTAAATTGTTTGTTTACTTTACTTAATAAATAAAACTATGGAAATGAATTAAATTAACTAAAAGCATTGATACGGTTTCCTGAGAACTTAACAGTTCCTCGTCTAGCCAGAATATTTCCCACGTGCTATGGAAGTCAACTGTTCATTTCCGTGTTCACAAGACCCAGCCAACTATCCCTATCCTAAGCCAGATGAATCCATTTCACACCCTCCCACCTTACTTCTTTGAAATCCATTTCGATGTTGTCCCATCTACACTTTTTTTCCAAGTGGTGGCGCAGTTGGTTGAGACACTACGCTACAAACTGGAAGGTTACGGGTTCGAATCCCGATGGTTTCTTGGGATTTTTCATTGACATAATCTTTCCGGCAGCACTATGGCCCTGGGGTCGACTCAACCTCCAAGAGAAATGAGTACCAGGAATATCTCCTGGGGTTAAGGTGGCTGACACGTAGAGCTGACAACCTACCGCCTTCTTGTGCTGATTGTCTTGATATCTGGAAGCCTCAACCTTCTGGAACCCTATGGGCCTGCCCAGGCTTGTACAGGGATTTCTTTACCTTTACCTTTACCTTTACCTTTACCCGTTTTTGGCAGTTTTCAGAATTTCTTTCTCTTTCTCATGTTGACGTTGTAACCTCGAAAGGGAAACCTGACGAAGAAACGTGGAAAAAAGTGACAATGTATTGATTCCCTTTCAGCTAATGTGTGCTAAATCAACGTAAAATGTTCCCAAGAAAGCATCAAAAGAAATGTTTTAACTGCCAAGATGACTCAAACATTATTACACGACAATTATGTTTATGGTTAATTCTAACGACTGCCCCTGTGGGGGTCTCACAAGGTAACATAGGTTTTTGTCTTCAGTTACCAGTTGCCCCTTTCACATAAATATAGAAATTGCTGTCTTCTTGGTTGTGACAACATGCATTCTGGAATCTGTAATCATGAAATATCCTGTACCCACGAAGCGAGCGACATTCATTTTAATGAAGGTCAAATCATGCAGTGTATCATTACGCATAATACTGGTATTCATTCGTAACTATGATCATTTCTGAGATACAAATTTTTAAATTTGGATACCTATCATCCGGACACCCTATGTTTACGTGAGCAAGGCTGTGAGAAGTCGTGGTTATTTTTCTAAGCCAAAAGGGGCCCGCGAGAAAAAACGTTTGAGAAAAACTACTCTAATGCATTCCAATAAGTCGCGCTGCTGTGTGCAAAGTTTGTTCTACTGTTACGTCAGAATGTCGTTGCTGCTTGCCTTATAAGCAATTCTTGTGACGCCGTCACAGACAGTGCTGTAGCCCATCACATGCAGACATTATACACGAATAGCTCAAAGTACCAAGCCTCCGCATGGAATATGGTTACTTCACGTGTCCATATCTACATCCCTGTCCGCGCGGTCTAAGGCGTAGATCATCAGCCTCTCGCTTTCTGGGATTGCGGGTTCGATTCCCGCCGGGGACATGGATTTTTTCTCTTGGGAGTGTTGTATGTTGTCTGGTAGAAGTCTCTGCGTCGGACTGATCACTCGTCCAGAGGAGACCTACCGAGTGTGGTGTGTCTGAGTGTGATCGTGAAACCTCGAAAATGAGGAGACCGTGGCCCACTAGGGGCTGTTGCACTATGGGAGAGAAAGAGAGACAGAGACAGCTACGTGGAGAATAGTTAGATCGTAGAAGCAAAATAATTAGGAAATAACGTCTTACTCATGGAATTTGAAGAGTAAAAAATTAATAATCTTTATCCAGCTGCAATTCGTTCCGTATAAATAATGTTAAGATGTCAGAAGTAACTAATTAGTGTAAAGTTCTGATTTGTTTACAATTTACTTTGCCTCACGTCCACATGTTTCTGTGAAGTTATCTTCAGACATGTGATACAAAACGACTCTGAAAATCAATAACTGTTTTGCGGATCACATCGTGTCCCTGACGATGACTTCCCATATTATGCAAACATTTGGGATGAAACACACAAGCAACTGTAAACCAAATGTAACACGACAAACAGCTTTTTACTGTCGGTAACCTTTGGTAGTATTTTTCACATAGAAACAAACAGTGGGAATGAGGAAACGAAACGCGTCAGAAACTTGTACCGCGATACTTCCACATTGCTGTAAAATGCTGTGCTAAAGTACGTCAGATCAATATGTTTAATAAGATCCTTGAGTCTTTTCTATTTGGTCCACAGTATAAACAGGAATTACACAGAAAATTTACTTTTGTATGTATAGGGTCATAACTAACTAACTAACCAAATAATGCCAGGGAGCAGAATTCTTCTTGAGAAGCTAATAGTTCCTCAGCTTGTCAAGAAATTCGCCCCCTTTTATATGGAAACAGAAGGTTCATAACTTACTCACACGAGACCGCCACTTGTCCTTAAACTGAGCCAGATTAATCCAGCCCATACCCTCCAACCGGTTTAAGATTTATTTTAATATTGCCCTCCCATCCAAACAGAAATCTTCCAAACGTTTTCTTTCCCTCAGATTTATCCACCAAAATCTTTATGCACGTCTTCTCTCTCCCTTACTTGTCACATGACCCCCCCCCTCCATGTTATTCTACTTCCTTGGATTATCCAAATGATGTTTGGTAAAATTCTTGCATATCCTCCTTATTCAGTATCCCTTCAGTCACCTGTTACCGCATTTCGTTTGTGTCCAGATATCTTCCTTAGCGCCCTGTTTCCGAACACCCTCAGCCTATGTTCTCCACCCGATGTAATAGAACAAGTTCCACACCCATAAAAACAGTAGGCAATATTACACTTTCATATGTTTTAATCTGTATGTTCTTGGACAGCAAAAGTTATTACAAGAGTTGAAAACAAAGGACCAACTTGATGTCACTTGCTATTTTTATTTCACTCCTTATGCTGTCAACATGTTTCGGACATTAATATATCCATCATCAGGATCTTATGACTTTTCTGTTGAATTATCACATTGGACGTGTGTTCTTGTTTCGATGTGTGTTGGTGTTTCGGTGTGGTTGGGTTGGCGTGGTATCCGTGTAGCACGTCCAATGTGATAATTCAACAGAAAAGTCATAAGATCCTGATGATGGATATATTAATGTCCGAAACATGTTGAGCGCATAAGAAGGGAAATAAAAATAGCAAGTGACATCAATTTGCTCTTTTGTTTTCAACTATTACAATGATGCACGTTCCAACAAACATAAGGATTACAAGAGGTTTTAGGTCAAATGGTAACGGACATTCCCGCTGTTCAATCCGCTTTTCATTAATGCAGTTTTGATTTTTTAGAGTTGTCCCCGAATATTTAAAGTTTGCCACACTTGAAAATCTTTTATTGCCTATCATTATGTTATAACTTTGTACTTCACCACAAGTTATGAATGTATACATAGTTTGCTAGGCATTCGCTCCTAGATCAGTCTTCTTACTACCGACTAATAAAACTTCTGTGTTTTTTTTACAGTACTAAAATTTACGCACAACAAATCAACAGTATCACCTAATATCACAAGCTGATATGTGCCTTTTATTTTCAAAACCTCCTGATTTCACAAATCATATTAGAAAATTAACACGATTTAAGCAATTCGCGAGGACGTAAATGGATAGGTAACGCGTTCATGGGCAGCGGTAATTATGTATACCACCTGGTTTAAAGGGACAGAATTCAGCATTTCCCTCAGAGAATATCAGACATTTCTCAGAACTGAACTGCGTTTTGCTACATGTTAGTAGATTCACTTATTTTAAAAAGAGATATGCATTGCTTTGTCTGTGACATCTTTATATACTACCCGTATCGGCTTCGTCCTTTAAAGCGTCAGTACACAAAGTGCTTGGTACTGTTATGTTAATGTATTCATTTTGTTTATTTAACGATTTATCATCGACAAAGTTTGTGTATTGTCTAATAAAATACGTAAAGCTTGCAAGCTGTCAGCAAACCTGTATGACATATACTATTCCTGTGTTTACAGTGAAAATCTCCCGATGATGGACAGAGGAAATGTCCGAAACATGTAGATTTCTATTCCAAAAATAAATTAGAGAAATTAGTGCATCTAGTTGGTTTTATTATAAGAGTGGTATTAACTGTCTAGACACATGAAAGAAAATTTAGATACCGAATTAGAGTGAAACCTCTTGAAATTCTAAGTGTCACTATGCAGTATATTACCACAAGAAAATTTAATAGAAATAATCTGAAGATTGGTGCACATAAATAATTCTTCCTCACGTTCGTGTAACCTTGTAGCGCCTAACGAAGGTGGCTTTTAAAATTACAGCTCAATATCCCCTAACGTACCGACTTTTCAACTGGATCTCCTTCATACAGGCTCGCATATCTTGTCGCTGCGCAGAGAATTGCATGAAGTAAAACACTGAAAATGTTTGTTTCAGGACCAGCTTAACCTTTACTTCGACACTGATATTCCCTTAAATTATTAAATGTCACGGCAGTATTATCATTTTCTTTCTGCTTATATCAGACAATTTACTTTCAAGATTGCTTTCCAAAGATGTACTATCACTTATACATTATTCGCCTTCCCACTCCAGACTCCTTTCTGCGTCACCTTTGCAATTACGTCCATTTCTTTCACTCCATTGCTTCCCAAGAAATCAGAACTGAAGCGTCAATACCAAAATCTTGTGTCGTCCCATTTCAACGAAACCTTCCTTTTTTTCCTTCATTCTCTCATGTCATTTCGCTCCTTTCGTGAAAACGAAATCATCAATACCAAATGCCCCTTGCATACAGCAGTAGATAGAGCAAAGGAAATCACAAGGAAAATAAGATGGAAAACGGAAAATAGCACCATCATTCAAGTAATACACCAACAGAGCGGAGTATTCTCCGCTAACTTACTCGAAATGATTTTTAACTCGGAACTATATGGGCGGACAATAAATAGATGCATTGCTTAAATAAATTCGAATATTTACTTCCTTTTTTTCCTTTTTAATTGAAGCAGCTAAAGGGGCAGCATATTGGATCTATAAAGGAGCCGGCAATGAGTGATCAGTATCACACTGGACATTGTCCATTGCCTGGAGTGTGCCCTACATGGCATTGCGCTGGTAGGTTCTGTTGCTGTTACAGGATGGTTTGTCATTATAATGACAGTTGCTTTATTAGTTTTATTTTAATTGTTTTTACAGTGTGGTACTAAAATGGTCCCGTGTTCGATAATGGTTTTCGCCACTAATCCTAAAATGAAACGATATACGACACTGTATTCTCCTACCTGGTTAAGGCGTCCTGTATTGTGGTATGCGACTGTAACATCCTGTAGCCTTGTAGTTGGTTACGACACACTCTATTCACGTAAACTGGTTACGAAAATGTGTTCTCGTTTGGTTAAGGAGTCCTGTATTATGGTACGCGACTGTTACATATTCTGAGTAGGTATTTGTAGCCTTAGTTATCCAGCATGCATTGAGCATGCGCGATGTTGTCATCTGTGGCCTGCCCGGCTCTACAATAATGTTCCACATATCTCATAAACTGCCGATTTTCGAAAAATAAAACTACCGAATATAAAATATATGTTTTGATTTTCTCTACAATATATGGATTTGAAATAGTTCCCATTCTAAGAAGAACTAAGCGAAATATGATCAAAACCTACACTGGTCTTCACGTCAAGCACGCGTTATTGTTGTCAGATTGTAAAGAAACTTGAATTTTCTCGACAGAATTTCGAAAAATGCTCAAATATCAAATTTCATTGGAATCCGTCCAGAGGGAGCCTAGTTGTTCAGTGTGGACAGACGGACGGACGAAGAGATGGAGTACATGACGAACCCAATAGTCGCTTCTCGCAATTTTGCGAACGCGCTTAAAAAGTGTGTGGAAGGTGGTGGATAACTAAAAACAACTTGAATTGGTATTCGCAGTGTGGCGAAAATTGCATGCAGGAAGACCTGGCACTATTTTGATAAAGAACTTCACTTTTACCTTAGTTTTCTTTCTTAAGTTTCTTTTACACTTGTTCGTTCGTTCATTCATGAATTCAGAGCGCTGTTTCTTGCTGCTGGTAATCCTACTATACCCCAACTTCTCTTTCCTCTCTAGTACAAGACACGAAATAACCACAACTCAAGTCAGCTTCCGTAGCGACCTGCCTTTCCGCGGTTCACAGCGTACTTAGCATAAGCCTTAAGTTATCTATCAAACTTAGCGCAGCAGCAAAACTTGTACGAACTAATGTCCCACACGGCCACCTGTAATGTTTTATTTAATGAAGCTCTCAATTGGTAAGATTATATATCGCCGAGGGTAGATGAACTGAATATGAGTTTGGAGCATTTGTGGAATGAAACTGACCGGGAAGAACTGAAATACTTGCAGAAAATGTGCTCCAGAACCACTTGGTCCACCACAAATCCTCACAAAGACCGGCCATGCATTGAACTTGAATAAAGGTATTAAATTAAGGTGTCTTATTTCTGTGTATTAATTATAATTTTCACTTCCTTCCCACGTATTGTAATTATATTAGTGCACAAACACTTCATAAAAATTCTGAATATAAACTGTAACTCTGTTTGGCCATACCTTATTAAGCATACTTATCAAACACAAACCAACTTCCTTCTATCTTGGCGCAACAGCCCAAATAGGGCCTAGACCGCCTCATTTTTGAGGTTTCAGTATAACACACAATTGGATGCACACACATCCGGTATGACTCCTCTGAAGGAGTGATCAGCTCATCGTAGTGGCCGCTACCTAAACTCTACACTAAAAACACAATGGATGAACACCCATGCCCTCAACGAGATTCGAACCTGCAATCCCCGCAATCGAGCAGCTGCAGGCCTACGCTTTAGACCGCACGGCCACCAGAATTGTCACAAATTTAGTGTATTGAGACTATAAGAAATAATAAAGAGTTTCCTATAGCTTTTTTAAACAGGTGGCTGGCAAGTTTAATTCACTGTAAAGAACGCCGTTTGCTACTTTCCACGACGTTAGCGATCACACCACCTTCAGGATTATGCTTGTATCTGCGAATTTCATTTGGGTGCAGTATATATGAAACTGGGGGTATAAATGTATATTGAGATAAATGTAAAATACTTCTGTGAATATATATATATACGCCATCTTTCTACATCAAAGTATCACATCATAGTCCGCACATTGTGTACGGTTAGTACCGAACAGAATTAAACAAATCAGTACAACGGAATGTAAACTTTATTTTCATTAACTTGACACTGAATTGTGGTAACCACTTACCCTATTTTATTTATTGTAATCTTACAATATGTGTTCAGTCAACACAATAACAATAGAAATTAATGTATTACTGCAACATGTTTCGACTCAGGAGAGTCATCATCAGGCTGATTATTTAAGAACCATTAAATGCATTACCCTTTACAGTATTGTACATGTAACTGTTGCATTAGGGA
>Ga0123354_10007655_pt1 | contig 16309 bp, 7 predicted proteins | sample TergutLab28metaG_2_FD_97872 | JGI IMG/M metagenome (GOLD analysis project Ga0123354, IMG submission 97872) | Labiotermes labralis P4 segment gut microbial communities from Petit-Saut dam, French Guiana - Lab288 P4 | ecosystem: Host-associated > Arthropoda: Insects > Digestive system > Gut ...
AAAAAAAAAATTATTCCTTAAACAAGTTTTTCGACCCTATCGGGGTCTATTTTATTTTTTTTTTGAAGGGGGGGGGGGGGGTGTTTCGGGGGGGGGGGGGGGGGGGGGGGGGGGGGGGGGGAATTGACTATTCGACTTCATACAGTGCCGATGACGAAAACGGGTGGAGCTATACCTCCACTCCCGATATAACTTAATGACTTGTACAGAGACAAATTTGCCCTTGTGCTTGATATAAAGTTAAATTAAAACTTGTTTAGAGATTGTGCCTGCACAAAAATCCGTCTGATGCTTTTAAAATGTAAATTAGAAGGTTTATAAGTAGCTAAATATTGACGTGTTAAATAAGTATTCGTAATATTCATAGCAAAACGACGAAAACCTTCCCTGAACAAATACGGCAACTCGCCCAACTTCAAAATTTTGGTTAAACTTATCAGCATAAATTAAGCTTACAAGAAACTTATGTAACGGATACAGCGAAAGACATTTTGAGGCTTCACACCTGTTAATAATCTACAAACTTGTCTACAACTTTGGAAACGTCACGGAACCACACACTTCAGCAAGCGATAACGACTCTGTAGAGAACAAATGCGAAGATAATCACACATCTCTCCAGCGGAGCATTTGAACGCTTAGAAATTCTGCGAAGCAATGCTTGTGTCAATTTGCTGTGTCACTGACTGTATTTCATACCGATTTTTATAATACTGACTTATTCATGCCATGCTGCTTACAGGCAATACATCGCTTGCCAATCTCAAAGACAAATCGTCTGAATGCGTCAAGGATATATTACTAACTAAATGCGAATTATTTTCTGGATGAGAAACTGAAGTGGTTCCGTGCCACAAAGAGCAATATGACGTCAGTTCCAAAGAGTTCAAATCAGCTTATACGGCAGTAATACACTAGTAATAAGAGAACCTGAGTAAATGAGAACTGCCTAATCCGAAACTGTAAACACGGCTTCAGGCACACATAAAACGTACCACTGCATCAAAAACATAGCATGCATTATATAGATCAAAGACTGAAATGAAATCAAGGATACTGATGGATACTATTCATTATAGGATAACTTAATATTCCAATTACTTAAAAATATCAGGAAGTCAATTTTAAAGTTACGTGATTATATGTGGCCATAAAACGTGCCAATTGTCGACGGAAAATACTAAGCATCTTAAAAATTAACGGTGCTATTTTAACATAATTTTCGATCAAGAATGTGATGACGATAACACACCATTACATAAATTCCTATGGTTCATACAGGCAACAGTGTCTTTGCTGCTCCTACACACACTGCGGTTAGGTTACGTTTGGTTAGGTTAGGTTAGGTGTACGGAAGAAAGTTATGCGTAAGGTTAGTTTTTTAAAAAAATTAGTGCATCTTACTTAATGCTGTTGAAAAACATTACTTACTCTAAAGACAAGACGTTTTGATGGTAATGGTAAAGGTAAAGTGCACCCTTGTACAGGCACTGAGGTTCTGTACAGGCCGAACGGCCCATAGGGGGAGAAGAGGTATTGCTCTACTCTTTCTTGACCACGGCACTAGAAGGGATGAGGAGTCAGCGTCACGCTTCAGCCGCTCTTTACCCCGGTAAAGACCCGGTACACATTGTACAGGAGGCTGAGTGGGCCCCAGGGCCGGTCTGGACAGGTGCGGAAAATCTCGCCCCCACCGAGACTCGATCCCCGGACCGTCAAGCCCGTAGCCAGTCGCTACACCAACTGAGCTACCCGGCCCACGAGGTTTTGATGAGGTGTCATTAATTCAAAATGGGCGTATATGTCAGGAGATAAGAAAAGGTACAATCTCACAGTCCAAACAGAACTTTTATCTTCTTTAAATGAAACCAACTAGATGCACTAATTTCTCAAATGTAATTTTGGAATAAAACTCTACATGTTTCGGACAGTTCCTCTGTCCGTCATCAGGAGTCTTTCACTGTACACACAGCAATGGTATATGTCATACAAGTTTGTTGACAGCTTGCGAGATGTCAACAAACCTGTATGACATATACCATTGCTGTGTGTACAGTGAAAAACTGCTGATGATGTACAGGGGAATTTTGCGAAACATGTAGAGTTTTATTCCAAAATTAAATTTGAGAAATTAGTGCATCTAGTTGGTTTCATTATAAGAATTTATCACGATGCACGGTCACCTGAACGACAACTTTATCAGTGTGAAAATCAACTACATGTTTCGGTTGTCTATAGTCATCATCAGGCTGAACTTAGAACCGTAATAAGAAGAACTATAATACAATGCAATAATATTGCATCTCGATTTTATTGCACTCTATTTTAATTCTTCTTATGGCCATTTCTTTGTTCAGCCTGATGATGGCTCTACATATATTGTCGAAACATGTTCTGGTTTGCACACATATAAAGTCGTTTTTGGACTGTAATGTTATATCTTTTCTTTTTCGTTATATAACTAAAATACAACAGAGATTTTGTCTATAAAGGCATTAATATATAACGTTAATTGTGACTTCAGTACCACTCAGCACAAAACTGGAAGTCAGCACACATGTACTGACTAACTGATATCGTGTTTGTAGGTTGTCGTCGTGTTTATTCAGATGGCGTAAGATTAGCGCCATGCCGTCCACTTGTCAGAAAATCTCGTCATATAATAAAATACAATTAATGTTAATAATAACAATAATACAGCCGTGTTAGCGTAATCTGTACAGTGACTAGGCTACGGACTAGACTGTCCAGGGTTCGAATCCCGGGGGGATGAAAGAGTTCTCTCTTTTCCGAAATATCCAGTTTGTCTCTAGGGCCCACCCAGCCTCCTATGCAGTGATACCGGAATTTCATCTCGGGGGATAAAGCGGCCAGGGTGTGATACTGACCACTCACATCCATCTAGTGCCGAGGTTAAGAATTGTTGGAACTGTACTATGTACTCCCATACACGCCTTTGTAGCATGGTAGTAGTCAATACAAAATAAAACTGGTAATAATCCCAGCCGTACCAACATCACGAATAAAGTAATTCCTGCTTGGGCCTTATCGTTACTCGATTCAATCCGTCTCGATAAGGTACTCTGCTAGAGTGCGTTACAAAAATGCTTATAGTTGTAATAATTACACTTGTTGTAAATATTTTAGATGATATTATTAACATTATGAGAAGAACAAGGCAATATTTTGGTCCACTGCAGTAGGCAGTGCAGTAATATGAAGAGCACAGCGCGGGTGTATGGGGGTGGGGGGAATCTGAAAGAACGCTGTATTTTATGAGGACTATACCCACATCTCGAGCAAAGGGTCTATGGTCTTATTATTTTTGTGCCTAGGCCTTATTCATATGGCATTCCCATGTTTTAGCTCCCTCGGAACAGACTTCTTCTGAAGCTGGAAATTATTCCCGTGGTTTCGTATTATAATGGGTATATTCAAGAGGGAACGGCTTGATATTTGCTTCATAAGGAACATGACGGCTGCACAGAAAGTACTGCCAAAGACAAGGAAGTACAACGCAAAACACAGAAACAGGTGAAACTGTATTCCGTAAAGTTGTCCCTCCGTCCACGCCACGAATGCAAACGGGAGTCGAACCCCAGTTCTATTCTTTCTTAATAACATCAGTAGGCAGGTCCTTCGTCAGTTTCACGTCCTGGTCGCTTTGCAGAAGAGGAAATAGACCCAATATCCCACACGAGGTTGGGTGAGCACTACTGTCGGTCCCACTTTGGCAAAGGGAAAAACCTCTCGTCTCTGTCGCGATTCGAAACCAGATTTCTGGGACGTCCAGCCTGTAGCGTAGTCACTACACCAACTGAGCTACGCCGGCCCATTTTACCCCGTACGAAAGAATTCCTTGACAAACTTACGTCGTGAACCAACAAATGCACAGAATTAAAGTACGCTTTAGCATATATATTGCATGTCAAATGTAACTAATCGTGTACGTTACAGCATATTTTAACTGAGTGCGTTGGTTGGTTCAACAAGTAAGTGCAAATATTCATTTAATGCACAGATACAGAATACACTAATTTCCTTAACCAACTATTTACATATATAACACATAAAATATTTCTCCTTACACGTTTAGCTCAATAAATTCAAATTGAGCGTTTTGGGAAAAACAGTTTAAGGACAATTGCATACGATGCCCGTCGATTTACATGCACATGAATTTTCCTAAAGCCCTCATATATCAAGGTGTTTTTACAAATGGGTGACCAATAACAGTGTTCACACTGCATTCCTCCGAATGTGTCACATTTCAAAATTGCAGCAATCCGGCGACATTTGATCGATTAACGCACAATGTGGCGTTCGTCACAGGTACTTCGCCTTTCCAACTTACGGACAGGGTTACAGAATGAAGTCTTACTTATGGACACGAAACCGCGTTGTCTGTTAGATCAGAGGAACACGCTACCTCCATCATAAGCTTAACACGTTACTCCTAAACGGCGGTGAACACTCACGACTTCAACTAGAAAATCAAATCACACATATATCACCTCACATATTTTGAAACTCGATTGTCCATTGTTACTGAACTCAATAATTCGATAATTAGATATTCACCTATCAGTCTGAATTTAAGACTGATCGAAACTATCTTTCGCAATCAAGAAGCAAATGAATTACGAAGATTTCTGTTCAATTCATATAATATCAATAACAAAGGAGAAGCAGAGTGAAAGTCCATAAAAGGAAAAGGAACTCTCTGGGACACATGTCAGATAGAAATAGACTGAGCTGAATGAAAATGTTATTAAATATGGCTTTAAACACGTCGGTCTTAGCACGTATGTGTCAGTAAATCAATTAAAACAAATTGCTATTCCATCGAAGTAGGTAGATATTTCGAAATTCTTCCCTTCAACGTAGCATGAAAATGTAATGTGAGACAGGCCCTAAGAACTGCATTTAAGTTTTATTTTTTCTTCAGAGTATGACCTGCATAAAATATCATAATGGTCACAGTATTAGTCCAGTATAGGTCTGAGTCTAAATTTCTTAATCTAGACACCAAAACCATTTTCATCCCGGCAGCAACTACCAGAATCACGAATGCGCAATAAGGGGAAAGAATAGTGACGGTGCAGTTAATCTACAAATTACACTTCAGGCCTGAGAATGCTTTATACTTACGTCTGTCAATGAACCTGAAGTGACCGAGAAATCCAGATGCGTTACTGGCCCTCCGATCGGTGTGAAATTCGAGTACGAGCCCGGGTCCAGAGCTGTAGAGCACGTGGGGAATGTCTGTAAAACCACCGCAGAGAAGTCCTGACCAAGGGCTATACTCGTTCACTTCTGGCCGGTCCAGATGAAGGAAAAGTTTCAGGAAGTCACCGCGCTCACAACTGAAAAAGGAAAAAAAATCAACATAATTTCCATGGAGTACTCTGAAGATGGAGGGAGCAAGTTCCTCCGAAACACAGATGAAAATTAGCAATCGACATATTTCCACACACCCACATATTCATCAGAAACGGTGTGAAAACAGCAAGTCATGCAAAACAAAATCAATCCTTACAAATATACCGTTCTGACTAAATAATGGCTCGCGCATACAACATTATGTTTCAAACGTTTGAATTCTCCTGTGATACATGAGATGTTAATTTATTTTTAATTGTTACGGAGTTCATGATCGCATCTTGCCATTATGTACTTTCTCAATTAATGCAGCCTATACGTGCAGCAATTAGCATGAAGCTATCTTCATCGTTGCACCGTGCATTTCGTAGAGTCATTTAATTAGCACACCAACTAATTCACATATATAAATTTTTTAACATTAAAACATTTAAAAATCGCTCCAACATGTTTCGATCCTAAGATCATCTTCAGGTAGCTAAGCAGTTCATTGCTATAGTCAAATTTTTAAAAAACACTCACTGATTAATTTTCTTACATTAATTTAGTGTTGTGACTTTAGCAAGGAAGAGCGTAGCTCCCTGAAGATGATCTTAGGATCGAAACATGTTGGAGCGATTTTAAATGTTTTAATGTAAAAAAAATTTATATATGTGCATTAGTTGGTGTGCTAATTAAATAGCATGCAGATGTACGCTAAATTTTTCGAGTTAAAAAAAGAGTCCTAATACTCAAATATAATTGGAATACCCTCTCAAAAAGGATGTAAAAAACTAAAGGCTGTTCGCAGGTTGGATGGCTTGATTCAATTATGGCTGCAGACACTCGAACTTCTAACAGGGACATTTATAGTTCCATTTAAAGTTTTGGTCCGTATGGACACTGCTCTCGAATTAGTTGACAATTCTTTCAAGTGCTAATCTTCTAAATCGTGTTTTTAAAATTAATCGGGCTCCTTTTTTGGGCGGCGAACATTATCAGCGCCACAACATGTAACGTTGTAAGTAACTTGGTAAAAATCTTCACTTAAAAAAATATAATCCTCTCGATGTTTGCAAAATTCTAATTGCAGAATTTAAAAAACTTATGCTGGATGTAGTGGGGTCTTCCTACGAACGTTTTAGGGTAGTTATAGCAAAGAACACTGCAGAGATAAGCAATCTCTAAGTTCAAAAGTATTATGGGAGGCAGACCCACATACGTAAGGTAAAGAAGGCAAAAATGGAGTGCGGTGTGCGGTGCGGATGGTACCGTGCGGCACCATCCGCACCGCACACACGAACCACGCAGCGGCTGTCAACACCACCACCCATCCAAAAACTCGGTGCAGAAAACCAATGCTGCAACTCAACATCTAATGCTCCTGATGATGGGCATATGTACACGAAACATGTCGAGCTAAGAATACATCAATAAAATTATCTTGTTGCATCAAGTTGGCATTCCACATTATTTCATAACTTTTAAATATTTTCGACTGTTAACCCGCTGTGAATTACAGAGGCAAATGAAAAACTTAGGCGAAGCACAAGTTCCGATTATCCATGCAGTATCGAATATGTAATAAATACTTGATTTTAAGTAAAGATGTAATGATATGCGAATGTAATCATTTATAAAACAGAGTGAGCGAAAGTATGAATGTATTTCCTAATGCTCAGCTGACCCACAACATACCACATTTAATCACCGTACACTAAGAGGACAGACTAAACAACTGGCTTCCCACTCGGAAGGTTACATTATAGGCAAAGCATGAGGCGTTTCACAGGTCAAATACGGTGCAATTCATAACTCGCTGGCAGCTTAAGGCCCCAGTGACTGCCCAGTAATCTACTTGTTCTCTTACTGTTTGAAATTTATGTGTTATGAGGGGACGGGGGGGGGGAGAAGTCACCGCTCACATCTAGCAGATGGGGAAGGTGGAAAACCTAAGCCACGATCTGTTGAAACTCATCAAAGATACATATTTTGTTCACATTTATGCCTGGGACTTGTGCACGATCAACCTTCGTAACTTTGTTGTCCCGACGCTCTTAGTTTGGTAGGTGATCCTCTTTCGGGCAACGGGTGTGGTTCACCGAATCACATATAGTTTTAATTATTTCGTTTTTTACTTGTTTTATTTACTCAATTTATTGTTGATAGAACGAAAGAAAGTCGTGCTGTATCAAGTTAAACAACTAAATCATATTTTATCAAAATAACTCAGTCACTTGTACTCCCACCTACACCACACTCGTACACGACTGACTTCCTTACCGGACTGCTAGAGTCCGTTGTCAGCTCCTAACTGTTTCGGCGTTTAAATCCCTCCCCTCCTACCTATCACCAACGGTCCTGAATATACGTTGACAGATTAACTTACAACGAATGGCCATGAACCGTCCGTAACTGACGCCAGCAATCCTAAGAAACAACTATACTAAAAATGATCGGCTACATACTGCAAGTGTCATACGCGGTACAAGATCTTACAATTGATCTCTCGATACACAATCAGATCTCCACAGCACTTTCGGATGCATACTTCGCTACAAGTTGCCCGTCGATCTTCTGGGGGTGCTGTAGCATTTCGCTGATATCAAGACCAACGTTCACACTGTATGCGACCAAAGGATCAGCTACGTCAGTTTCCGCACAAACAGCACCAAATATTTACAACCCCTCTTCAAATATTTTGAAGTCCCGAGGAACTGATCCCTTCAGTATGGTTGCCCTCATTTAGTATACATCATTGAACCACGTTACGAGATCTGGTGGGCTGCTCTGTCCGGCACCAGGAGAAAGGTCGCCTAGAGACCACGGGATTCTGTATGGGTTAGGGAATAGTAACTCAGTTTTGAATTATCAATATATTGAAAGAGGGAATGAATAAAATTTGTGTTGGTTATGACGGTGTGATGCCTATATCTGAATATCATGAGTAACGAATCTCGCTATTGCAAACTTTACTACAGCGTTCAACATGACATTGAATGTCCAGTGACCTGTATAAACACTCTGGCATCCATCAGCTAAATTCGTATATATTATTAACACACATCACAGCACTTTGTGGTATCAGAATTACATTAAATCTGATGGCAAACAACGTAAAATATGTTACGCATTTCCTTTTCAAACAAAAGTGTTTCAAAATATCATAAATGAATATGAAATATTATAAATATTAAATGCATCAGAGATTAATGAATATGTCGTATGAAATTCGCACACCATAGAATTAATGTTGGTAGAAATACACCTGTAAATTTAACGTAATTACAGATTGTTAGCCAATAGCATCTTGCACCAGTCGAGGCACAAAGGATAGTATTGTAACAGAATGTATACTGCAGGCATGTTATCTATTAGGAAAATGAAACAAAATAAATGTTTAATTCATACATGAGGTTGAATGGTAATTTATTTCCGATTTTGTAAATTATCACGACACGTATAATTACTTTAACGGTGCGTTTCTTCCTTCCTACTTCGTTTATTCCTACTACTTCCAGCTCTTACCAAAGATCTGATCTGACCGTCAACTTCGGACAGACAGCTTAATTCCTTGGCCGACGAGTTCGCTGGATTTATTTTATCTGTGGGGATTTGTCAAGTCGGAGACTTTATTCTCCTTTCAGATCCTGCTGACAAAACGATAGACGAATAACCAGCAAACAAACTTGATTCCCATGAGGACAAGTTGCGACGTGAATTATTAAATTACCGTTACAAAAAAAAAAAAGCAATATTATTGTAGGCCCACAACAGTTCATAAAATTTTTGCTTGACATTTGTCATCGGAACGACGTTATTACTGTCGCGTATGTGGAGCACTGCAGGAAAAAAAAAATAAAGGTTTAAGCTTTTACGTACACAAGAAACAGATCATTAGTTCCAGGGTTCGGGTGGCTGGACCGAACATTTTTACGACTCACTATGGCCGTAATTTTGTCATCCGTAAATACAATTTGTTTAGAATCTGAAAGGAAAATGAACATTTTAACCCTACATCAATTCGCACACATCTGCGACGCACATTAGTACGAAAAATTAAAATAAAATTGGGGACAAGTGTATTAAAGATTAGATTTCTTTTAAAATTTAGTCACCAAATGGGGCTCTGTGTAAACGAGATACTATGTTTTCTCTTGCATCGTACATTCAGGCTTTGCAGTGAAACTGATCAAGATTTCTTGAGAAGCTGATGTTCTTTTAAATTAATATTCTCCCCTTTCAATTTCCTTAAATTCTTTCGTATCAAGTAGTCAAGAGAGAGGTTACACTCTTGTTAAATATCAGTCAGCATTTACCAGTCTCGTCGATGATAATATCCTATGACTTGAATCTTAAATGTTACCGTGAACACCCCAAATATCTCAAATAATACTGATTACTTATAGATAAAAGAGGCGGACGCCAGGAACATAAACCACAGCAAACGAAAACAAATAAGGATTCATGTTCTACTCGTCTACCCATACTTATTTTCTGTTTTCGAAATTAGCACTGATTTCAAGTTCTTCTGTCCTTACCTTTTACCCCGGTGTTCAGTTGTGTATGCGGTCGGTAGCACAGATCATTTAGTCCGTAGCATGGATCTTTCCCATCCAGGCATATAAATTAAGGAAATGTCACTAACATTCAGCATAAACTAAGACTACACCACATTCGTACCGGTACACAGCACTCTTCATTATTGTCAGCAGATAACATTACAAAACCTTAACACTGAATGGATTACGGACACGATTGTAGTTCAACGTTAACGAACACACGTTTTACACGGCTATAAGTAACGTCTCAATCGCCACACACACACACACACACGCACCAAGGTCACATAATGGCCGTCGCCTTCTTCCTCATTCCAGACAAACGATTTGATTGGTTGGATCCAAGCCTCGTCTTCTGCAAGAAACTGTAAGATTGGGCGCGGGGTGGTGACATGATACCATTGCAGAAAAGTAACCGAAGGTTGTGCCAACTTTAATTAGAATACACCAAAATAAGATTTCTCATGTCTTTATATACATGTATATTTATATGTAGGAAAAGATATATTGTGGTGAATGAACAAATCTTAATTCCAATAATATGGCCGGTTTTGAAATCTTTTAGTTTTCATGGACTCAACAATGCACACGCGTCATTCCTAATTCATATTTCTCAGACAAATAGTCCTTTACATGTTTGGTAGGAATGTTACGTGTGTTCATTAGTACAACATAACCATTACGTGTGAGTCGTCGAAAACTTTTTCGGAGCTCCTAATGCAGCCCTCCAACATTAGTGATTTATGCATGCGTTACGTCAGAGTGTAAGTTACGTAATTATTTATTAAGTTGTTGCCTATAGCCCCACGCATATTTAAAACCCTCTTACTTTAAATCAGTTTGGAAATGAGTAAGCGTAAGAAATAATGGAAATCCAGAAACAAGCAAACTGAGGCAAAACCGCTGCCCTGTTTTACGTAGTACCTGGAGTATGCTGAAATACCTTTAGAGTGCTCTAATTGCAGACCACACCTAAGTGGCTTTACTCTTGCTCCTCTCACGCGATACGGCAGGGGATTAATCACAGAACATTTCCTTGAGTTAAAGGAGGTTCACTGTTTATCCCTCACTTTCATTAGTTACGTCCCCTTGAGATTTCTCACCTTGCTCTTCCCCACGGTATGAGTATTCAGTAATACAAGTGGTTCATTCGAGTATGTCTCAGTGCGAGACATGAATCACACTGGGAGCGTTCTCAACGGAGAGAGAGAGTGTAAGACCATGGTACAGAATCGATATTCAGCAGCATCCTATGCAGACGAACTTAGTTTGTGACGTAAGCTGTCATGAAACACGGTCGTTTGCGACCCCTTACAAGAATCTGGTCTTACCGCATTACAACTAAACATGGCAGTCCAAATAAATATATCTGACACACATTTACCAATAAGAGTTTTCTACTTCCGTTTCCAATTTTTTTTTAAAGAAGTGCTCTCCAGAGTCACTAACTTTTTGTTTCTGAATCTTGCTCGACAGACCACTGATAGGGATACGTGGAGAACAGATCAGCCCATCGCAAATGCCCTGCATACTAACACACAAAGCAACACAAAACATCACCCGTGCCGTGACCAAGAATTCGTGTCTAATGTAGAAGACAGTCCAAGAGGTTGGTCGGCGCCATAAAACGCGCGCCAAAAGTAGTTAAATGACTTGTACCTCGCAGACGTCCAAGAATTACGTTCTGTGTAAATGATACAGTGACACTTTGATGTTTGTGTAACCGTACATCATTAATAAAATAAACATAAACAGCCAACTAGATGCTACAATAATAATTTTATTAATAATTTAAATCAGCTCAACATGTTTCGGGCGACAATTTCGCCCATCCTCAGGAGCACTAGACTGTGTTTACAGCTTTTGGTATAAAGTACCGACGATGCTGCCTGCTGGTGACCAGGATGAGGTTCATCCTGGTCACCAGCAGATACAAGCTGTAAACACAGTCTAGAGCTCCTGAAGATAGACGAAATTATCGCTCGAAACATGTTGAGCTGATTGAAGTTATTAATAAAATTATTATTGTAGCATCCAGTTGGCTGTTTATGTTTATTGGCACAGTGAAACATTCAGTTACTATTAATTTTAAAAATGTTGGACACACCCAAACACGAGGCTGCCACTAGTGGCCTCAGTAAAGCGCGGTATTATAGCGGGACCCTCGTTAAAATACACAGACATCGACGGGCACAGCCTGCAGAGACAGAACGTGCAGGCATCTGGCGGGAAAAAAAAAATCCTCATTTAGGAATATGAGAATCGTGCATGCACAGCATAGCTATGCCACCGTGTCTTTAAAATTCAGGACCCTCGTCAAAACGCACATTAATCCTACTAAAATTTAAGCCAATAAATGCACACAATTAAAATACATTTATAATAGTATAATGAAAAAAGCTGACTCCTATCTGTTTCGACCCTTATTGGCCCATTATTACGGAGTACAATCAACTGTATAAAACGGTTGCTTAATTGGTTAATGCCCAACAGGCAAACAAAACTACCACTTTAAGGATATATAAAACGGAAGTTTGTACCAAAAAAAATTCATCAATTACCCAATACATCAAGCTTGCTGTAAAAACGCCCCGAAACCACATATCAACAACTAGCAAATTTCCGAGAACTTGGGATCGTCCGTTATAAGATTATAGGCGGAAGCTGTACTGTGCACGTTAATCCTAAATTTTAATCTGCCTAACTCATTTCTTTCGTTGGTTGTTGATTACTAATTATATTCCTGTTTTAATATATACCTCTGTACATATATTCATATATAATTGTAACTAACGTTGTTTTTTACCGTTTTCACTAATTATATACATCTTTTTACCTGTTTTGTACAACATCTATGTAATGGGAGATCTTTATCTCTCTCTCTCTATAAAGGTATATAGATGATTGTATAGTTTCTTTCATGGGTTCTGGTACATTGGTCTGGTAGTGGCCCGTAAAATGGGCCGAATCTCGTTGCCTTAGAAGTACAACTATGTTATGAGTGAAAGAACTGTCTTTAAAAACATTTATTTAATAAGCACCTAAGTTTAGAGTCGTTAACTCCTGATGTCTTATGCATCAAGCAGAAGAACTGAGAAATAAAGTGTGAGTTGCACCGTGCGGAACACGTGTGCATAAGGGAATACGGAATTTCGAAAAAATGAACTCTGCGTTATTGTAATTAAAATTTTTATTCTTTATATTTTTATATTTCACCCTTTTCCAATATTGGCCAGGGCAGTGGCCACCCCTAAAATAATGTCTTCTGTCCTTGAAGAAGTATGAGGGCCGACCTTAATTTCTCTCCTTTTCATCCGACACCGCAATGTGCAAAACAACTACATAGCTGCGGATATTTGGAATAACATTATCCTCATTTACAGCAGTTTTGAATGTACGAACAACTCCAGTCCTCCTCTTTCAGAACACGTAGTTTCCATTGTATGTGTAAGTTGGATAAGACAGATAAGTAAATAAGTAACTTTTAAGACAAGAGTCATCATACACATTGCAACACGATGAGTGTCAAATATATCTCAACTTTACTATACTGCTAACACGCACAAATGCTTAAGCACGCACGCACGCACGCAAACACACGCCGTATCTTACATACGCTTACACAAACAGGCATTCTTTCCTTCAAATGTTTGCTACAAGCAGAAAAATGCACCGTTGTTTGAAAGTTTGAAATATTTGTGTTAATTATACTAAAGAACTCTAATTCCAGACAAAACAATTTGTGTTTGTTGTTTCCCTAATTTCTTACAACAGGATTCAGTGTCGTGTTGTGCGAAATGAATCTCAGATTTGTGCAAGAAATAAGACCTGACGTGGGCACAGCCCCTAAAAACAATAAGTAGCGGGAAGTATAGCAGTTGGTGCCAGTTGAAAAACTTTAAGAAATCTCAATATTCGAAGCGAACACGTGTACATACGAACAGTAATGTAAAATTTTGATGTTTTACTGACCGTGCATCTCAGTATAATCTTAGTAATTGACCAACTTAATGCACAAATTCTTGTTTTATAATAAGTTTATTATATTCCTCTACACTCTGTAGGTGGCCGTCCGGTGCACAGCTGTGCACCGGACGGCCACCTACAGACTGTGACGATACAAGATGCTGTATAATACAATTTTGACCTCCTGATGATGAGCACATAGTGCTCGAAGCATGTAGAGGCATATAATAAACTTATTATTAAACAAGAATTTGTGCATTAAGTTGGTTAATTACTATGATGAGATGTGACGTCATCATACGCAGCCCGATACCTTTACTTCCCACCGCACTCTCTCCTGTCTGAAATCGCACACATTTATCCGTAATGTAATTAATGTATGTAACCGTGTAATGAAAACCAACCTGATGCACTATTTATCCTCAGTTTATTTCGTCAATCAACCTCTACATGTTTCGAGCACTGTGTGCTCGAAACATGTAGAGAAATATAATAAACTTATTATAAAACAAGAATTTGTGCATTAAGTTGGTCAATTACTAAGATTATACTGTGAAAGGCAGTAACATTTTCTTTAGGCGCATCATCCCTGTTGTGTTTTATGCAATATGGAAGGAGTAGGTACGTCAAAACACAACTGTATTTGTATCCTATTTATTATGCCGACGACGGCATGTTTCGGCCACTGTGGGCCATCTTCAGGTCACAAAAATGTATAATGAGTAAAACTATACAGTGTATGTTCATTAGTAGAGGTGCCTATTCTAAACTTTCAACGAGATCTCGTTGTCGATGGGTTTATCCATATTGAACTAATAGTATCTCATATAAGTAAGGTGCATTGAATTTAATGGACATATACGGGGCGTTTCATAATGTAGAGGTAAAGCAGTCCCATTACTGGCCTGGAGTGGCCCAGAGGGTTGCAGGAAGTTAAGGCTCCAGATTTCATGACAACGGCACAGGATGGTGGTAGGTTGTCAGCCTTACGCACCGGCCGCCTTTACCCCCAGGAAATGCTCCTGGTGGTACTCATTTCTGTTAGAGGCTGAGTCGACCCCAGGGCCATAGGGCGATCGGAGGGATTTTATGTCAATGAAAAATACAATGACACCAGCTGGGATCGAACCAGCGACCTTCCGATTTGTTGTACAGCACCTTAACCACTGTGCTACCGCGGTCCCCGTTTCATAATGTACTCCGGGAATACAAACATTTATTATAGGAAAACCGTAGGACACGTACTTACGAAACATGTACAGACAGAAGGAAAAATTCAATCCCCCCCCCAGTAAGTTGATTTTCATCGCAGTTCACATTTCTGGGGCTAGGCGATGCGAGTGTATGTAGTGAGAAAATGGCCGCTCCGGGGAAGAAGTCGTTTTGTGTGTTGGAATATCACACGAGTAAGTATGTAGTTACTCTGCAACGTGCATTTCGTGCAAAGCACGCAAAGTACGATAGCCACGTGACCTCGCTGACCTAAAAGCACGGATCATTGCAGCAGTGAAGAATATCGATGCACCCATGTTGACGCGTGTGTGGCAAGAACTTGAATATCGTATCGATGTGTGCCGTGTCACACGTGATGCACACATCGAACATCTCGAGTTTCCAAAAAAAAAACACTTTTCTTGTGCCTGTGAACAATTCCATTAAGGTACGTCCTTTGGTTTTCTTGTTATAAATGTTTGTAATCACGGACAACATTGTGAAACGCCCTGTATAACGTTGCACCTTGGACCCGTGATAGTGGAATGTATTAACTTAACCTCTACTATCCGTAGCATCTCAAAACCAAGAATTTAGACACGGACTACCGGTCCGAACAGCATCGTTGTAAGGATGAATATTTTTCATCATCACCGCCACTGACAGAATGACGTTAATCCGTTTTGTTGGTATCCAGAGCACCTCTGCGCGCCAGACAACTTTATTTCATACCATCACAAATTGCCATTAATCATAACAACTGACTGACGTGGCCTAAACAAGCCTGTAGTCCGACATCCATACCCACTGCACACCGTGTTGGGCGCGTTCGCAAAATTGAGCAAAGCGACTATTATCTTCGTCATGTTCGTCCGCCCGCAAGAAACAACTCATCTCCCATTGACGGATTTTCAGAAAATCTGGTATTTCAGAATTTTTTTCTAATATCTGTCGAGAAATTCAAGTCTCACTGAATTCTGACAAAATAGCGGGTTGATGATGATGATTATTATTATTATTATTATTATTATTATAAACTGCAACTGGGTTGTCACCCGGTGGCAGTGGTTATTTTACGTGTATACAAAATATGAAATTGTTTACCAATATATTTAACTCGGATGGGCTACATGAGAAGCATGTAGTGGCAAATTGGAATCTTGGGAACCATCTCAGCATTTTCTTGATAAGAAAACCTATATGCTGAA
>Ga0123354_10007657_pt1 | contig 16306 bp, 12 predicted proteins | sample TergutLab28metaG_2_FD_97872 | JGI IMG/M metagenome (GOLD analysis project Ga0123354, IMG submission 97872) | Labiotermes labralis P4 segment gut microbial communities from Petit-Saut dam, French Guiana - Lab288 P4 | ecosystem: Host-associated > Arthropoda: Insects > Digestive system > Gut ...
CAAAATGGTTTGCCAATTCATCAATAGTCACTCGTCAGTTTTCCAGAATCATGGCACAGGCGTCCTCAACGTTGCTGTCAGTAATGGATGTTGATGGGCATCCTGCTCTTTCCTCGTCCTTCACGCTCGTCCGACCGTGTTGGAATCTCTCGATCCATTCGTATACACTTAGCCGTGGTAAAGCACTGTCCCCATATTGAGCTGATAGTCTTTGATGGATTTCAGCTCCTGTTACACCTTCAGACCACAAAAAACAGATCACACCACACTGTTCTTCCTTCGTGCACACGGAGAGTGGTGCAGCCATTCTAATTGTGTCACAGCGCAAAGATAAATTGTGTGATGACGCTGAAACTTTCCACAAGCGGAGACAAAGGTGCTATCTGTTAACATGCGCGCGCAGAAAGCAGTACCAACAACCCATAAAAAATTATAACACCTGTGCGGATACTTATTGACTTAACCTCGTACTTGGTTTTTATTACCAAGATGAAAAGCGTTTACTGCATGGTGTGAATTGGGTCTTTAAACAAAGCAGTCTGCGCTTTGTCCTTAAAGGGTTATAGCTTTTAGCTGATTATTACCTGTACAGAGTATTGAAAGCCTTCTCACATCCTTCATGGTGACATTCAAATGGCTTCACCTTTGTATGGACACGTATATGTATTTTTAAACTGTATGATGTAAGAAAAGCTTTTCCACAACCAGGTTCAGAACATTTAAACCTGAATTCACCTGTAAGTACATGTAAATAAACAGTACAGTGTCAATGAATTAAATACTGAATGACATTACTGTAAACTGGTAAAACAATAACCCTGAAACAACATTCTTGTCAGATGTCATTCTAAGGTAATGTAGGGAAGATATGAAATCCTGGGCATTATAAATTTAGCTGCTTCACACTAAATCAAGGAAGAAGACATAGCTCTTACATATACACAAAAACAATACACAAAATACATGAGAGTGCTTTGACATGAATTTTTGTTTTAAGACCTTCGCAACAGGAACAATAAAAAGAATTAAAATATATAAATATAAATACAAATAAAACTTGAAAAGGTTAACACAACCTGGGTGACTTTTCTTCTGGTTTTGATTATTATATCCATCTGTTGTGTGTGAAACAAACAGTCATTGCAAACTTAGGTTTACAAACTTTTAACAATAGGAACAAAATGGACATGCATTAAGGTGTGTTACACCATTAAATTTTCTTCATTTTTGACTTAGTCCTAGGAAAGATCTATGAGAAGTAAATTATGTTCTGTTCCGTTCTATTCTATTCTTCTTTTCTATTCTATACATTATATACAAACCCTTGTGTGTCTTCATGTGTGTCCGTAAATTTCCCACTGTGCTGTAAGTGCGACTGCAACCATCATATTCACATGTGTACCTTTTAATTTCTTTCTTGTTTGTGGCTGGATCAGTTGCTTCAATTGTGATTGTAGCATGAGAAGGATTTTCTGGCATAGATCCTGAGTTACCAGGGTTGATATGCATGTAAATCTCATCAGAACTAATTGTATGATGGATATACCTGAACATGGTAGAAATAAAGAGTAGAAGAAGAGTTCGAGCTTAAATTTATTTAATTTTTTTGCAACTAGAATTGAGTTACATACCTCAACATATATGCTTTATAGCACACATTACAATGAAATCAGGCCTAAGAATACTGGACTGGCTCTTTGGCAATATATACATATTAATTCCTCAGCACCCCTTTCAAATCCTCTCTGCTTCACTTCCTTCTTTTCAAGTGTATGAGTATACGTTAATTTCATATTCATATTATACGCAAACGTATATTTTTTGGAAGTCCCATTGTCATAGCTAGGGAATCATTTTCTCCATTGTTAATAGGCTTATATTCTACAGTGATAAGGAAATAGCCACATCCCAGCCACAGAAAAAGTCATATCACGAATTTCATATATTCAGCACATTAACCAACAAATGCATTTATTAAAATAAAGTAAACTACAATTCATAATAATAACCAACCCCTATAAAATTCGGCCCTGGCACTGAAGATGGTCTCCGGTGCCGAAACATGTAAGGGTTGGTGCCCACCATGAATTGTGTTTTATGATCTGTAATTTATTGTGCTTTATTAAGTGCATTTGTTCGTTAGTGTACTGAAGAAAAATCCATTTTGCTAATTCGTATGTACAATGTATTAACCCTTCATGAGAGAGGCGTGCGTTTATTAAAAGACCACTGGCATTTTATGCAAGACACTATTTACGATGAAAATTAGATTCAATATACTTGCTTTAAGAAACAAGAAACCTTACACTAGAAGAACAGAACAGTTTGCATTATTTTGTAATATCTTTACCCTGCGTTTTCATCGTGTCCTTCCAGTTTTCCAATATACGTTGACGATTCGGGACTCTTTTCATCACACAACCTAGAAGTTGTATAAACTGGCAATTGCTCAAACACTCTTCCAAATGTCGGCATGTCAAACTCATCTTCCATACACTCTTGCAGTATATTATCAAACGACATATCGTTACGCCCACTTTCGTCTCCTAACTGCAATTTTACTTCTGCCCATGTCGCCATTTTTTGGTAATTCTATCGATAAACCCGGAGGTAATATCGATATCGAAGTTGACGTATGGCCAATGCTAACACACTAAAATCTAAATAACTGTACAAACAACTGTAAAACTATGTTAGCGGTAAATATGTAAAGCAAATATACTGCACATGTCTAAGGATATTCCAGAATATCTTTCCAGGAGAAATAAATATTCCGTATGTTTTCGAATCAAATTCTTCACACTCTTGAGAGGTGTGTAACCTGTGATCTGAACGATCTATCGAGTTTAATCTGTCATACTTTGGAGTGCTCGTGGGGTTTGGTGACTGTGGGCTACACAAATGTGACCAGTATTAGATCAGTTATTTTTAATTTCTTAATAGTTTAGAAATATTTACGCTACAATAAAATGCCTAGTGAAGTAATTGCTTTGTTTCCGTAATTTTATGTTCTGTGCTCTCTATACTGCTCTTTGCTGACACTAAAAGCAGCCACAAGCGCCACCATAGCATTGATATACCCTGCTAGTCGTAGGCTGTGGTCATGGATTAGAGCTGGAAGCTGTTTCCATTTATCCATGGTCGGTAGTGAAGATCTTTTTCCGGTTTCGTCGAAGACATGGTAAGTGGTTTGTGTTGTTAATTTTGTTAACGTTCTTTTATCTAAGACATCCTTAGGAGTGGAAAGAAGTGTACATAGATTCCGTGATGTCTGTTTTGAGGCTGCACGTGTAAGGATGATTTACTGAAATGTGGTTGTAGTTTATGAAGAATATAACCTTCGATTTAGAGTCAATATTTGTGTGATTTGTTCCGTTATAGAAGACTTTTTCTCTTTCTCGTGTGGCACAGAAATCACTTGGGGTGTATGTGTGATACTAATTTTTGTCGTACAGTATTTTTATTTTTAAACATGAACATTATTGGGTTTGTATTTAATAAAACCTGAACTTCGTATTTCCTTTGTGGCTTGTGGTATTGAGCGCATGTATTTCGTTACTGTCTTTTATTGATGGTTTTAGATGTTTGTGTTTTTAGCATGCACATTGTACGTTTTTTTCTGTAGTATACTAAATTTATTACAGGCTCGTGGACCTAAGAAACACTTGAAACGACTGAATGCGCCTAAGGCATGGATGCTGGACAAACTTGGTGGAGTGTATGCCCCACGACCGAGCACAGGACCCCACAAACTGAGGGAGTCCCTTCCTCTTGTAATTTTTCTCCGCAACAGACTGAAATATGCCCTTACCAATTGCGAAGTAAAAAAGATTGTTATGCAGCGTCTAATTAAAGTCGACGGAAAAGTTCGTACTGATCCGAACTACCCAGCTGGATTTATGGGTATGTGTGTGGGAATATAATGCCGCTGTAACTATATGCAACATGCCTTATTCGTCTGTGGTTTGTGAAGAATGTGTTGTGTTGCGTGCCTAAGTGTGCAGTGAATTTGAATAGACCAGGGAATGGATAATGGTAGGCCTATACATACCACGAATTGGAAATTTTTGTGTTGGGCGGACATTTAGTTGTGTGAATTTGTAGGTTATGTTTGGTTTAGTGCTTATTAGTTGTTGTTTGGTACAAAACATGCTCTATTCGGTTCAGAGTTGGGTGCATAATTTATAGAATTTGAAAGTGGGCTTCATCATGCAGATAACTTTGGTTTCAGAAGGCGTTTGGTTAGGAATTACATGATGTTACAGGTATAAAATGATAAGTAGGCATGTTATATATAACTTATGTTTACATTCTTGTTTTTTTCATTGAAATATAAAATACCCCATTGCATTCTAATAGTGGGTCACATTCTCAAGCACAGTATAAGGCCAAAGGACTACCACATGAATGATTATTTGACCTATAAAAATAACATTATTCATTATGCTTTCTAAATATTTTAACCATAATTCCTGAAATGATGTTGGGAGGGTAAGGACAGCTTCTAGCCGCAGTAATACTTAATGCTAAATGATAGTATGTTTCATTGTGTATCAACCAGACTGAAATCAGAATAGCAAGTGTTGTAAATAAGATGTTTCATGTCCACATCATGGCAAGGGTTAGTTAACTAATGTTCGGAATATTTCAGTGTATAACTCTTGTGCATTTGTATATGGCTTCTTTCAGGTGAAAAAAAGTAAACTTGTCATGTGAAAGATTTGACCAGCTATCTTATCTGATTGATTAATGTTTTGATTTTGCAGATGTAGTGACAATTGAGAAAACTGGAGAGTACTTCAGGCTGATCTATGATGTTAAGGGAAGGTTTACTATTCACAGAATCACAGCTGAAGAAGCCAAGGTAAATCAGGATTGGAATTTAATTTGGAATGTTTAGGGTGAAGTTTGCTGTTTATGTGGTACATTCAAGGTGTGCCATTATTGGACAGCTGCAGATTTTTGTTCAATAATTGCGATGCAAAACTGCAAATGCGACTTTTATATAGCAAGGTTTATTGTTATCTTTTTAAGAGTGAGTTTGTTTGTTTTTACATCCCATGGGTCCAAATTAGGTTACAAAAACCTTAAGGATATAGAAATATAGAAATTGTAATGTTTATGTTCAGCATTTTTGTGTGAGTGGGAGGTATAAATAACTGGTCACTTTATTTTAGTGCTATGTCATGTTTTTATCTAATATTTATGTATATATGGTGTGAATTAACCGTTTCATCATAAATAGGCACTAGAACTTCAGTTCTGTATATCACCAGCATTTTGTAAAGCCTCAGTTTTTGTCTTAAGTATGAAACCCATGATTATTAGCCACTGGTTTGACATGTGTGTGTTTTTTCACAGTGATTAACAATGAAGAAAATAGTTGTATTTGACAGTATTGTTTGTGTAAATTTTCTTTAAAGGTAATCATTCATATGTGCTATATTTTCAAGGTAATGATATTTACTGAAGTAAACTTCGTGTGTTAATGTGCACTGTGTACAGAATTGCTTGGTAATGGGGTTCATCAGCTTTTTGGCTGGCCAACCACTGAATGAAATTTAACAATTTCTGTGTACCACCAATGAATTTCTTTTTTTTTTAAAAAAAAGACCTGAATTTGGAAACGCTGGCTGACAGCAGGGATGAGTCATATAATATTAACATCAGTGTTGTGTTTTAGTTTGTTTGTCCTTTAAAGTTTTTATCCTTTTGTATATGTACATTGATTTTTTATTGAGCCTGCATACTAATAAACAGTGGTTGGCTTACCAGTAGTGTTATGTTTACCACAGTTTGAGAAACTGTGGCTTAGTAGGTACAGTAAGGTTGTGTATTTTCATTCTTTTTATTTGGTTTTGAAGTTTTCTCTGCCTGTAGGCATTGCTGGACAGCAAGGTCATGTACATTATGAGTCTGAGAACTCCACTAAACTTCGCTGGAAAAGTTTGAACCTTGATATTGCTATTTGTAGTTTGTACTTTCATTTTGGGGTATGGTGAAATATAAATTTTTATACTTCCTGTGATGATACAATGTTTAAGGCACTGTATAATTGATTTTACTCTGATAAAATGTTTACTCATCTGAGGAAGTCATTTTTATTTGGTTACTGTGGAAGACTCATTTTGCCACCAAATTTCACGTATTTAGTTAAAAAGTATACTTACTGAATTTTTTGAGATGTGCTGCACAATATCTTTTTTTTTCTCTGCAACATGCTTTGTGTTCTATAAGGTGATCTTTTTTTTTTGCTTCATAAAATGTCATGTCTTACACGAAGCGTATACTAAAATTTAACTGTTTAGCTTCCCCACTGTAAAGCTGAAGTAATTGTGACAAGATTGTAGGGTACAAGCTTTGTTGGAGGAGGGACAACAGTGTACTTTGTTGTATTAATACCAGATTATGGATATTTTGAAGTACTTCATTTTCAGACCAGGTACTGACTACAATTGAAATAAATCCTAGTAGTGAGTAAGAACGTAATTGCTACACAGTTGTGTCATTGCACTAAACCAAACCCATAGTAGTTTTAGTCTATAATTAATAATAAATTTTGATACAAATATTTAATACCATATAGCCACCTTACAAAATAAATAATAGAGCCACCCAAAAATTCTAGGTAACAGGTGGCTGGCATGAACCAAGTTCCATCCTGATAACCCACAAATGCTGTGTGTCACCATACAAGAGTAGCCACCTGGGCAATCTGGCACCTTGTTCAAACCTGCCTTAATGTGTTGTTGTTGTTGTACTAGGTGTGTAAAACAAGTTGTAAAACCTTGTTTGGTTCCAGTGTTGTTGATATTAATTACAAAATCCATCCAGAGCAGCTCTGAGGCCCACCCAGCACTCCAGTCAGTGGGTGCTAGGGTTCTTTCTGGGATGTGAAGTGTCTGGGGCATGAAGTTGACCACTCACCTCCCTAGTGCCAAGGTTAAAAATGAGCGGAGCTGTACCTGTGCTTCTCTTATATGCCATCATGGTGTGTACAGGGACGGCTTCGTGTATTGTTACTAACACATAATTTATCCCATAAGAAAAAGAAATGAAAATAAACCAGCCAAAGAGCATAAAACCAAAAATGAGGAGGGCTTAAATTGCTGTGCTGTGCATCATATTAGACCTACTTTTTTTTAAGGGTCTTGAAATTATAGATATGCTGTCCAGACTTACAGATTGGGAAAATGTTGTGTGTGTGTGTGTGTTTTACTGAATCATACATCTTTGTTTCATGTGAAATAAATTTTTAGTGTTGCTGTGATTACAGTACAAACTTTGCAAAGTGAAAAGGGTGCAGATTGGTCCGAAAAAAATTCCTTTCTTGGTGACTCATGATGGAAGAACTATCCGCTACCCAGATCCCGTCATCAAGGTGAATGACACTATCCAGCTTGATATTGCAACATCAAAAATAATGGACAGCATCAAATTTGATTCTGGTAAGTAAAGCAGGATCATGTAGTAATTGATTTTATTGTGAGCCCCTTTCCTGACTGGTTTATTGTGCAGTGCCTTGTCACTGTTAGTTAAGATTTCTGCAAAGTTAGATTTTACTTTCTCTTAGTGTATCATAAAAATATAAATGTCTGCTTGTTTGTTTTGTTTTGAAAATGGTTGAGCAAATGTGGGACCTTTGGTGATCTTATTCATATGGGCATAACCGTTGAACATTACAAGGGACACCTTGAAAATGGCGCACTTGGTTGAGTAACATGGGACATACATTCATGGACAGTGGTGTTACAACTGTGTATTGCAGAAAACCGTTATTACTGCCATTGTTACTGAAATCGGAACCATCTGAATCAATACAGGTGGCTTGTCACTTATTTATCTATCCCAAGAGAGAAACACTCTTAGCTATCAGGGAATGATTTTGACAGTTGATTATTGTAATGTGGGTATTAAGGATGCATGGAGCCTATCCTTTGTATGTCTTCATAGTGTGTGCAGGGACATACGTGGCCTGTCCAAGAAGTTAGTGCAGTATGTTTATAAGAACTTTATTTTACAAATTTTAGGATACATCAATGTGGTCCCCTTCAAAATACTCCCCATTTGACACAATATACTTGTCCCACCCTGCTTCCATTGTTGGAAGCACCCTTGGAATTCCGCTTCTCTTAAGCCCTTCAGCAGCGATGTCATTTCACTTTTAATCGTCGTCACATCACCCAAATTCTGCCCCCGCAGCACCAATTTGCATTTGGGGAATCATAGATCCACGATTCATCACCTGTGATGACCCTTTCCAAGAATTCATCGCTTTCCTCTGAGGTTTCTCAGTCGGTGCAACACTCCTTCCGTCGCAAATTTTGCTCAGGAGTGAGCAGTTTCGGTTACAATCTTGGCGCAAACCTTTTTCATGTCCAAATATTCCATCAAAATCGTGTGAACGGACGATTTTCCCAAACCAAGTTCTTCTGCTATCATTCAAACATTCAATCAGCGGTCACTGAGCACGAGAGAATGCACACGATCGATGTTTTCATTACCACTTGAGGTGGAGGGGCATCCTGACCTGGCATTGTCCTTGGGGTCTTCACGGCCTTCCTGAAAACGCTGGACCCACTTGAAAACAGTTCTTTCCTTTAGAGCACACACTCCATAAACCTGTTGCAACATTTGATGGATTTCGGGCCCATTCTTGCCCAGTTTCACAAGAAACTTGATGTTAATTCGTTGTTCAAGCTTTTGATCGATCTCCATTTTGACAATGCGCGAATACGTGTTCCACAAAAAACCACGAAGTCTGTCCTCCTCCTACAGCGGTCTGGCTCCTACTGAAAGTCAACTGGGTCCTGTAGAGTGAGGAGAGCTGGAGGGGTGCGCCACCAGTTAACATCTCACTCCTCCTTTAACCTACTGCACGAACTTCTTGGACAGGCCACGTATTTACCTTATTGTTTATACTGTATGCGCTTGGCAATCAGTCTTTCGTATTTCTTTATTTGTTGTTTGACTGTAGGTAATCTGTGCATGATAACGGGAGGACGTAACTTGGGACGTGTTGGTACAGTTGTTAACAGAGAGCGTCATCCAGGATCTTTTGACATAGTCCATGTTAAAGATTCTCAAGGACATACATTTGCCACACGGTAAGCATTAGATGTTAACTTGACTCAGTTACTGCCAGAATTATTGGAAATTGATTTATCTTCTGCACTTTAATACTTCAGCACTGTTATGTCATTGTAATGCCAGTATACTTATGATGTGGATGAGATTGCAAATGTTCACATCACTAAGTTGTGATTTCTTGTAGGATTGTGTAGATCAGTAAGCTTTACTAACTGATCTTGTCCTCATCACTTTGTTCATTCTGAATATATGTGTGGTAAATGCTATAAATTATGAGCTCCTTTGGCACATATTTCCCTTGCCCATTCTGTGTGCCAGTCTCACAAAATACAAGTGTGCCTGGTGTAATGTAATTATATTAAAATTATGTACATTGGCCTGATCGAAGCTGTGTTATCAGTTTCATGGTTAATACAGTCAAAACGAGGCCAAAAATAATCTTCATCTAATGGTCGCTGATTTGGCTAACCAAATGCCTTACCAGCATTACCCAAGTTGAATACACTTCTATATGGTGTTTTGCATCATTTGCCTGGAGTCACGCGTATTGCTCACTATTCTGTTTGTAAATGCTTTTACTCTTTCAATATTGATGAAGGGTTTAGTTACGTCTAAATTGTGAGGTTATGTGTATCATGCTATAATATGTTCATTCACATCACTTACAGTTAAATTGTTTCCTTCATGTTTGTGTGTGTGTGACAAAAGTGCATAACTTCAGAGGTCAGGAATGTGCAGCTCTGTTTATGTTATGGAACATCTATGGAGAAAAGGGTGACTTAAAAAGATGGAAAATACAGAATCTAAAGCAAAATATAGTGTATCTCAAATATGATGGTACAGCTACTGTTAATTGTGCATAAATAATGTAAACAAGGCCTTGTTTGCTACTGGATCTCATTGGGTAGAAGGAAATAATGTGGCCTGTTTTCCACTTCTGCTTCACTGTAGAATGTGTCAGAGATGAAAAGTGATCTGTTTTTTCTGGGCAGAGGGTTTGCAGTGTGATTTGTGAGTAGTAGTGATCATGTGTGAAGAAATATGTTCTGATGACATACTGACAGATAGGCCATGAGCTGAATTGCCTCTCAGTATATCTGGAAGAAATGTAAGTCTGGGTTGCGAGTTCCTTGATTTTTTGTTGAATTGTAGATGTTGCCATGCAGAGATTCATTTTATTTCTTTCTTTATTTTCAAAATTGATGCAATATGCACAATTTTAATGTTAAGGTATTCAGTGTACTGTTCAGGGTGCAGGTTGTATGCCCAGACAATCAAGAGTTTGATCCTTGTCAAGAATGGAAATTTTTCTCTTTACCAGCATTCACAGCAGCACTCATACACTTAGTTTCCTATCCAGTAGAAACCAGGGGCTCTTTCTGTACAGGTGAACTGGTCAGGAATCGCAACTGTCTACATGTCATTTCTTGCATAGTGCTCAATATGCATGTTTGTTCTCTTGCTTGAAATTGTAGTTTCTTTTTCATTTGAATTTTTTCTGTTATTAGATTGAACAACGTATTCATTATTGGGAAAGCAACCAAGCCATACGTGTCATTGCCACGTGGAAAGGGTGTGAAACTGAGTATTGCAGAAGAGAGAGACAAGCGACTTGCTGCAAAGGCTGCCTCTGGATGAAACATGTTAATGTTGCTTTAAATGTGTCACTCTGTGGTGAGACAATAAACTTGGTTTCCTTGTGATGACGATTGTCAGTTTTTGTACATATGTATAAACACCCCAGAATTTTTTACTATACAGGCAGGTTTCCTGTAAAATGAATGGTGAATTAGTTTTTCATGACAAAGCTTTCTGCCTCTGGATGTTGCATTTTGTAGGTTAAGAAAATTTGTTTTCATTGATATAAATATTGTACCAACTACTTTAAACATCATCATTCTTGAGATTATAACAGGTTCTAAGCTAGTTGAGGAATTCCCCGCATTTAATTGAATCCGAAGGTTCTTTGCTGCATTCACCAGAGCCCACCACATGTCCTTATCCTGAGCCAATTCAATCCAGTCCATATCCCCTATCCCACTGCATGAAGATCCATTTTAATATTATCCTTTCATCAATGCCTTGGTCTTCCAAGTGGTCTCTTTCACTCAGGTGTCGCCACCAAAATCCTGTATGCATCTTTCCCCCATGTGTGCTAAGCGCCCCACCCATTCGTGCTTGATTTAAATAAAGATCGATCTAATAGTGAGTCTTCCCATCAGGAGAAATCCAGGTGTGTTTATGAATGTTTTGGTGTTGGAACATGCTCTTAACAACTAGATCATTTGATGTGATAAATATATTGAGTTGTGTGTAATGTAGGTATGTGGTTACAATTTATGTGGTTTTCTACTCACTTTTATTGCAAGCAGTATATATAATTTGGACATTTGAGTGGTAGGAAGTATGTGAACAGCTTCCATCACAATTCCAGTAATTCATTATTTCTTTGTATTTGCCCACGTTTGCCTCTTCTGTGCCTTCCATTCGTAACATAAGTTTTTGCCAGATACCTGTTAACCAGACATCAGTATGTCTACCTAATTTTAAGAACAAATGAATTGTAGTTTATTAATTTTACAAGATATGACCAAATTCTACAACACAGGGTAGATGATGCAAATATTCATATTCATTCGTAACCAGGTGGACAAGAATCTGTGAGTAGGACTGCACACAACCAACTTAATTTGCAAAACGTACTTGCCGTGCAGTATTTTGTTTCTATGATTATATCACTTAAACAAAACAAGAATTAGTGTGGGAGGCCTGGCACATTGTCTGAGCACTGTAGCTTCTACAGTGGATCATATTTGCCAGTGTGTGTAGTGGAGTAAGATTCGTATGTAATCGTGAGAGTATTTAATTTATTCTGAAGTGTCTGACACAGGGTTACACAGAGCATCACTATGTGTGTTTGTATTAGGCAGTTGCGATACTATTGGTATAAGCAGGAGGCACCTACAACAGTTGACAATTAAAGTGTCCCTGCAAGGGCGTGTAGCATTATCATGAATAACAGAATAGCCATTGCAGTTTTGCCACAGTATTCATGCTTTTTGTTCTTTCACATTTGTTATTGATTCTACATGCAGTATTCGCAGCGTTCGGTTCTAATGAGTTTTGATTCTGATTGGGAGTCAGTATTTCATGTCAAGGCTGTCAGCCATGATGAGAAATCCATTATAAGTTTTGTGTATCAGCTGTGCAAGGTGTTTTGTGTGCACATATTGCTAGTGGAGCAAGGTATGACATGCTGCCAGCCCCTGTCCATAGCTCTTTGGTTTGTTGGTTTGTAAGTAGGGATGATAGCTTTATCCATACAGATATGTCAAAGATTTTTTATCTCTCCTGTGCAAGTTAAATAGAGCCCTGTGTCTCCACAAGACCTTGTTTACACAAGGTCTTGTGGAGACACCAACAGCAATAATGTGCATTTCTCATCCACTTGGATGTAGATGGTAGAAAATTGCAGTTCTGTGTGCAAGTTGTATGATGGGGGGAGTCACGTGGAAGTTGAGTGTAGCAATGCACAGTGATGTACACATATTACAAATTTAACGTGTTACTTGAGGAGTAAGTTTGAGAATGTTGTGCAGGAATTTTTACATTTCTGAATTTTTAGTGCAGTATTTTTGATGCAAGAAATGAGATGTTATTGATAATGCAAATTTGTGAAGGTTGTATTTAATGATAATGATTGGTTATAGATGAAGTGTGATGTATGATTAGTCCCATAGGAACAGCAGTTGCATGAATATGAAATTCAGTAATAACTGATTCTCAGTAATGAACATATCCTTGACTAAGGCGTACGATTACTATTTTATTCATAATGTGAAATGAGAGAGAAAACCAACAAGATGCAACAGATGTTTATTTTTAACAATATCTTAACATGTTTCGGGCATCATTATGCCCATCTTCAGGAGAACAAGATGTATTACTGCATGTGGTGTGCTGCGCTGTAACAAGCGGGGAAAGTTAGATATTAGCTTTAACGTCTTCTTTGTGTGGTATTGTGTAGTAAACCTAGATGGGATCTCGTGTGTATATGAAAATGTGGTGTGCAAATTGGTGTGTCGTGGTGTTGGACTGGTATATGTATCATGTGCTTTCAAGGTCTGGTGTATTATCGGAGCAGGTGCACTGATGCATGAGTTGTGCCTGTTTGTTGGGAGGGTTGTGTGGTGCAGGTGTTATTAGGTGCACTAGGGGAAGTATGCCGGTGATGGGCAGGTTGGTATAGGGGGTGGAGGTTTAATGTGAAGTTGGCTACATACCTGGTTCTGCTGGATGTGGTTGGTAGCGGTTGTGGGGCGCTGCGTTGTAGGGTGCGAGCACTGTGAAGGTTACAGTTCGACTAGCAGGGTCATGTAGGAGGGTGGGAGGTGTTGATGGCCATCTGGAGCAGAGGGTTGGGTTCGCCGGGGTTTTGTTCAGAAACGAGTCTTCCAGATTTGTGAAATGCTTGTATGAAGAACTGTTCATATGGGGTTAACAAGGAGGTGTTTTTGACGGGTTTTAGGAGGGTCATTGTTTTCTCTATGGGGCCGTATTCATGTTTGTTGTTAAGGATATGGATATTGCTATTAGAATGCATGAATGCCATGCCAGCAGATGTTACCAGAACGGCAAGAATGACAGTTTGAAATTCTTCAGGTTTCCTGAAAATCATCAGTGGTAAGTACGTATCAATGGTTTGTGATGTTAATGCTGTGGCAGAATCATATCTCAGTGTTCATAAGACATTCTCTTGTTAACTGATATCACGTTAACTTGTATGAACTGTTAATTTGTAGAACTGACTTGAATGCACCAAGATTGATATGCACCAGGCATTAGTGAGTCTGCTGCATGTTCTGGCATGCCCCAGGTGGTATCAGGGAGTTGGTGTATGAAGTGTGTGTTGCACAAAGTACACAATTTTCTTTGTGTATGTCTTCATTATATTGTAACTTCTAGACTACTCCATGGGCAATGTTTGATGAACTGTCTAATGTTGAATTCAGAAGAAATTATCAGTAGTTGACCAATATGTTAGAACCAGCATTGCACAATGTGAATAATTTGTCTAATTGAGTTCACATTGCACAGAAAATATAGCAAGACAACCATATGTATGACAGTTTTATTTTTATATTTTCTGGTTTCAAGTTCACTCGGGGCTCATCTGTGGGCAGAGAGACTGGGTGTACCCTGTAATGCAGAGCATGCCACAATACAGTAGAGGCAGTGCATAATGCAGCCAGCAATTCCCATAGGCTGATTATTTCACATCAGCTGAAGAAACATGTATTAACAGAGTGGGAATTCCAACTCTTAGTACATGTTCTCTATATATTCAGAAGTAGTGTAATGTCAACAAGCATACAACAGTGGCTATGTGTATTGAATATATGCTGTGGCTGTAATAAACACAGCACGTACTGTAATTTAGTTTTTCCCAACATTCTGGAACCATCCACACTGCAGCTATTCTTATTTTTCGGCAAATGATTTGTGAGTGACTAGTGAGGATTCATAATGGTGCCTGTATCAAGACTTCTTACATTCTGGTACATTAATTCTGGGGAAGCATTCTGTGTCTTTTGCAACATGCCATCTGAAGATGCAGGCCATAAAACCCACCAATCAGATTATACGGTCCTATAACTCGAAAGATTAAAATTTCTAAGTTTTAAATGCCGTGTATGAAGTGTGCAGTGATAATATGTGAAACTGCGCTACGGATGTCATGATATCTAGTTCAACAAGATATCACCAGGGGGCACCCTTTAACTCAAGATTACGATCCATTTATTCTAGTCACTCGCAGATGGGGATGTTTCCACTGAGATGCGTACAAGAACAAGAAGTAATCTGTGAGCCAGATGGAGAAAATATAACAATTGATCTACATGGTGAAGAAATCATTCAATATCATTGCGCATCACGACATGATAAAGTAAAATATAATATGCAATAATGTAAAAGTATACGTTTCTTTCAGGTTACATAGTGTGCTTGATCGTCAATTACAAACGAAGTAACATGTTGCAATTGGTGTCGTCTGCTGGAGATTGGTGCTGCCATCTATTGTGTAGATGCCAAAATACAGGTTCGACCGAGACGTAGAAAATGGGGGTGTAGTGCAATTTGTAAAATCTCAAGTACGTCAGTGCAGGGGTATCGAAGGAAAACTTCTTAATACTATATAATAGAAATTAGTTATGTGATAGTGTCTGTTGCTTTATGAGCAGATGTAAGTAGCGTGTATGTTCAATTGAGGGGGTGGTTTGGAGTTCGTATTATTCCCTTGGGAGAAGAATTTCAATACACCAGTCTGAGTTCGTCTTGTAGTTTAATACTAATTGTGCAGCGATTTTGAAATTATATAGAAGAACCTGTAATAATTATACAAACTCCATGTTGTAGGATTGTCATGTAACGAAGAGGAAGTTTCACTGATGTGACGGAGACATGAATTTAATTTGCAGCGAATGTATTAGATCAGGTACCGATTTAGTGTGTGTGTGATCATTCGTCGTTGTATTGGACTTGACAACGAAAGTAAGGGGCAATGAACCCTCACACTGCCTCAGAGGAACGTGGCGAGCAGAAAACTTCGGTTTATATGTTGCGGAAGAGCTTGCATCAAGTACAGAATCTGGTCGTTGTTAGGCAAGTATAGTATGTGGTGAAAATATTTTTGAAGTTCAAGAAGCAGCTGATCATGTTGTGGTTAGAGTAGTGTTTTCTGTGTAGAACTTTGGGTACAGTTGCAGTAGACCTACATAAAGTCCATTTCTGATTTCTGCTGTGGTCATGAAAACATTAAATATTACTTACTTACTCCATGGTGCAGAGTCCTTCTTGAGAAGCTAACTGGTTTGCAGCTAGTCAAGAAATTCCCCGCATTTTATGGAACCCGAAGTTTCATTACCGTACTCACAAGCTTCCGCCACCTGTCCTTATCCTGGGCCAACCCAATCCAGTCCACATACCCACATCCCACTTCCTGGAGATCCATCCTGATATTATCCACCCATCTATGCCTAGGTCTCCCCAGTGGTGTCTTTCCCTCCGGATTCCCCACCAAGACCCTATATGCCCCCCTCTCCTCCCCCATACACGCCACATGCCCTGCCCATCTCATTCTTCTCAATTTTATCACCCGCACAATATTGGGTGAGGAGTACAGATCACTTAGCTCCTCGTTATGCAGTCTCCTCCA
>Ga0123354_10007660_pt1 | contig 16302 bp, 8 predicted proteins | sample TergutLab28metaG_2_FD_97872 | JGI IMG/M metagenome (GOLD analysis project Ga0123354, IMG submission 97872) | Labiotermes labralis P4 segment gut microbial communities from Petit-Saut dam, French Guiana - Lab288 P4 | ecosystem: Host-associated > Arthropoda: Insects > Digestive system > Gut ...
AGCTCGCATCATCGAGCCATCAAGTAAGCTCGATACTATCCGTATTCTTGAAGAGCTCGGGCTTGACGCTCCGTCAAATACCGGCATTCATCGCTGTCTTGCGCGTACTATCAGCCAAGACTACCGCTCAAAACTATCAGTTCAATGTTTTAAACACGCCGACGTAAAGTCACTGTCTCTTCTACTCTATGATGTGACCACCCTTTACTTCGAGGTGCAAAAAGAAGATGAGTACCGCAAACGGATATTCTCATAGCCTAGGAACGGCGATCTACTGAAGTGAAGTAAGAAAATATGACCGATGATTTGGTCGGCTATTAAATTACTGTAATTAAAGCTGGATACTCTATAATAGCTTTTGGGCATTTAAGACCCGATACAAGACGGGTCTTTGGAATTGAGTTAGAGAGGGATAAACATGGCAAAAAAGTCCAAGCCCAATAAAGCCCGTTTTACTCTGGGAATAGTGTTAGCAGTTATAATAATTGCCATAGCCGCAGGTACGGCCTATCTGCTCTTACGCCCTCACTCAAAGACGCTTGCACAGGTCAATGGCGTAACTATTACTCAGGCGGATATCAATAAGCAATTAGACTTCCCCCTCTCACAAACACCGGGTATCTTTGATGCTAACGGGGGAGCAGCAAACCAAAAAGACGTTGACCAGCGCAATTTAACTGCTGCTATAGATCAACAGCTCTTATTGCAAGAAGCAAAGAAGCGTGGCATCAAGGTCGCAAACCAGGTGGTCAACTCAACCTATAGCGCCTTGGCCAAAAGCTATTCGTCAGAGTCGGCGCTGCAAGATAAACTCAAACAGGCAAACATGACTGAAGCCCAGCTTAAATCAGCAGTCGCAGACAACCTGACGATATCTGCACTGACCAAGTCTTTGGTCCCCGACGCTTCTGCCACTGACGCGAAGTTGAAAGCCTATTATGACGCGCACAAGGATCGCTATGCCGGAGCCGGTAGCTTTGCAAGCCTTAAAGACGAGGTCAAAGCTGATTACCTCAATGACGCGCGCAGCACAGCAGTGACCAAGCTGGCTGCCCAACTTGAAAAGGCTGCTGATATCAAGAAGTAATTCTCAGATGATGGTACATGGATTTTAGCGAATTATTTGTTTCACTTAATAATAGAAAAGCTCGCCCATTCCTAGCTTTCAGCTTTTCTCTGCTAGCTGTTGGTGTTGCCACTGAACTTGTCTATGCAACAAGCGGACGTTTCAGTGCCGTAGGCAACAGCGTGCCGCAGCTAATTCCACTCGGGATTTTGCTCTATGGCCTACTCGAACATTTCTTCCCAGCATTCTGCCGCAGCTATCGTCGTCTGATTCCGGTGCTATTGCTGGTTTACAGTGTCGTGCTGCTGGTTGTTGATAAAGCGCCGTTTATGCTCCCGCTGTCCGCGCTCTTCGGCGTCATGATCGGACTATTTATCTGCGCCTCACTGGTAAGCTTTCTGGAAAGCGGTCAGATACAAAACAGGGGGCCGAAGATCGGCATCGCCATAAGCCTGTATTCAATCGCAGCCTATCTTCTTAACAGGGGGTATTATTACTTTCCAAAAGCGCCCGTTACCATGATAGGGTTATTGATCCTGGCAGCACTTCTTCTCGTGGTATTTTACTTGTGGCCAGAAGACAACAGTGTCGGAGAAGCTTCTGAAAAAGCGAGTTCTCTTGTACTTAGTCCTCGTAAAGTAGCGCTCTTACTGGCGGGGCTGATCGTCCTGATCGCCTTAGGCCAGGTGATGAACTCAGGAACGCTGGAAGCACAAGGCGGAATTGCAGGCATACCCTGGCTCTATGTGCTTATCATTGTGCTGCGTATCCCGTTTGCCGCCTTGTTAGGGTATCTAATAGACAAACGCTTAAGCATGTTGTATTTAGCTGCTCCGATCGCTCTTGTCGCTGTTGGTTGCTTCCTGCCGCTTTTCCTTTACGGGGCCACAGCGGGAGACAAGATGGCTTACCTCCTGCTCAACCTCGGGGTGAAAGGCTGTGTGTTTCTGGTCTGTATCTTATGCATGACAGCGGCCTTGCGACGTTGCAACAAAGGGTTTGTCGCCGGGCTGGGCATGCTGGTGTACTTTGCCAGCGAAGGGTATTTAAATCTGCATGTATTGGGTCTTTCACTTACAAGCTTTGAGGGCAAGGTAGAGTTTCCGCTGACACTGACCATCATTCTCCTTGCGTTTCTCACGTGTCTCTATTTGCTTTATCTGACTACCCAGATGTATACAGCCGCCCCAATACCAGAGGGGCAATTCGATAGAGATGAGATAGAAAAAGCGATGAGAGAGAAGTATCATTTCACCAAGCGGGAATCAGAGGTTGCCTATCTTTTGCTTGAAGATAAGTCGGTGGATGAGATCGCTGATATTCTGTTCATCAAGAAAGCGTCAGTACAAAACAATATTCACAGGCTGATATCGAAGACAGGAGCACAGGGTCGTCCCGCAATGCTTGCGCAAATCCGCCGTATTAAATTCTAGTCAGCAACCTCCACAGAAAATAGCCCTCTCACTACTCTGTATCACGTAGTACGATATCATCTCAATTTGGCTATTTGAGCTATTGAGATGATATCGTACTATCCTTGCGCACGCTCCCTTTGCTACTTTGTTGATATGAGCAATCAGGCTTATTAGTTGGAGGGACATTTCATGCATCAGACAAATCAGTCGTCGGTAGCCATGCCACGCGCAGGCTATTTCATCACGTCGTTACGCAGGTCACTGTGTTTAGCGCTTGCGGCTCTTATACTAACAGCGCTTATTCCCACTTCTGCTTTGGCGGCCTCACGCGAGAGCACCGCCGTGCCTTCGCAAGAAGCTTCTGGCCCACCGCTTGGAGCGGGTGAGTCACTTTATGGGGCGCCTGCTGGCGCCAAGCCAGATCCTGCGGGAAAAGTTACCCCGCAGAAGAAAGACCCCCATGCCAAGCGGGTTAAAGAGATCATTGCAGACCGTACCGAAAATACGAAAACCTATGAGCTATCTGACGGGGAGCGCCAAACGGTCGTAGCGGCAACTCCTCTGCACTACAAAAATGCAAAAGGACAGTTTGTTGATATTTCAACGGCGCTGGTTGCCTCAGAGCCAGCAAATGGCGCTGGCACGCTTCAGACGCTTTCGACAAAAGTAAAAACAACGTTTTCTGCCAATGGGTCTGGCGCAGCTACCCTTTCTCAAGATGGCTATAGCCTTTCAATGTCTCCTGTGGGCGCTCAACTTTCTGCCCCTCTCGCTTTGGGAGATACTGCGATCTACCTAGAGACTGGAGATGATACGTCGCTTTCTTATCAGGCTCTTGATAATGGTGTCAAAGAGACGCTTTACCTTAATAAATTCAAACAGAAGAACTTCTATGATTTCAAGATGGATTTTACGGGTCTTACCTTCAAACAAGTAGATGAGGCCTATCAATTCCTGAAAGCAGACGGTAGCGTTGCCTATATACTTTCTGATTTGCTGGTGACTGATTCAAGCAGCGCCAATGAAGGGGATGGGGCTATTTGTCCTCATGCCTCCTGGGAACTGATTTCATCTTCGAAGGGTTCGGCGCGTTTTCGAGCTACCCTTGATAAGGATTGGCTCACTTCAAAAGATCGCGTCTGGCCGGTAAAGGTTGATCCTTCTGTTGCAGATCCAACAGTAATAAATGATTTTTACATAGATTCTGCTAACACGGCGCCGAGCAGCACTGTTTCAAATGAACTTCATGCAGGTTACTATAATTCGACTATAGGGTTTTCCAGGAGCTTTATTCCATTTACAGCTTTGCCCGATCTTTCTGGAGCAACTTTTAGCAAAGTAACCTTTAACGCTTATGAGACGGCCCAATCCTCAACTAGCGCAGTAACTAGTTATCTTGGAGCGGCCACGTCGCCGATCAATGCTGCGTCATCTACCGCCTGGTGGGTTCAGCCTGCGATGGCTGCTGTTACTTCAACAAATCTCACTACTCCGAATTCTTGGATCACCTATGATGTGACTTCAGCTCTAACTGATCCATTGACCAAGGGCTCTGCTTTCTATGGATTTGTACTTTACGGAGATGAATCTAGTACCGCAGCTGCTAATTATGGCAGCTTTTCTTCTTCGCGAGGATCAAATAGCCCATATTTGACCATTACTTACTCTACTGCCGTTTCACCTGTATCTAATCTGGCTTGCGCATCCACTCCTTCGGCCAATTATTTTAGGGAAACTGCCAACTCGGCGGGAGTGATAACCAGCAAAAATGACTTCCCTGATGCCGGTCGTGGGTCGGTAAGCCTTTCTTGGAAACCAGATGCAAACGCAGATGGCTACCATGTTTATGCTTACGATGGCGCCGCCTATCGTCAGGTTGGTACGACGCTTGGGCAAGATGCCACTTCCTGGTCCTCTGCGGGCGCTGGCATCTATCCGTCAGATAGCGCTATTGCGAGTTTTGGGGCTAATGGCTCTTACTCCGGCAATCCCTATGTTGTGGGGCAAAGCCCCTCTCCTGCTACCAAAGTATCTTCAGCCACTCTCGCTTGGCCCGATGGGACTCCTTTTAACGCGACTGGTTCTGCTGGCACCGGCCAAGTGGTCTCTGATGGTAAGTATATCTATGTTAAATCGTGGGGTACTTACCCTGGATCTGCCAAGTGGGTACGCTTTACGCAGTCTAACTATCCTTCAGATAATCCGACTTATGCCGATCCTGTCATTCAGGCGACCGCAGAAACAGTTCCACAGTCAAATTGCGCCTTCATGTTTAACGGCATGCTATTTGATGGCGCCGTCACCGCTGCTACAACAAACTCTACTACCATTGCTGCCTATGACGCCTCGGCCTTTACCGATGACAGCGCAGGAAATATCGGTTTTACCTTCAATAAGCCGTTGCTTGCGGTAAATGCAGGCACTGATATCGCCGCAGGAACGACGGGGTATGGCGTCATGCTGACAACTGATGGCACCTATATTTATTCGGTGGGGAAAAATGGCCAGGGATTTAAAGTAAGAAGTTATGATGAGAAAGGTAACTGGATAGCTGATTGGGCGGTACCGGCGTCTAATACGACCGCCTTTAGCTCTTTGGGTAATGTCACCTCCGACGGTTTTAATCTTTACCTAGGCGAGTGGACTGCGACTAATGCTGCTCGCACTTATAGGGTATCGCTTGCCACCCATCAGGTTACCGACGTCTGGGCGCAAAGTGACCAGGCAACAAATGGCACGGTCTCATATTCTTATGACTTTACCTCTAAGCGTTTTGTCGGTGGCACTATCAGCGGCGGCGCCATAGTAAACATCTATTCTGATACTGGACTTGACTTGCGTGATGATCCCAGTCCTTTATACCGTAAGCAAAATACCTCCTATCCTACTAACATCAACTACTGGTTTAGAGTAGCCGCCTTCAACGCAGCAGGTGAGACAGCAGCTCTGTCTGCTAGTTGTGTGCAACCAACGCTTGAAAAGCGCAGTGTTGCCATTGCTGATGGCGCAATTCCTGATTTTACTTCGCTGGGATCAGTAGCAGGTCTTGAAGTCCAAGGTGCTCTTAACAGCCCCGTTGTGCAAATGGGCACCACAGTTGCAGCGCTTGACACCTATGGACCTGCCGCCTCTGTGCAGCGCACCTATCGTAGTGACATGGATGCAACTTCCGCTTGGCTGCCCAAGGGTTGGTGGTTTAGCTTTGAGCAAAATCTTACGACGCTTTCTTCAGGAGTTGTTCGCTATATTGATAGTGCAGGTCAGCCGTATCTCTTTACTCCAGAGTCATCAGGATCTTCAACCTATCTCTCACCAGCAGGTATGTTTTCAACGCTTACCAAAACTTCAACAGGTTGGACGCTTACTGACAGCGATCTGACCCAGCATACATTTGATAGCTCAGGGGCGATTACTGCCGATATTGACCGGCTTGGTAATAAGGTGATCTACAGCGGGCTAGGCACGTCTCAAGTTACGATCACAGCAAATTACGAATCGATCTGTGTCGAAGTTATAGGCGCTAACAGCTTTCTGTTAATGCGCCTTGCTGGTCAGTGGTATAACGAAGCTCAATACGACATTTCTGGTAACACGCTCACTGTCACAGAAAACAATAGCAGCGCGTACCAAATCAAAGATAAATTTACACAGGATAGCTCAGGACGCCTTACTGCTATTTCTCGGGGTGCTGACAGCGCGCAGATAACCTATGAAACAAATTCGTTATCCTTTGCTCATACGGCCTCCTCTGTGCCGCCAGCACCGGTAACGATTGCCTATAGTGCTCGTTCAGCAAATGTTGGGCAGGCAGTAGTGAGTAAAGGGAGCGGTACGGCACTTGGAAGTTATAGCGCGGGGACAGAGCAGGCGCTCTATCTGACCGACCCCTCAGGCCTTACGCTCTTTTCTTCAACCTCTGCTGATAATGTGTATGGAGCTGCAACTACTTATAACGCCTATAATCAGGTGATTTCTACCCGCTCTCCTGTTACTCCCGATGCGGCAGGAATTGTTTTTAGCGATTCTACCACCGACCCGGTGGCAGCTTCTCTTATTGATTATGACTCAGGCGGACGTATCACCTACCAAAAGAGCGCGGGCGATCTTGAGACATTTAACTACTACAACACGGCAGGCGATCTGATCAAAACTATCGACAATAGCCGGGCAGTAACGTGGTATGACGTTGATGCCAACGGGCAGATACTTGTAACAGAAAAACTGCTGGAGACAACTGGTAAGCGCGCTCGTAGTGAGTACACCTATAACGCACAAGGCCTTATGACCTCAGAGAAGGATGCCATCTCGCAAAACACAGATGGCAGTTATCTCTTTGATGAGAAGGACTACTCAAACTTCCATTCAGTAAACGGCAGACCGCAAAAAACGGTAGAAAAGCAGGTTCAACTAAGCCCTGGCGCAAGCCTTCAAGATATCACTACCAGTTGCAGTATTAATGATAATGGAGATACTACTTCAGTTACTGACGGGCGCGGTATTACTACAACAACGAATACGTATGATGCCCTAGGTCTTAGTTTGTTATTGACCAGTACTGATAAAGCGGGAGTGGTGACAAACAATATCTATGATATCTTTGGGCATCAAACGGAAACTTATCAGAGCTCAGGAGCGATTACTGGTAAAAACAACTGGGCAAAGACGACTTATGACGCTTCAGGAAATGTCACTTCCACGTCAACGCTTTCAAGCGATGGCACAGCAGTAGAGACCACGCAAAAAGCCCTTGATGTACTGGGAAGAGAGGTTAGCAGCGACTCAAGCGCTCAGCCTGGCGCGCAGACAACTGCCTACGACAATGCGGGAAATGCAGTAAGCTCAACTTCTGAGGGGACGGTTGCGGGCACTACGACTACAACGCAATATGACCAGTCGGGCCAGGCAATACAAACTGCAAATTCGCTTACCCCTGGTGCGCCTACAGCAACAACCTATGATGCAGCAGGTAATGTCACTTCGACTACGACTCCTGGTCAGCCAGACCAGACAACAGACTATGATGTTGCCGGAAACGCAACGACCCAGACAAATGGTCAAGTTACTACCAATAGCGACTACGACTTGAACAATAACGTAGTTGCAAGCACGCAGACTGCGCCTTCAAAACCTGCAGTAAAGACCACCTCGACCTATGACCTGAAAGGCGAGCTGCTCTCAACAAAGATGGCAGATCAAACCGCAACCACCAATACCTACAATGTGCGCGGAGACCTGCTTTCAACGACTGGCTTTGATGGCATCACCACTACTTATAGCTATGATGCGGCAGGAAACCAGCTTACTGAGAAAGTCGGCAGTGATAACCCAACCACCAAAACATACGACAACGCCTCCAGGGTTACTGAGCAGGTCAATCCTGATGGGACCAAGGTTGATTATATCTACGATGGACTTTCACGAGTCATTGAACAGAAAGAGTATCAGGGCTCGACACTGGTTAAGGACACAACGACAGTCTATGACAGCGCCGGAAGACTCAGCTCGACTGCCGATTCGGTCTCAGGCTATAAGCAGACCTATAGCTACCAGAACACCGGTTCAGGTACCAGTGCTCAGACGGTAACAACTAAGACCGAGACTCTCCCTGACGGGGATACCCAGACCACCGTGGTAAATGGCTCCGTTTTCGGTAGCGCTACGTTAAATGAATCGTCTGCAACCTATAAAGTGACAAACACCGCGTTTGACGCAGGAGGCAGACCCACAACAATTACTCAAAGCGGTACTTTCAGTAATAATCCTACGTATGGGAGCCCTCAGACCAACGCCCTTTCTTATGATAGCCAGGGTCATCTGGTCAGCGACAGCAATCTCTCTGCGACAGGTCAGGCTACCTATGCTTATGGTTCTGATTCTAAGCTTGTTTCAACGAGCTTCAGCAAGTTGGGGCAATCTGCCAGCTATGCCTATAGCGCAGATCGCACTCAACTGAGCTCTGCGACGATCAACTCAGCAACATCTAATTACACCTATAATGCCACGACGGGAGACATTACGGCAGCAGGCGCTAATGGCTTTACGTATGATTCGGCAGGTAGGCTTGCAACACGGACGGGGACTGCGGCGACCTATAGCTATGATCAGATGGGCAGAAGAACTTCTGGAGCAGGGGCAACCAATACCTGGTCTGGACAGCGCCTTACATCTGCGACCAATGCAGCAGGAACGGTAAGCTATTCCTATGACGGCGAAGGCCAACGTTTGAGCAAAACGCTGGGTCCAACTAAGACCACCTATGTCTATGATGGGATAAAGCTCATGCAGGTTACCCAGAAGGGCGCCAATCAGCAACTTTTCACCTATCTATATGGGCAAAACTCAACACCAGTTGGTGGAGCTTATGATGTTTCTGTCGGCAGCGGCAGCAGTGCTGTTGGCTACTCAGACGTATGTCAGATCGTCTCTGATGCACGTGGGGACGTGCTTGAGCTGCGAGATGTCTCAGGAGCAACCTTTGCCCGCTACAGCTATGACGCTTATGGTACTATCACCTCATCGCAGGTATTTGCCACTTCATCAGTGCCCCTTGCGGTAGCTCAGGCAGTCTCAGACTTGCAGCCACTGCGCTACGCAGGATATGCCTGGGACAGTGAGACCGGACTGTATTATTGCAGTCAGCGCTACTATGATCCAAGCACAGCAAGCTTTATCTCACGTGACCCCGCCAAAGCTGACGGCGAGAAGAGCCCGTATATGTATTGCGCAGGGGAGCCAGTAGGTGGGGTGGATCCGAGTGGGATGAGTTACTACGTAAGCTCTCTCTCTTTTACTTGCGGTCTTACGGGGGCGACTCGAACATATTATGGCACTAACATATATATATCGTTTTGCGCCTACACTATTCCAGCCACATGGAACAATAAGACAATTTATAAAAACTTTACCATAACTCTGCAGCGAAAAAAGAACGGCTCTTACTCGAAGGTGGGTAGTTCATCGACCTTTACTGCTTCCGGGAAAGGAGGATCAGTTTATCGTAAATGGCCAAATGTTGGATCGGGCTCTTATCGGTTTGTATTTTGGCAGACAGAAACCTATACGCAAATTATTGGCCATTCTGTATGCATGTTCAATTAGAGTAATTCATTGAAGGGTTTGAGAGGGAAAAAATGCTTGATCTTATATTTGGTATTCAAGGAGCCTTGCAGAGGAATGATTTGAGTTGCGTGACGGGCTCAGTACTTGCTCCAATAACAATTGTTATACTTGTTTTGGTCGCATATCGATGCATCAGAGAAAGAAGGGGATGGCTACGCACGTGTATTTTGCTCTGCTTAGTTCTCTCCATATCTGCCATTATTGAGCTTTCCTTCTTTCCTTTTCCTAGCAGCTTAAGAGAAATAATTTCTGCGCGCCGTCTAGATGCATTTCAACTGAATAGCATCAATATCATTCCCTTTAGAGACCTGTGGCGACCTGCGATTGCTGTAGGTGGGGTTAATGGTCGGGCTATTCTTTGGCGCAGTTGGGGAGGTCATCTACTTATGTTTGTGCCATTGGGATTCTTAATGCCAGCGTTATATTCTAATTTTCGCTCGTTCCGCAGGACGTTTATCCTTATTCTTGGGCTTGCATTTTCAATTGAGCTTATCTCCTTTGTTGTGGGGTTTTTCATTTTGCGCATTCCTTACAAAGCTATAAGTATTGACTACATTACATTTTCTTTATTAGGCGGTATGATTGGCTATCTCGCTTTTCGACTCGCTAATCGTTTGAAGAGAAAATCAGATTTGTATTGCAAAAAAAGGGAGTAATTTTACTGGTGCTTCTGTTCCATACTGGCTCATTGTTTGAGAGGATTTGCTTATGACAAATACGACGATTAACTCCCCCTTTATTCCGGCGTGGCCTGGAGTGGTCTCTATTGTGCTGGTTGGGATTATCGGTGCTGCCCTATTAACTATAGTTATTCTTCTTATCATCTTGTTGATTAAGCAAATTCGGAAATAGAAGGGAATCGCTGCAACTGACAAAGTTATTACAGTCGGTAAATGCAAATAAATGCGGGGTAACCTCCTGAGCGCAAATGGCAATACGGCTTAAACGCTAATCGCCAAATTCGTGAGGGAGGTTACCCCTATGTATGATCGTATTATTATTATGTAGAAAGCATGATTGAAGATGAATCAATTGAAGTTGTATTGCGGTGAGCGGCAAGCCAAGGTTGTGCCGTAACCGTCAAATAGGCTGCAGCGGTAGTAGTGAGATGTTATTTTCTGAGAGAATAGACAGAGAGCATCAACTTATCTCTAAGGAGTTTCTTGTGTCGCAGAAAAGATTTCAATCACCAAATTTCAAGTTCAGCTTTGTTATTGATTACTATTTAGAGCACTACCAACACTTAGGCGAAGATGCCTCACGGCTCTTTGCCAAAACCATCAGCCCTGATCTCAGCGCGCCTCCAGAAGTGCAAGAACGGTTGGGAGCGCTTTTCGCCGAATGGTTTATCTTTGATTATCAGCTTCCAAATGGTCGTACTCCGCTCCAAGACTATGTGCTTGAAAACCCCGAGCAGCAAAGCAATTCGGTAATTCGGCGATTCAAAGAGTCGGTCGAGACGCAAGTTGCGGCAGATTTCTGGATAAGCAAGGTCAATGCTGCCGCAGGTCTTCTTGAACTTGAAGCTGTTGTGGGCGGAAAGACCTATTTCGTCTACGACTGGACATTGAGCAGGGAGCTTGATGGTACAGAAGGTATGCTTGGGATGCGAATCATACAAGTAGAGGGCAGGTGGGTGACAGCAGGTAATCCCATTTACTATCTGCCAGCCAAGCCGACGGATCGCGCAAAAGATATGATGCGCGATTCAGAGCGTTCCACCTTCTTAGATATGGTAAAACTTCATTTTGGAAAGACAGAGAAACAGGGATTGGAGCAAAACGCTGTGCCCCTTTCTCTTGATGATGTTGCTCCGGGAGATCTTGCAAAAACGATAGATAGCTTAAAGAACAGGTACATTATTCTGTTAAAGAAATTGCCCGGCGCCCCTGATTGGGATGCTTTGCGCAGAGGCATCTTTGATGAAGAAGAAGCAGAATTTCCGATGGATACGTTTCAACGGCTATTTCCTTTTGAGTTTCCCGATGAGGAGACCGTCAAAGAGATGGTCAACATTTACTTTTCTGCCTGGAATGTTCTTCCCCATAAAGCGCAGAAAAACAGTTAGCTGTTTCATTTGAAAACTGGGGACTACCTGCGCATTTGGCGTTGTCGCCAGGCATAGCGCGTTTACGCAAAACGCTCTATCGTGTTACCATAACGTTGGATTATTTTGTAGGAATATTGTGTGAATAATTCGGAAATGGTGGACAAAAGGAATGCAAATGCAACCAATGGGCCATTACTTTAAACCTCAGCTCCTGGCGCTCTCTGTAGGCGTCTCGCTCAGTGCTGCCGTCACAAGCATACTGCTATCTCCGCACCTGTATTCTGCGGGCGCCGGGGGCGGCCAGCATAACTCAACAATTCTTTTAGGTTCGGGCGTGGCATTAGCTGCGTCCGTTCTCGTTTTAGTGCTGCTTGCTCTTTTTCTTAGGGCAGGCAAGCGAGTTGATAGCCAACCTGAAAAATCCTTCTTGCGCTCTCTCGGTGGACTGCTCGTGTTGGTTTTCTTGCTTGTGGTGGCAGCTCTTATTATCTCTGCGCTCTATGGACTTCTGGCAGTGCTTATCACTGCGCTGCTGGGAAGTAAGTTAGCTTTCAGCCAAACCAAAGGAATCATTAACTTAGCGACAACACTCATTACTTTGGCTGTCACTCCATTTTTACTTAACATCGTTTTTACTTACAGTATCGAAGAGCAGGGTATTCTACCTGCGATAGGCAACGGTATCAAGATTTCCAAAGGCCGCTATGTAAAGTTCTTGATCCTGGTTGCGGCAGGAACAGCTCTGGGCTGGCTGATCACATTGCCTTTCCGCTATTTTGCAAGCACCCTTCCATTCCAGATTATGGAGGCGATTTTAGTGGCCATAGTCGGAATGTTCGTATTGATAGTTGCGCTGACGTTTTATAAAGAGACTTCGAAAGAGGTAGACTCATGAAACTTCAATATCTCATAGCTCTTATCGTTTTGGTACTCTCTGCTGCAGGGGCGCTTACGGCCTATCTGCTCACAAACAAGAAGTCTCCTAAGCCTGCCTGGATAAAACCTGTTCTGGTTGCAGGCGTGGCTCTTTTTATCGCTTCAACTGCATTTCTCTCAGTAGGAGCTGCTACTAATCAACTCCAAGTCCCTGTCAGTCCTCCTGCCTTCGATCCTAATCTGCAAGGCTATCATTCACAGGTCAAAAATGCGCAGGGCGGCATCTATACCGGAGACTTCAAGAATGGTTACTATGACGGATCGGGCAAGCTCACTTATAAGGATGGCTCAGTCTATGACGGGAACTGGGTGCGTGGCAAGCGTGACGGCCAAGGCGAGTTTACCAGCGCTTCTGGCTGGAGCTACAAAGGCGCCTGGTCTGATGATGAAAGAAACGGCGAGGGCACCTATACTTATGTAGATGGCTCTACCTATGTCGGCAACTTCAAAGACAACAAAAAGCAGGGGCAGGGAAAGCGTACTTTTGCTAGCGGGGAAGTTTACAACGGGGCTTGGAATAATGACCAGATAGATGGCCAGGGTACCTACACTTACAAGGATGGCTCAGTCTATACGGGAGCTTTTACAAAAGGCAAATGGAACGGGCAAGGAACCTATAAGAGCGCTTTAGGTTGGACTTATGTTGGTACTTTTGCAGATAATGTCCGCTCAGGTCAGGGAACCTGTACCTATGCAGACGGCTCAGTGTATACCGGTGCATGGAAGGCTGATCTTCCCAATGGGCAGGGCACCTATACCGCCACAGATGGCTCAAAATATACGGGTCTTTGGACAGGTGGCGTCAAGGACGGGTTTGCTATCAAGAATTACCCGGACGGTTCAGTATATGAAGGCGCTTGGTCAAATGATCTGCCTAACGGGCAGGGAACCTTTAAGAGCAAAGAAGGCTGGACCTACATCGGCAACTTCAAAGATGGACAAAAGCAGGGCCAGGGTAAGATCACCTATTCAGATAAATCAACTTACACGGGAGCTTGGGAAGCAGACCTGAAACAGGGCCAGGGAACTCAAGCCTATACTGATGGTTCAGTCTATACAGGGACTTGGGCCAACAATAAAGAAAACGGACAAGGAACACTAACCAGCAAGCAAGGCTGGAAGTATGTAGGTGCCTTTGTCAATGGCGTTCGTCAGGGTTCAGGAACTTTTGCCTACGCCGATGGATCAGTTTACACTGGCAGCTTCAAAGACAACCAGGAAGATGGACAAGGAACTCTGACCAGTAAAGCTGGCTGGAAGTATTCTGGCTCGTGGCAGGCGGGACTTCGATCCGGGCAGGGTACCTACACTTACGCTGATGGTTCTACCTATGTAGGTTCTTGGAAAAATGATCTTGAGAACGGTACTGGCACCCACAAGGATGCTACTGGCTGGACCTACACCGGAGACTGGGTTGATGGCCTCAAACAAGGTAAGGGCAAAATCACTTACAAAGATGGTTCTTACTACTCAGGCGACTGGCAAAGCAATGTTAAATCAGGCCAAGGAACCCAAACGTATTACGACAGCAACGGCAAATACTTCGGCAAATATGTTGGTTCATTTGCCGCTGATAAACGCAACGGACAGGGTACGTTTACCTATGTATCCGGTTATGTGCAGTCGGGCACTTGGAAAAACGATAGCTTCATGGATTAGCGGGAGAGGATAGCCATGCATTCGAAAATCATACAGCGCATTATTACCGTTATCGTAATGTGCGCGCTTCTGATCTCTCCGTTGGTAAGCCCTGCGGCGGCAGTAGCTGATGCTGCTAATCAGGCACTTAAGTGGGCTGATTTCTCCGCTCCTGCCAAGAACACAGCCTGGCCAGCTTCGAACACTCAGGCTGCACACCCAAGTAAGAAAGCTCCGCACAATTACTATCCGCAGGCTGCTGCTCCTAAAGGCAAACTGGTAAAGACCGAGGATTATTCTCATACTTATCAGACCAGCGCAAATCACTACACCACGCAGATCTCTGGGACGAGGCAGGCCTATACTGACTCTTCGGGAGAAACCGTTGCTATAGATAATACGCTGCAAAAGCACAACCCGCTTCTTGGGAGTGATTATTATCAGCCAACAGCAAATGACATTACGGCGCAATTTCCCGTTGCAATGACCTCCGGAAATGGAGTGAGTATTTCTTCTGGCAAGAGCTCACTTGAGATGATTCCGACCTCAGGTGACTTCTCACAGTCAACTGCCCAAGATAACGCGATTATCTATTCCAATGTGCAAGATGGTGTTGACTTTCAATACACAGTCATAGGAGATAGTGTCAAAGAAGACATCATTTTAAATAAGTACATCGCCAACCTTAGCTTCTCCTTTCAAATCAACACTAAGAACCTGACGCTCAAGCAGGAGAAAGATGCCATTGTCGCTTATGCTATCGGAGCCAAGAAAGACGCAAGCCCAATCTTTGTCTTAAGTGCTCCAAGTATGCAAGATGCTTCCGGGCTCGTGAGCAGTGCCATTAACTTTACTCTGGATGAGAAAGACGGCAAACAGATTGCGACCATTACCCCTGATGAAGCGTGGCTCTCTGACCTAAACCGTGCCTATCCGGTCAGAGTTGATCCCACGGTGACAATGGGGGCGGGGCATATCTGGCTGCAAGGTGTGGAACAGGGTTCCGGCGATACAATCATTGGCGACAATGGCTATCCCTATGTTGGCTATGATGACGGTATCACTTCGGGCAATCTGGCAGGTTTTGGGTCGATGCATATGAAGTGTCGCACCTATGTAAATCTTAATTATGATTTTTCTCAGATACCTAAGGCCGCAGCAATAGATTCAGCGACTTTTTCGGTAGCGCCAGCTACCAGTTGGAGTAATGGGAGTCTTGACGTAGGACTGTATCGCTGCGACCAATCCTGGAATCAAAATACTATTACTTGGAACAATCAGACAAGTTATAGCCAGACTTATATTGCCGATAAGTATGTTCCAACATCAGCGGATACCTATATGGGCTTTGATGTGCGCAGTACGGTCAACAACTGGGTACAAGGTCTTTATCCCAACTATGGACTGTGCTTGAAAGCAATTGACGAGAACGTCCAATGCGAAGTTCTGCACAACAAAGCCTCAGCACAGCCTCCGCTGCTGACTATCAACTGGTCAGTGCCTGATCCGGTTCCTGATACCTATGGAATAAATGACACGACGATTAATGTTCGTCCGCTCTCAGAGAAGGCTATCTCAGGTAAGCTCTTAGTTGACGGGACCTTCGCTGATGGTGTGGCAATGCCAGCGTCGGTGATTGACTGGCGCCTACTCCCTTCGGTGGCTTCTGGCCAGACTGTCTCCTTGTATAGCTATTCCTATCCGGACTCAACGCTCTTCAATAGTACCTATCCGCAATCAACTAAGTATAAAGACAAGCTCTCAAACTATCAGACTGGCTTTCAGTTGGCCAGCGGTCTGAGCTTTGATACGACCTATCAATATGGGGCAACACCGACTAATACAACGACAACCGAAGATCTCTCAACAGGAAATGACGTTACCACCACACAGACAGGTAAAGAAGTTCTCTCAGATAAATTCCTGCTCTACAAAGTTAAACAGAATGATACCTTGCCTGCGATTGCTAAATACTACGGCGTTACCACCAATACCATCATGGGAGACAATCAAGTTCAGGATGAGCTTGCGTTGACCGATAATACGCTGTTCATCCGCAATCCTAAAACTACGATTCC
>Ga0123354_10007661_pt1 | contig 16302 bp, 16 predicted proteins | sample TergutLab28metaG_2_FD_97872 | JGI IMG/M metagenome (GOLD analysis project Ga0123354, IMG submission 97872) | Labiotermes labralis P4 segment gut microbial communities from Petit-Saut dam, French Guiana - Lab288 P4 | ecosystem: Host-associated > Arthropoda: Insects > Digestive system > Gut ...
ACGAATTATTTGGCATTATGACTAATGATGAGCTTTATGCTTATGCGTCTGACAAAAATAATAATTATAGATTAAGAGATGAGGCACTCGCGAGAACGGTGTTTAATTTTGATAAAGTGTTTACTTTAATTAAGGGTGAGGATTGGAATTATAGAATTCTTCCAGCACTTGGACAAATTGAAGATAATTATGAATCGCAGGAACAACTTGGAGATGTTGCGATTTGGCTTGCTGGACAAAAGGGAGTTTTTGATTTTACAGTTGAGAGTTTTTGCCAATATATTAATGATGATGAAGTGAAAGAAAAAGTGAAAAAAATGGTGATAGGGCTATGCCATGAAAAAGAAGTAATTAAAGGATTAAATGATAATAAAAGATACTCAAAGAAAAATCCTATGCAAGGGAGATATTAATTTTGGATTATTATTCGTCGAGTTTTGCGGAACTGATTGACCATTTTAATAGTTTGCCAAGCATTGGGAGAAAAACGGCGGAGCGGTTGGCTTTTTTTGTTGTATCGCAAAGTGATGAAAGGGCGATATCGTTTGCTGAGAGTATTTTGAATGCGAAGAAAAATCTTAGATGGTGCAAGATTTGTCAAAATATGACAGATGGAGAAGAATGCGCTATTTGCTCTTCGCCTAATAGGGATAAATCGACTATATGCGTGGTGGAATCGCCAAGGGATGTTGTTTCTATGGAAAAAACAGCGGAGTATAAAGGATTATATCATGTTTTGCATGGAGTTATTTCCCCTATGGATAGGGTAAGCGCTGAGGATATTAAGATAAAGGAGCTTTTGGAGCGAATTGATGGGAATGTTTTAGAGGTGATAATGGCTACAAACCCAACTGTGGAGGGTGAGGCGACGGCTATGTATATTGCGAAATTAATTGCGCCACTTGGAGTGAAGACGACGAGGATTTCATTTGGTTTGCCGATTGGGTGTGAGATTGAATATGCTGATCAGCTAACGTTGGGGAAAGCGTTGGAAGGCAGAAGAGAGATTTCTTGACTGAACTTTTACATTTCTATTAAATTACGGTTACAATTATCCAAAATTCAAATGTTTGTGTTATACTTAAATATAAATTTAAGGAGTATGAGATGAAAAAATTAATATCGGCACTTACAGTATTCGCCATATTTATTACAATTACTCCATCTTTTGTTTCTGCCAAAATATTCGCAGATACTCAAGGTCATTGGGCACAATCAGACATCAGCGAGCTTTCAGACCTTGGCATAATCAATGGCTATCCCGATGATACATTTAAACCAGATAACAATATCACACGCGCCGAATACGTTACTATGTGCAACAAAGCCTTTCCTAGCGCAGTTGATATGACTGGTTTCACCGCCACCGAAAGATGGTTTGATGACGCTCAAAGCAACACTTGGTATGGTGATGCAATTATGCGCGCTGCATCAAATGGCTTAGTTAATGGTCGTGGTAATAATCTTTTTGACCCTAACGCCCCTATCACACGGCAAGAAGCTGCAGTTATTACATATAACTATCTATACAGTATCAATTTTAATTTTAACAGCAAAGCTTCAGATTTCACAGATTTTAACGAAATTGCTACATGGGCGCAAAACGCTGTGAACCAATTATGTGGCAATGAGATTATAAATGGCTATCCAGCAGCTAATGGTAGCTATTTTGCTCCATTAAATAACATCACACGCGCTGAAACTGCTGCAATAGTCAACCGCGCCTATAAAAAAGTATTGGTGCCGGTTCTAACCCCAACTCCAACATTATCCGCCACTCCATCTGTTACCCCAACAGCAACCAAAACTCCTACTCCAACTGCTAATGCAACATTACCTCCGGCAATAACCCCGGTTCCCGGCTCCAAAATTTCAGATAAAGTTTGGGTTCCATCTGCTGAGTTTTTCCGTGATGAAACTCCTGAAACTAAGAAGGCTCCCGAAGACTTATTAGTATTTATTTTCAGATATAATAATAGCAATTCCACTGAAACTGATAGCCAACTGGAGGCAAAATATCAACAATTAGTTTTTGGTACAGGATCACTTCAAAATAGAAATCCTTCAATAAATGATTTTTACAAGGAAAACTCGAATGGGCAATTCTACTACAATCCAGTATTGTTAGGCAATAATACGACCGGAATATATACCGTTCATATCGATAGAAATTTAGAAAATGCGCCTGACGTTTTTTCTAAGGACATTCCGGATGCGATATACAATTTGAAAAATAAAGGGCTATTAAATTGGAACGATTTTGAATTTGTAAACGTCGATGGTTCTAATTATTGCGCAACAAATAAACAAGTTTTATGCATACTTGATACCTCTACCTCGGCAAGTTTAGATGCTGGAGGTGCAGCAAATTATTCTTATTTGCGCACAGATGATGGGAAGTCAATTTTTTTCCGTTCTGCTTGGGCTCCAGTAGATGATAATATATATGTTGCGTGCCACGAATTAGGGCATTTGCTTGGTTTGGATGACTTGTATCGTTTTTGGGTAGGAGCAGCCGACCCAATGTCTGCACTCAAGCCTGGTGGTATAAGCTTCTTCCCATACGAGGATAAATTCCCATTTATAGGTAAGTTTGAGGATTTTGATTCTTATTATAATAAGTACGTTACTCAAGGTCCGGCGCAATTTTCAGCTTTTACTAAGGCAATATTAGGATGGTATGAACCAATCTTTATAAATAAAACTCAAAAAACTACGGACCTTACCTTGCATCCTGCCGGCAATTCAAAAGAATACAATTATGCTGTAATCCAAACGGATGACGCAGGTCAATACTATTTAATTGAAAACCGCCAAAATATAGGGTTTGATCACTTTTTAACATCTATTTCTACTACTTGGAATGATCTTACTATGACAGCGTCTCTGGATTATCCATATCAAGGCATTCTTATTTGGCGCATTGATAAAGCTGCCTATGAAAGTTATGAAAATAATCCATCCAAAGACCGAACCGGATTTACCTTGTTTGGAGTACTTAAAAACCCCGGAGATAAACTAGAGCTAACTCACTTTGTAAATAAAGTTGATTATAATGATGCGACCACATTCGATACAGGCATATCAGTCGAATTCAAGCAACAATACCAAAACGACATTCTTGTTGAAGTAAATTATAAATAATTAGGCACGCAGGATGTTGAGGATGAAAAAACACAAGGTATATTGCTTTGTGTTTTTTGATATAACAATAATTTTGTCATGGCTTATGCAAATAATTTCTAAGTTATATTATGTATTCATTTTTGCATAATTTTGGTTAAATTAGCAAAACTAATACAATAAAATGTGATAATTTGGGAGGATTTATATATGAAAGCGACAGGGATTGTTAGAAGAATTGACGATTTAGGGCGAGTTGTTATACCTAAAGAGATACGCCGGACTATGCGTATACGTGAAGGTGACCCGTTGGAAATATTTACCGAACGAGATGGTGAGGTTATTTTTAAGAAATATTCGCCTATTGGCGAATTAGCTAATTTTGCGACGCAATATGCAGAAACGCTTGCTAAAACAAGTGGATTTCCTATTATTATAACTGATAAGGACAGTATTATTGCTGTTAGCGGATTGCCCAAAAAGGAATTATTGGAGAAGCGGGTTTCACTGGATATTGAGAAGATAATGAGGGAAAAGACAATAGTAATAAATTATGAGGGCATTAAAAAGATATTTGTTATTGACGGAGTTGATAAATTTACTGCTAGCCTTATATGTCCCATTATTTCAGAGGGTGATAGCATTGGATCGGTTGTGTTTGTGAATGGTGAGGAGCCAAAACAAGTGGGTGAAGTTGAAGAAAAACTAGCACAAAGCGCGGCGGGATTTTTAAGCAAGCAAATTATGGAATAACTATATTGCTATAATATTATAGTTAATTAAGAAAACTCTTAATGCGTTTTCTTTTTTTGTTGACTTTCTTGTATAAAAGAAATATAAGTTAATTATGAGATTGGAAAGAGATTTTTATAAAACAGATGCTGTGGAGCTTGCTCAAAATTTATTGGGGAAGATTATTTGCCGTAAATGGAACGGGGAGGAAATTAGGGCTAGGATAACTGAAACTGAGGCATATATGCCTTATGATACAGCTTGCCATGCCTCGAGGGGAAGGACAAAAAGGAACGCGCCGATGTATGAAGCAGGCGGAACAAGTTATGTTTATTTATGCTATGGAATTCATGAGATGTTTAATGTGGTAAGTGGGGGTAAAGATAATCCACAGGCAGTGTTAATTAGGGGAGTTGAAGGGGCGAATGGGCCGGGAAGGGTTACGAAGTTATTAAAAATTGATAGAAGTTTGAATAGTATTGATATGGTGGTTTCTAATGAATTATGGATTGAGGATGATGGGAATAATATGCCTAAATTTGAGACAAAAAAGAGGATTGGAATTGATTATGCGCTAGAAGAAGACCGAAATAGATTGTGGAGGTTTGTAGTAGTTTGAAAATAATTTTGCGAATTTTCAATTCTTCCCTCATTTTCCACCACTTGCATACAAAAGTATGCGGTGTTGCGTTTAATTTCAGTCCAGAATTAAAACTTTATCAAAATTCTGTTTCAAACTAGGAGGAAAATTAAAATGAGAGATGGATTATTCGCTAGAGTTTATGAGGCGGTAAAGACCATACCTAAGGGCAAGGTTGCTACATATGGGCAGATTGCGATGATGGCGGGAAACCCCAGGGCTTCGAGAGCGGTCGGATGGGCGTTGCATGTAAATCCTGATGATTCTATAATTCCTTGCCATAGGGTTGTTAACAGGTTTGGAGGGTTATCTAGTGCGTTTGCTTTTGGAGGTCAAGAAGAGCATAAAAGGAGATTAGAAGAAGAGGGAGTGGAAGTTATTGATTATAAAGTGGATTTAGGAAAATTTTTAATGTGAAAAACTTGACAAAAAGAATTTAAGTTATTATAATTTTAATAGTTAAGGAGGAAAAGTTGTGAATAAAACTGTAGGGATTGATCCGGAACTGCTTTCAAAGGCGACAGAAATTTATAAACGTGACGGTATGGAACTTAATGAAGCATTAGAGAAGTTATTCAAGTTTACTATTAAGTTAAACAAGTTTCCGATAGAAGATAGCGATGCTAACGGCAAACCAATACGTAGAAATACTAAGATAAATAGTGAAATGTGTGAGGAAGTTTGGAAGCAGTTTATTAATGCTATAGTTAATGATAGTTTTGAATTTAACTACATATCGAAAGTTATTGAAGCGAACTGTGGGATGAGCAAGGGGAGCGCTTTTATATATTTAACTATACTTAGAAATATGTGCTCAGGTGTGATTAATACTAGAAATATGAAAATTGAAGATTTAAAGTTTTTTATGGGTAAGATAAAAGAAGATTTAGATGATGATGCGAATGCTAATATGGTGGAATCGTTAAATGAATCTATAAAATATTGGAAAGATAAAATTCCTGGAGGGTATGCAAACAAGGTGCAGAAGCTCGTGGAGGAATTTTCGACGAGCACATTTAAGCTTTCAGCAAGTGAGATTTTGGGGAAAGTTGAAGCGGAATAAGTTATTTATTTGGGGGGAAATGTAGATGGCTGGTATTAGAGATTTAAAAATCGAAATGGAATTGACTGATGACGAAAAAGCAATTGTAAGAGAACAATTGCAAAAACAAGGGGATAGTTTCTATAAGAATGGCGGCAAAATTGATCCATATGGACTTTTGAATGATGAATTAAAGGCTAAGGCGAAAGAAGCTGCTGAAGAATGGGCGAAAGATCCAGATTTCAGTTGGAATAAAAAAGATGGGGATGAGAAACTACGTAATTTTAGCTGGAATGAAAAAGATGAGGAAGAAGAACTACGTAAAAATGTTCGAGAAAGGATTGCTAATGGTAAAGCACTTAGCAATCTTTATGTGGGATTAACGACTAGCGAAACAGATGGATTGAAGAAAATTATAAGAGAGGAATGGAGTAATTCATTAAGGAAATAATATCTTCTGTTGCATTAGGTTTGGCGCAAAGAAGAGCAGATTTTTCCAGAGACGATTGATTTTTTAAGGTTTGTTCGATTACCTGGGGGAGGGTTTCGATATATTCTTCGAGGAGCATGTTTATTGCTCCTTTTTTTGCGAATTCTTCGGCGTTTTTGACTTGATGGTTGGCGGTGACATTGGGGGACGGGATAATGATTGAAGCTTTGCCTAGAGCGAGAAGTTCGAATATTGTGCCGCCTGCGCGGGTAATTACAATATCGGCGGCAGTTAAATAATCTGACATATTGGTTATATAGGGGAGAAGAGTAATGCCATTTTTTGCAAGTCGCTGGATTGCTTCGTCAGGCGATAAATCACCTTTCTCGCAATGACGTTTTAAAATTTCTTCATAATAACGTTCGCCGGTAGCCCATATTATTTGGTATTTGCTATTATTTTCATTGATTAGTTTTTCGATGGCATTATTTAAAACTTTAGCACCTAGGCTGCCGCCAAAAGCGAGGATAACGGGGCGAGAATCGAGATTTAATTTTGAGAGTATAAGGGATTTGTAGTTTTTTAAGACGCTGGATTGCTTCGTTGACGACGATGTCGTCGCCTCGCAATGATATGCTATTTCGGGGCGAAGAGGGTTGCCAACCCAATAGACATTTTTACTAGTTTTTATAGTTTTTGAGGTTTCTTCGAAAGCTGTGGTTATTATATCGGCATATTTTGCAAGAAATTTGGTGGCGAGGCCGGGAACGGAATTAACTTCATGAATTAGCGTTTTAACACCTAATTTATGGGCCGCATAAATTACCGGGAGAGTTACGTAGCCGCCGGTGCCGATGACGAAATCGGGCTTAAATTCACTTATAATTTTTTTGCTCTCTTTGACTGATTTGATTATTTTTGAGGGGAGCGAGAAATTTTTTGAAAAATTTTTGCGGTTTAAGCCGCTGATTTCGATGAATTTTATGTTAAAACCAGCCTCAGGAACTAGCCTTGATTCCATGCCTTTTTGCGTGCCAATAAAGAGCACTTGGCTCTTTTTGCTCTCCATTATTTTATTGGCAATGGCGAGAGCGGGATTAATGTGACCGGCCGTCCCGCCGCATGCGAAGATTATATTCAAGGTTTGCTCCTAATAATTCCACATAGTTTTAATTGGGTCAAGCATTTCAAAGCCGCAAGATGTTAAAATATCATTTATTTTTGTGATAGATTCGCCGCTCCAGCCATAAGAACCAAAGGCGAGGCTAACCCTATTTTTTGGCTTTAATCCTTGCATATATGTTAAAAATGCGCTGACTGTCGGCATCATTTGATTATTTAGAGTTGGAGAACCGACGAAGATATATTTTGCTTCGAGCAGGCGGGACATAGCATAAGAATAATGATAATCTGAAAGATTTATTATTTCAACATGAAAGCCTTTTTGAGTGTAATCATCGCTTAACTTTTGCGCTAATTTTCGTGTGGTTCCCCACATAGTGTCGAAAATTATTACGACTTTATCTTCTTTAACTTTATTCGCAGACCAATCAGAATATTTTTCGATAATTTCAGGAATGAATTTTTTGATAATCGTTCCATGTGAGGGGCAAATAGTTTTTATATCAATAGCGCCGGCGGCTTCCAAAACTTTTTGCACTTGCATGCCGAAGGGGAGGACGATATTGGCATAGTAATCACCAGCGCGATCGAGGAGCTTTTCGAGGCCCAAATCGGTGTCGAACATTTCGCCTGTGCCGATGTGCTGGCCGAAAGCGTCGTTGGAAAAAAGGATTTTTTCTTCTTCGAGGTAAGTAGACATACTATCGGGCCAATGAACCATGGGCATGGGGAGGAAGCGAAAGGTGTGGTGGCTGGTATGGAGGCAATCTCCATTTTGGACTACTTTGAAATCATATGTGCTATCCGGATAGTAAGCTTTTAACTCTTTTTCGCAAGCAGCGGTGCCATAGACAATCGCATTTGGATATGATTTTACTACTTCCGGAAGGGCGCCGCTATGATCGGGCTCGACGTGGTTGCATATGATATAGTCGATGGGTTTTTCGCCAATTATTGCTTGGATATCATTTAGAAGCTCATTGGCGAAAGGCGCTTTTACGAAGTCGATTAGAGTTATTTTATCGTCTATGACAAGATAGGCATTATATGTGGTGCCAATGGGGGTTTTATAGCCATGAAATTCGCGGATTTCGCTGTCAACGGCTCGAACGGAATATATATTTTCAAATATTTTCATTTATTAATTACTCTGCTTTAAATCAAATTCAATTATCATTTTATCATTTTTTAAGCTGCAACTGCCGGTGCCGGATATGCCTTGAAGTGCATTAGTTCCGGAGTTAGGTTTTATGGTGAGCTGGCTAATAGGACCATTTTCTGCAAACTCGCCTTTTTCTTCAATAATGAATGTGCCGGATTTTCCATTAATGGAACCGGAAAAACACATAAATCCAGCGTATGTCGCTTTAGAATTGTGAGGGTTTTCTTTATCAAAATTGGAATAGTGGAGGAGGTATTCTGCATTTAGTTTTCCATTTATATCGCCTGAAACTTCATAGACAATTGAAGCTTTTGCGATGGGGGTTTTGGGAGGGAAGCTATTTAAAGTTTCTTCATCCCATTTATTTACTTTGAATTCGCCTTGAATTTGCATTATATTATCCTTTCGTGATTTTTATTTATTTTGGGATATGATTTGCAGTCAATTATGAAATCGGCATTTACCTTGTCTATTTTGCCAATATTAAAATCATGTTCGATACCTACGGTAGTTATTCCAAACTCTTTGCCTAGAGCAAGATTTGTATTTGCATCTTCGAAATAAACTATGTTTTGAGGTGATTCTTTTAAATACTTCTGTGTGCTTGACAAAAACTCTTTTTTACTTATTTTGGTATCTGATACCGAGAGGATTGTATCAAAGACATTGCTCAGTTTCCAAATATCCAGCATAGCATTTATTCTCTCTGTATATCCACTTGAAAGAATGGCAAAGCGTCTGTTATTTTTATATTCGTTTAAAATTTCATTGAAATAAGGAAAAGGCTGCAGGTTTTCTTGCTTAAACAAATTTAAAAGTAGAGGTCGTTTTTTGTTGTAAAAAGTATCAATATCAAAATCTATGTTATAATCTTTCATTAATCTTAAACATATTTCTTCGGTATGCAAAGACATTAGGCGTGTTTTAAAATATTTGTCAGAAATTTCTACCCCAAAGGGTTTTAGCGCTTCGTTAAATGACATCCATTGTATCCATTCGGTATTAGCAATTGTACCATCGAAATCAAAAAGCAAAAGACTTTTATTTTGCAATAGGTTTTTTAATTTATACATAAATTTTTCTTTCTTTTTTAAAATTTATGGCACCCTCGGCGCGAATTGAACGCGCAATACAGCCTTCGGAGGGCTGTGTTATATCCGTTTAACTACGAGGGCACACGTCGGAGCAAATTCCGCTGCCACTATTGCACGCAAGCGTGCAATTAGCGTGGCGACGCTCCATTGCTCCTCCTCTTTCCCCAAAAACATTTGCTCCGCAAAAATTTTTGGGGACCCCAGCCACCTTCGGTGGCTAGTCGCAACACGCCGTTCGTTTTGCAAGCAAAAACCGCTTGCAAAAGCTCACATGCGTCGCTGTCGCTCCTTTTCCTCAAAAAATAACGCTTCGCGAAATTTTTTGAGGTGGGTGTTCGTGGAAAGTTATTACTTTCATTGTTTAGTATAGTAGAAAATTAAAAAAAGTCAAGAAGTCGCTGGATTGCTTCGACACGTTGTGTCTCGCAATGACGTAAGAAAATTTGTGTTTGTCAAATACTTGACAGGCATTTTTTTTACTATATAATACAAGAAAGTGGTAAAACGTGGTGCGAAGTGGAGGACAATCCCAAAATGATGACGGGGGAATGCGGACACAACATTGATGCAAAGGGAAGGATGATGGTTCCTTCTCGTTTTCGCGCTGATTTGGGGGAGAAGTTCGTGATTACGAAGGGGATTGACACTTGCATATTTGTTTATCCGCTTGAGAATTGGAAGAAACTTGAGGCTGAGCTTATAAAACTCCCGCTCCGAGAGGCTGATATAAAAAGGCGTTTTCTTGGGGGAAAAGAGGAAGTGGAGATTGATAAGCAAGGGAGAATACTTATTCCGCAGAATTTGAGATCGCATGCGAAACTTTCGAAAGAATGCGTTTCGATTGGCGTTGGGGATAGGGTGGAGATTTGGGATAAGGGTGCATGGGAAGAGAAGAGCAGGGAGTTTACAAGCAATTCCGATAGTTTGTTGGATAGGCTGGATACGTTGGGGATATAGAAGCGTAGATTGTTAGTGGCTCAATTATAGTATGTATGGATTGCCACGGCTCGCCGAAGGCTCGCCTCGCAATGACGGAGGGGAAGAAATGAGTGAGTTTAAGCATATTCCAGTGTTGTTGGCTGAAGTAATTGAAGGTTTAAATATAAAGGAAAACGGACTTTATGTAGATGGGACAATTGGCGGCGCGGGGCATACGATTGAAATTTGCAGGCGTGGGGGAATGATTATTGGTATTGATAGGGATGAGGAAGCTTTAAAAGTTGCACGTGAGAGATTAAAAAAGTTTGATATTGAGCTTGTTCATTCGAATTTTATGAATATAAAAGAGATTTTGGGAGACAGAAAGATTGACGGAGCGATACTTGATTTAGGGGTTTCTTCGTATCAATTGGATGAGGCGGAGCGCGGATTTTCGTATCACAATGAAGCGAAATTAGATATGAGAATGGATAAAAGCCAGGAGTTGACGGCGGAAATTGTTGTTAATACTTATGAGGAAAGTGAACTCTCAAGAATATTAAAAGAATATGGGGAAGAGAGATACGCGAGGCAGATAGCAAGAAACATAATAAAAAATAGACCGATAAAGACTACAATTAAACTTGTGGAAGTGATAAAAAGATCAATTCCGGCGAAGGTGAGATTTGCGGATAAGCATCCGGCGAAGAGGACATTTCAGGCGATAAGGATAGAGGTTAATGGGGAGCTTGATTCTATAAAGTATGCCATAAAGGATTTTGCGGACTGCCTCAATGCGGGAGGCAGATTGGTTATTATTACTTTTCATTCATTAGAAGATCGCATTGTGAAGGAAGAATTTAATAATTTGGCGAATCCAAAATGCGTTTGCCCGCCGAGTTTGCCGATATGCGGATGCGGTGCTGATAAATCAAATTTCAGATTGATAACAAAGAAACCGATAATTCCCAGTGAAAAAGAAATAAAAGAAAATATTCGTTCGCATAGCGCGAAATTACGAATTATAGAGAGGGTTTAATAAATGGCAAATTCATCTTCAGCATATCAATTAAATGTGCCGGCAAGGCAACTTGAGCGTGCGGTTAAGCCGCGCCCTGCAAATAAAGTGGTGGTGAGGGCAAAGAGCTCTAATAATGTTAGGGCTGTTTTGGTTATTTTGACTATTGCTGCTATTGCCTTTACAATTTGTTGGAGGTATGTTGAAGTTTATAATTTGGCAAGTGAGCTTAATCAAAAGCAAACTCAGCTTTCTCAATTAAATGCGCAAAATTCACAGCTTTCTATGCAGATTCAGCAAGCACTCGATAAAACAACACTTGATAATTATGCAAAAAACACTCTTGGTATGGCAGCACCACAAAAAGCTCAATATGTTTATTTAGATTTGACAGAGAGTGATGTTATGGGGAGTTCAAAGGCAACTGTTACGAATGGATCAATTTTGGGTAACTTTTTTAAGGGAATAATTGACTATTTTAAATAATAACTTTATTCTAGGATAATCACGGAGGAGAATATTTGGAAACAGCACCATCTTTAAAAATGAAAAAACGTATGTACAGAGTGCTTTTAGTAGTCTGCATTTTTTTCATTGGACTTATTTTGCGCTTGGCATATATACAAATAATTAAATCACCCGAATATTCGGCGCTGGCATTGGAGCAGCAAACGGGGGATAGCCCAATAGCTGCAGCGCGCGGGTCTATTTTGGATAGGAATGGGCAGCCTTTGGCAGTGTCCGTTTCAAGTGAGGTTATTAGCGTGACACCAGCTCAAATTAAAGCGTGCGTTGATAGCGGCGCGGCAACATATGACCAAATTGCGCAAGGTCTTGCGGATGCTCTTTCGCTTAATAAAGATGATGTTATGGCAAAGCTTACTAAAAGTTCGAGTTTTGAATACATAAAACGCCAAGTTAATAAAACTGATGCAGATAAAGTCCGTAGTTTTATATCGGCTAATAATATTACAGGGATTGCAATAAATGAGGATATATCAAGGTATTATCCTAACGGTGCATTTCTTTCACAGGTTTTAGGTTTTGTTGGAGTTGATAATCAGGGATTAGATGGAATTGAATCGGTGATGGATAAACAACTTAAAGGAACAAGTGGACGTGTTATAACAGCGAAAACTGCGAATGGCGTAGCATTGCCTTTTGATTATCAGCAAATGGTTGAACCTGAAGACGGCGATAATGTCGTGCTTACTATTGATGAAACAATTCAGCATATTACGGAAAATTATCTTCAAGAAGCGTATGTTGAAAATAAAGTAGCAAATGGTGCCTGCGCTATAGTGATGGATATCAAGACCGGTGAAATTTTAGCGATGGCAACAGAACCTAATTATGATCCAAACAATTATCAACAGCTACCTGCTGACCAGCAAGCAGCAATTAATGCGTTGCCTGCTGATCAGCAAGCTCAGGCAACTGCTACTGCACTTGATCAAATTCGAAGAAATAAAGCGATTGTTGATAGCTATGAGCCCGGATCTACATTTAAAATTTTTACTGCTTCAATGGCACTTGAAGAAAATGTTGTTTCGCTTGATGATCAATTCTATTGCACTGGGTCTATTCAGGCGGCAGGTGTGACAATTAGATGTTGGAAGGCCGGAGGGCATGGTGCAGAGACATTCTTGCAAGGTATAGAAAATTCTTGTAACCCTGTGTTTGTGCAGGTGGGGGAACGTATTGGGATTGATAATTTTTATAAATATATGCAAGGGTTTGGGTTGACTACCAAAACCGGGATTGAACTTCCGGGTGAAACAAGCGGTATTTTTCATAGTAAGAATAATTTTAAAGAGATTAACTTGGTTACTTCTGCATTTGGGCAATCATTCCAAGTTACGCCGATACAAATGATAACCGGTATTTCAGGGATAGCGAATAATGGAACGTTAATGAAACCGCATATAATTAAGGGATTGCAAGATGCGAACGGAAATACTATTAAGACGACAGAGCCTCAGGTTGTTAGGCAGATAATTTCAGCTGATACAAGCAGCACGATTAGGATGGCTCTGGAAAAGGTTGTGAGCGATGGGACCGGCTCAAATGCATATGTGAGTGGATATAGAATTGCCGGGAAAACGGGAACATCTGAGAAATTGCCGCGTGGCAGTGGAAAATATATTGCGTCCTTCTGCGGGTTCGCTCCGGCAAATGATCCGCAAGTTGCGTGCATTGTAATACTTGATACACCGACCGGCGGGCAGTATTATGGCGGCGTTATTGCAGCGCCAGTTGTGGGGAAAATTTTAGGAGATACGCTTCAATATTTAAATGTTGAGCCGCAATATACCGCGCAAGAGTTGGCTACTATGGAAGCGCAGGTGCCGAATGTTCAGAACCAAAGTTTAGATGCGGCGAAAAGTGCAATTACAACTGCCGGATTTAAATATAAAGTTATCGGTAGCGGAAACACAATAACGAAGCAGGTGCCGATAGGCGATTCCAGGGTTAATATAAACTCGATTATAACGATATATACTGACGGGCAGACACAGTCGCAAATGGTTAAGGTGCCGGATGTTAAGGGAATGTCAGTGTCGCAAGCAACAGCTGCTATGACCAATGCAGGACTTAATATTAAGCTTACAGGAGCCGGAGGAACATCAGCGAGTGGAATTAGCACTGCATATTCACAAAGTATTGCAGCAGGAACACAAATTGAGGCAGGGACTATAGTTTCGGTGGAATTCCGCGCCCCTGAAGTTGACGAATAAATTTCGCTTATAAATTTTGTCTTGCTTATAAATTTTGCGAAATTCACATTTTTCCCTTATCGCACTTGCTCATATACAAAATGTATTATTCGCTTCGTGTGATTTCGGTGCAAAATGCAAATTTCATCAAAGTTTCGTTGCAAGATAATAAAATTTAAGATTTATCAAATTCCAGTTAGTGAATGGATTGAGCATCTAAAGGATGTGCTTATAAAAATGATTCAGATTGATAGCCGAAAAGTTAAAGAGGGGGATATTTTTGTCGCTATTAAGGGATTCAATTTTGATGGGCATAATTTTATAAAGCAGGCGGAGGAAAATGGCGCTAGTAAAATTTATTGTGAAAAAAAGATAAATGATGTAAATATACCGCAAGTAATTGTGGAGAATTCTAGAAAGGCAGCCGGGGAGCTGGCAAGTGAATTTTATGGGTTTCCGACGAAGAGTTTTAAATTAGTGGGAGTAACCGGGACTAATGGAAAAACAACTACGACTTACATGGTGAAGTCAATTTTAGAATCGACGGGAGAGAAGGTAGGATTAATTGGAACTAATCAAAATATGATTGGCACTAAGGCTTTGCACACCGAGAGGACAACGCCGGACAGTGTGGATTTGCAAGAATTATTTGGGGATATGCGGGATGCTAAATGCGAATATGTTGTTATGGAGGTTTCTTCACATGCTTTAGCGCTAGATAGGGTGGCGGGGAGCTATTTTGAGGTTGGGGCTTTTACTAATTTAACTCAAGACCATCTTGATTTTCATAAAGATTTTGAAGATTATTTTGCGGCAAAATGCAAATTATTCGAAATGGCTGATAAAAAAGTTATTAATGTTGATAATGAGTGGGGAAGGCGAATTGTAGCAATGAATTTGCCAAATACTATGCAGGTTAGAGCTTCTGATATTAATTTTCAATTACCTTCAAATATTGTAGGGCAGTTTAATTATGAGAATGCAGCGGTGGCGCGCGGAATTTGCATACAATTAGGGTTAACTAATGAACAAATTATTAAGGGATTTGCAAATTTTAAGGGTGTGAACGGAAGGATGGAATTGGTGTATGATGCTGATTTTAAAGTGATAATTGATTATGCACATACTCCTGATGGACTTTCTAATATACTTAAAACAGCAAGAGAATTTTGTGAGGGGAGATTAGTTGTTGTCTTTGGCTGCGGCGGGGATAGGGATAAAGCCAAGCGACCTATTATGGGGAGAATAGCTAGTGAATTAGCAGATATTTGTATTGTTACAAGTGATAATCCAAGGACTGAAAAGCCCGAAGAAATAATAAATGAGATTTTAATGGGAATGGATGAATGTGATAATACAATTATTACTAATAGAAGAGAAGCAATTGAATATGCATTAAAAAATGCAAAAAAAGATGATGTTATAATTCTTGCGGGGAAAGGGCATGAGGATTATCAAATAATTGGGACTGAAAAGCATCATTTTGATGAGCATGAGATAGTGGGTGAGATTTTGAAGTTGAGCTAAACATTTTCTTAAGGTGCTCCGTATGCTAAGGAGGTCCTCGGGTCGAGCCCGAGGATTAAAAAGGAATGAATTTATGGAAAAATTAACAATTGAGGAAATTGAGAGAATAACGGACTGCAAAGTTTTGGGCAACTCTGATAGTAATAACTGCATTGATAATATTACTATAGACAGCCGCAAGGAAGCTTCGCCGACAACACTTTTTATTCCGATAAAGGGTGATAATTTTGATGGGCGGGATTATATTGATAGCTTTTTGAAGACAAGCGGCGGATTCACGCTGGATACTAATGATGGGCGAAAAGCTATTGGAATACTAGCGCGAAGTTATAGAAGTAAGTTTCAAATTCCAGTTATTGCTGTGACGGGAAGCAGCGGGAAAACTTCAACGAAAGAAATGATTGGAGCTGTTTGTAAATCTCATTATAATACGCTTTCAACATATGGGAATTTGAATAATGACCTTGGCGTTCCTCTTTCGATTTTTGAGATTGATAAAAAAACGGAAGTGGCGGTTTTGGAGCTGGGTATGAGCCATTTTGGCGAGATGAGTTATTTGTCATCGATAGTTCGCCCTACAATGGCAGTTTTTACAAATATTGGAACTGCGCATATTGGGAATTTGGGAAGCAGAGAAGGAATTTTAAAGGCGAAGATGGAACTATTAGATTTTATTCAGCCTGAAGGAACAGTGATTATTAATTCTGATGATGATATGCTATGGAAGGTTTACGGGGAAATACCATATAAGGTAATTTCCTACGGTATTAACAATTC
>Ga0123354_10007662_pt1 | contig 16301 bp, 11 predicted proteins | sample TergutLab28metaG_2_FD_97872 | JGI IMG/M metagenome (GOLD analysis project Ga0123354, IMG submission 97872) | Labiotermes labralis P4 segment gut microbial communities from Petit-Saut dam, French Guiana - Lab288 P4 | ecosystem: Host-associated > Arthropoda: Insects > Digestive system > Gut ...
TTCCTCTTCTGAATCCATATTGTTCAGGAACTATTATTCTATTTACGTTTAGGTGCTGATTTAACCTATTAAACATCATTGTTTCCAGCACTTTAGACAATGATAATAGTAAGGATATGGGTCAATAGTTAGACCTATTAGTTCTTTCGCCCCTTTTATATACTGGTAAAACTAGTGCATATTTGCAGCTATCTGGAAAAATTCCATTAGTTAGGGAAAAATTACAAATATATGTGAAGGGCTTACTTATAGCTGTGGACTTAAATAAAATGTATACTTTATATCATGTTCTAATCATTTTGCCATACAACTGTAAAAAATTTTATTTGTGCGCCCACCAAAGTAGAGGTTCATAATAAACTAAGTAGTTTTGGAGATGAAATACATGAACATACACATATGACTTCACAATTATATACCCATTGTATGCACTCCATAAAAAATACACAAAAAAGTTTAGAACCATGATACTAAAGTAAGAAAGTTTTGAATGAAGTTTATAAATTAAGTGACTTACCAGCATCATCTGTCCAAGAAAGGTCACAGTCTTGTTCCACAGACAGTATTCTGCCAGTCAACAGCCTATAATACCCCTGCAACACCAGTACAAACTCCTCTGCATCTCGGTCCTCCATGCTAAGCACCATCTCCTGACACCACACACAAGCAGAAAAGTAAACTTCAGACAGAATTACTTATGAACAAACTTCCATTACCACAGGCAGTGAGAAAGAACAGAGTATTGGTACAGTCATTTTCATTACCCTTTCATCTGAAGTTGGAAGGTATATTCGGACACAGCGTGAGAGCTCATCCTCTCGTGTTACTGTGACTAGACTCATGTGTTCTATGTCTGCCAACGGAACAGGCTGAAAATACACAAAAGCAAGTGAAGCAACTACAATGATATCATAATGGCACCTCATCCCCCTAATACATACATCAGGCAAATACAAACCATACCACTTCTCCATAATTCTAACATCCATACTACCAACAGAATAGTCATGCAAGCTTCTTAGCTGTGAATGATGCTGGCAAAACTTAATGAATGTCATGAAATTGTATGTGGTAACATATTTCTGAAACATGAAAAAAGTTTGAGAAAGTATTTCTCTACATAATGTAAACAACAACCTGATAGCCCTATGAGAAGTACAATGAGATTTATGACTGTTACCAAAAACTAATAAGACCCCTAGCACTAGGAATGTGATATTTGATATGAATACTGTCTGTAAATAAACTTACAAATTTTATGGGAAATATAGTTGACATGTCAACACTGGAAACTTGGTTAAGGTAAAAATATTTGACACTGTTGGAATCTCTCCATGGTGACATTATGCACAGCAACAGTTTACTGAATAGTACAACTATTAATCCATACTTTTCCAAGCTTCAGCTCATACAAAAAAAATCTTAAGGAAAGTAACTTTCATACATCTTTCCCAGATTATATCTTTAAAATATGGACATAGAATACAAATTCGGCAAGGTATATTTTAATGTCATATGTATCACGCAAGGTATAGTTTAGTAATTCACAATGAGAAAAATACTATCAGTATACAACTTAAGTGTATGGAATGTATGTCTGTGCAACATGATCACACTTACCACACCATTCTGCAGTCTTGAAGTCTGGCAGTATAATGTGTTTGCACTTATCACACTGTACCAAAGTCTTAAAATCTGACACTGCTCTGTGTTCACACTTACCACACTGTTACAGAGTCCTGCAATCTAGCAGTACTACTGTGTTCACATTTACCTCACTGTTATGTATTCCTGCCATCTGGCAGTGCAATGTATTCATACTTACTACCCAGTTACATAGTCCTGCAGTCTGGCAGTACTAAGTGTTGCTACTTAACCCACTGTTACATAGTCCTGCAAGCTCTAAGTGCAATGTGTTCACACTTAACCCACTGTTACACAGTCCTGCAAGCTGGAAGTGCAATGTGTTCACACTTACCACACTGTTACGCAGTCCTGCAATCTGGCTGATACCAAATTTAGGGCTCACTAAAATAACTCTCTCCATGTTGCAATCCTGTAAAAGACAGAAGAGCAATTACTCATTAAATAACATATACTTTGGGTGTTGCAAAAAAATAATTTTGTACTATATTGAATTGCTGAAATTAACTGAGTTCTTACACTACTTCTTTCTGCAATCTTTTTGGACTGTTTGACCTTCAAGCTGAAGGCACTATGATCCTCAGAAACATCAGTAACTGCCTACCAATCAACATGGTGTAACATCCCAGAAGACTTGCGTCATCAGCAACACCACTGTGAAAACCTAAGTCTCAGATAACTGAGTTTTCTGTTTCCGCACTCCTGATAATCCACAGCGTGGCTCCACAAATACAGCTTAAATTTACTGGCTACTTAACAAAATGCACATGTCCACTAGCTCACAATACATGTTTCACTTCTGTATTAAATAATCACCAATATGCATCAACTCACTCACCTACAAGAAAAGCAATGTATGTAGAACATAAAATTGAGGTGCATTTGCTGTGGAAAAGCAATACATATTACATATTCTAAGTGGGTGTGGTTAACGAGCATGCAAGACACTATTATAATGCCACCCATGGCCTGTCTGGCTGTACCATATTTTTACATTAATTCATAAACAGCATGTTTGGGGGGGGGAGTTACTGTGTGTTTTGATTTCCTCTACAACCTATGTCTGAGACATTTCCACTCTAAAATAATTCTGTGAGATACTTTCATAAATGTACATAGGTCTCCATGTAAAGTACCCATTATTCTTGTCAGATTTTAATCAAACTTGAACTCTCTCAACACATTTTCAAAAAATACTCAAACATCAAATGTCATGAAAATCCATCTAGTGGGAGCAGAGTTGTTGCATGTGAACAGACAGACAAACAGATAGATATGACACAGTTAAGTCACATTTCGCAATTTTGTGACCACCTATAAAAGGAGTGATTGGGTGAATGAGTGTGTGCTTGTATTTCTGGAGCACTAATCCAGTGTATTCAGTGAAACTCCAATCAGTGTTTTTTCTGAGACAATGAATTGAAATATTAACTAAATAGGAGAGAGTTCTTCTTAAGAAACTTATAGTTGTTCAGGTGGTCAAGAAATTCCCTGTATTTAACAAAACCTAAAGGTTCAAAAACCACCACCAATGGATTCTGTCCTGAGCCAAGAATTTTGTCTGAGTTTGAGGTCCTGTGTGACATCCTAAAATGTGTTAGATTTTTACATGCCCAAACCTCAAACAATAGGACCACCCCTCTTGGCTTATTCAGCAAATTCACAGCTACACTTCATATGGATCTAAACACTCAACCAAACAAAAGCACGAAGACAAAAAAAATTCTAATGCAGAAAAAATGAGAAAAGACCATATACATTGGATATTAAACTAAGAAAAATAAATGATGATCCAAATGCACTGTCACTTCTAAAATCTCAAAGTAAACTGGAAGACAAACTCTGATATTTGTGCTGAAGCATTTAGCCCCATAGCTCGGCAGCTCACTGATGATGTTCAAGTAATACAACTTGGCCTGAAGACTTGTCAGACTCTTCTGTCCAGTAGGAGATAAATTGTGGTTCAACTTTAGGAAGTGACCAATCAGCTTCCGCAACTCCTTCCTCTTCATTGTGCTCATTAGTGACACTGGCACAAACCGCTCCAAGCCAAATTCTTGCCTATCAAATACGTACATCTTATTAGAAACAAGAAAACTTCAAACTCACATAACAGCAGGCACATATAATTTCATAATTTACTCACTCAATAGCCTTCACTGTCACTTTGCTTGTCATGTTGTTGGATATGGCATGTTGGTGTATGTGAAGTGCTGCTAACCTCAGCGCTATGTCATACTTCAGTTCTGGGGCATACCGCTCCTGAACTACATCATTGCAACACTGGAAATGACAACAGGTATTTTACCATTAATACACCAATGGGCACTACAGTGTGTCTCAATCTCATACACATTTTATAATACCTTTTTTTACATCACTGTGATTCTGAAAATGATAACTATCACAGTACAAAACACCATTATAACACTAACAGCTACTGAAGTATTTTTGAATGCTGTCCAAGTTCTTGTATATTAATGTTTACCAAATGATAATATGGATCTTAAATTTCTTTGTACTATGGAGTCAGTCATCATATTTTAATTCCAGAGTAACAGTTTATCATTCAGGAATGCATGTATGTGCTGGCAAACTTTAATATGCACAAACAACAAAGGTTGAAATATATTGCAGTATGTCATCACACATTCAGTCATGAATTATTGGAAAGTTAAGTGGGTGTATGCAAAAACAACAAACATAAAAAATATAAACAATTAGGAGGCAGCAAAAATTTAACAAATAAATAGCTCCACAGGCTGACAACACGACAAAACAGGGCCGAAGATGATCTAACTGCTGCTACTACTGCCATGCATCGCAGGTATTTGAGGTCTCTCAGACCATTCAGACACAACATGTCAAATTGTGACCTTTCGACCACGTGCCATGAGCAGACCTGAGCTTCATACAGATGCACTGCTGTGTTAGCAGTATTACTTCATCAGTAGATATGTTACTTACCTGACTGCTGACCAAAGCAAAGGTATTGCAACCTGTGGCTTATACTCAACAATCACAATCTGTGAACTATTTGTACAGAAGCACACTTAAGTTCAAAAACTTACAGCATGCTAAAACTCAAGACAGCAGCACACTGTCAGAGAAACATTGAGCTACAATATAAGGTCCATTAACTTGCAGAACAAGATACCCTAACACCTTTGGAGGTAATGAACCACTTTGTTTCAGGGCACAGTGTCCACAGACTGCAGCAATAAAAAGCCATATGCATGTTACTAAATTAACAGTAAAAGTACCTCAGCAACTGAGCCCTAAATTAGATTAATGTAACATATCCACTTGACAGCTTAGGCAGCACTGACAAATATGTCAATGTCAAGGTATACAGTCCTTTACATCACTGCAGCATTGAAGAGGATATATGTATACAGTGTATATATTTTATGTGTTATGCTTCATTTAATGAGGAGCTTGGATTATGCAGCACTAAATGGTAAGGTAACTTACAAATAATAAATTGGATATAGTGTGAAAGTGGTAATGGCCTAATTTGAGGTACTATCCTTGCATACTGCCTGGATGAATTGAGAAAAATCTCACATGAACACAGTCATGGTTCCAGCCCAGATTTGAACTGGACACCTCCTGAATAAGGTGTTACGGCTTGAATTTAATCGGTTTTAGACATATATATCACACCATTATTTCACTGATACCTAAAGTAGCAAAGTAGACTAGAATTACCTCAATTTGAGAGTTTTCTAGATTTTAGGTTAACGTTGTAGTCCCAGCCAATACCCTATATAAATAATGCAGAATTTTCCCAATTTAAGATTCCTGATTTTAGGACTTTTCCACATATAAGACACAAAAATTCGGTCCTTACTCCATTTTAGAACTTCAGTTGAAGGCATGTGTTTACAACCTTGGGATTTAGTTTGTGTAAATAACGGCATTATTACGTGCAATGGGAGTAAAACAATGTCTGAGTCAGCTGAAAATTATCACAGTAGTTTACTATCAATTCTCAAGAGTATCAGTGCATATGACACTGGTAAACAGCATTTTTGACACATGAAAACTAATTTGTGTTTCATATATATTTTTCCACTGTGAATTAAAATATGTTACTAGAAATGCTCTACCACCCACAGTTCTTGCACAAGAATTTTTTTAGATGCAATTTTAACAAATTAATTTTTTTCTCACACCACCAATATGTTTTAAATATGTCTGAGGCAGTTTATTATATTTTCAACACGGTGTGGGATGAAACAAAGACAGCAGGCATGTGAGCTCAAACAAAGACAGAAAGACAGGCATACTTTGCAAGCTCAGATATGTACTGACACACTGGGATATGAAACTAACAGTACAATCTGCTTGAGAAACACTTTACTGCTAGTGGTGTGCCGGACTTCATTGTGATAAGTTGCAAGTCTTGTGTGTTCTTTTTAGTGAAGTGTTTTGTGTTAAAGGCTTGTGCTTATTATATTTTCATCAGGCCAAGGAAATGTTTAAATCACCCTGTCACCTTCTGTTAGGTGTGTGGGGAAATGACCTTCAAATCTCAGAGGCAAAATTTTACCCTGCTCATTAAGAAATGTTATAATCTTTATTTTGGGTGTAAAGTGGGTGACAAACATAAAAGTTTGACCCCTCATACTTGTTGTGTGATGTGAGGTTTCTCCCAGAATGGATAAATGGTACACACCAAATGCCATTCTCTGTTCCCATGGTTTGGATGAGTGGTCTTTTTGTTCTAAAAGACCACTCATCCAATTGTCATTTTTGTTTTACAAACATAACAGGGATTATGTGGGACATCAGGCTTCCACCACGAAGTAGATGAGAAGTGACTCTTCTGGCAGCTGGTAGTGGTAATTACTTAACAATATTTCGGTACAACCTATCCATCCCATCTTCAAGGGTCAAGAAACTTTTTGGATTCTTGACCCTTGAAGATGGGGCCAATAGGTAAAACACTGTTAAGTAATAACCACTACTCACTGTGTAATAACCCAGAAGAGGGCAGTTCTAATGACAGGGATCACCTCCAAAACGAACACACAGTGAAATATCCAAATCTGCCGCTTGCAATGAGCCCTGTCCCACACAGTGAAGAATTGCCTGTACCAAACCCTCCACTGAATCTGAATTCAAGCCATGACAACTCTGATTCTGATGAAGATCATGGACAGCAAGAAGGTCTGGAATTTTATAATGATATCTGGTCTGTTATAGAGGCTCCTGGACACCAACATAATCCAACTAAGTGGAATCTGTTTATTGACTCTTCAAAAGTTAGCTTAAAAGCTGTGCTTCTATGTACATAATGGGAATAAATTTCCATCTGTACCCCTAATCCATGCTGCTAACATGAAAGAGTCCTATAAATATATGAAGATCCAGTACAAAAAAAATAATTGGAACATTTGTGGGGATTTAAAGGTCACTGCTCTCTTGCTTGGCTTACAGCAAAACTACACAATGTTTTGTTGCTTTCTGTGGGAGTGGGATAGTAGGGACAGAAAACATCACTACACCCACATACAGAGCCTGAAATGAGAATTGCTTATTTGAGGACAGAAAAATGTAGTAGATCGTCCATTAATAAACCCTGAAGAAGTTTACTTACCTCCATTGCATATCAAACTTGGCAGCATAAAAAATGTTGTCAAGGAACTGGATAAAAACAGCACTGGATTTATGTACTTGAAAAATATGTTTTCCATGATAAGTGATGCTAAAATCAAAGTAGGGGTATTTGATGAACCTCAAATAAAAGAGCTAATACAGGACATAAAATCTGAAGACCAGCTAAGTGAAGTGGAAGCAGCAGCATGGAAATCATTCAAAACTGTCACTATCACTTTTTTTTGGTAAATCATAAGACAGATAACTATCGTGATATGATGGCTGATCTCGTACAGTCCTACTAAACTATGGGGGGCAATATGTCTTGAAAGATTCTTTTCTTAGGCTATCACTTAGACTTCTTCCCAGAAAATCTTGGGGCAGAGCAATGTGTACACAGAGTGATTTCACCAAGATATTTCTATCATGGAAAACCGCTACCAAGGCAAATTGAGCTCAAGTATGCTAGCTGATTATTGCTGGACTGAGAAGCGATGTTCCACGGGCAAAATATAGCAGAAAGTCATCCATTGTTACTTTTTAGGTAATGCATATACTCGCTGTCATACAACATAAATACAAGTTTTCTTCAAACTTCAGCAGTGTGTCACTTAAAAACTTTTCCTGATAGAAAAGAGCTAATGACATACTTGAATTCAACGCAAATATTGCTATTGGGTTTACCTACTTTAGTTTGTGTGACAAAAAACAAAAATTATTTTGTTATCCAGTGTAACTGGTCAAAATGCCCGTGGCAGAAACCACATACAAGAACTCAACACTGACTGTTTCAACATGAATTATGGACATAAGCTATCTTAACATTGGTCACACACGTCACTCTGCCTAAAGAATGGACTCATACAAGAAACAAAGAAACCCTAATCTTAATTTATATTTTGTTTTTCCTTTCATGACACCTCCAACACAAATAGAAATATTAATATAAAATGGGTTGAAGAAAAATATCATCAGGTCGAAATTTACAGTGAATATAATTTATTTATAAACACAGTAGTAATTTTCAGTTTGATTCTATCACATTCCCACGAATTTCTCCACCTTCTCGTGGTGGGGGGCTTGCATGCCTCAATGACCTTACGGGCTATGCTGGCGGGAACTACATGTTCCTGGTAGGGCCTCCCAAGCAGGACAGGCCATAAGAGAGAAACCAAACTAAGAAAGACACACTTGTCCTCCAAGGATGGGGGTTTTGTGGATGGGCTGGTAACCCTCCCACGGAAAATAAAATACTCATAAGCAGAGATGCATGGCCTCGGATATTGGCGGATCAAATGACAAACGACCTGGTACAAAAAAGGAGAAATGATTTGGAATATATGAAACACTAAATATAGCCGCATGGAATGTCATATCTATTGGAAATAAGGAATCTGAACTGGTAGAGGAAATAAAAACCAAAGGTATAAATATAGCAGTCATATCTGAAACAAAGAAAAAACTAAAAGGAACTAAAATGATAGGTAATTACTTAATGCTATATAGTGGAGTCTCCCAAGAGACACGAGCCCAATCAGGCATAGCCTTAATAGACCATAAATGTACTTCCCGAATTACAAACTACTCTTTTGTCAGCCAACAGAGGACACATAACCATAATAGGAGTTCATGCTTCAGAAGAAGGTAGAGAAGAAGAAATGAGACATTTCTACAAACAACTACAAAAAGAAGTTGACAAATATAATAAAAGTGACAGTCTAATAATATCTGGAGATCTTAATGCAAGAGTTGGAAACCAGCCAATACCAAATGTCGTAGGAACCTTTGGAGAAACCTACATAAACAGAAATGGACAAACATTAAGAGAATTTGCATCATTTAATGACTTCAAAATTACCAACACTTTCTTTCGGAAAAAAGAAACCCATAAATATATATGGCGTGCTCGAGGATCTAAACCCATTATTGACTACATCATAGTTAATAGAAGATTAAAACATTTAGTACAAGATATAAAGATTTTACAGGACAGCAACATAGAATCGGATCATTACCTTGTAACATCTTGAATTAACTTATTAAGCATATAGAAACAACAAAGCAACAATAGCAAATTGGCAAATGAACGTGTATAAAAAATATACTTATTGCACGAAGAAAGCATACGAAGATTATATAAACAAAGGCTAGCCAGAAACCTAAGTGAATACCCTAAGGCCTCAACAATAGACGAAGAGTGGGAAACATAAAAATGGCTATAAAAAAGGCAGCCAACGAAGCAATTGGAACAAAGCAATTGGAAAAAAGAAGCAACTGGAACAAAGACAAAATATAGAAGAAAGAAATATCTATGAATTTGGAATGAGATCAAAAATGCCATTGAAAACAAACGAATAGCTTACCAAAAATATCTACAAAACCCTAGTAGAGAAAAGTTTGAAACATATAAAATAAAAAGGAACATAGCTAAGACAATAGTCTCCAAAACACATAAAGATCTTGGGATAGATTCATATTTGGAATAGAAACTGATATTTTAGGCGAACAAAGTATGGCCTACAAAGTACTAAAACACCTCAATGGAACAAACAAGGACACTATTCAAATTAATAACACAGAAGATAAAAAATGGATAGAATACTATAAAAGCTTATGGTGCTCAAATTCCCTGCAAAACAACCATGATAAATCAGAAACAACTCCAACCCCATCAGTAGAAACAGATTAAATCACCGACGAGGAACTCAAACAGAGCTTGAAATCAATGAAAAATAGAAAAGCAGCTGGACCAGATAGAATAAATTCTGAGCTCTTCAAATACGGGGGACCTTTCCTCTCACAACGCTTACTTAAGTTAATAAACAAATTTTGGAGAGAAAGCTTGATTCCAGAAGAGTGGGAACAAGAAACAGTAAAATCCCTATTTGAAAAAGGCAAACGTGATAACTGTTCGAATTACAGAGGCACCAGTCTTTTAAATAGTGGCTACAAGATATACGCCAAGATAATTGCACAAGGTTTTAAAACTATATCAAAAACAATATTACTTGAAGAACAAAATGGATTCAGAATAGGCAGATCATGTATTGATAATGTATTTATCATTAAACAAATAATAGAAAAAAGAAGAGAATTTAACTTAGAAACTCACATGGCCTTCTTGGACCTAGAAAAGTTTTTGACAGAGTAAATCGAAACCAACTATGTCAAATTCTTAATAGAAGAAGTATACTTTATCATTTAACTGAAGTAATTAGAAGCCTATATAAAAATACCAGTGTACAAACTGATGCAGGAAGGAAAAAATACATATTAAACAAGGAGTAAGACAAGGGTGTAATCTATCACTGACTCTTTTTAACATTTATATAGACGATGTCCTAGGAAACTGGAAACACAAAGTTGATGCTGGCATAGTGCTTAGAAGAAACCTCTACCTTACCACATTACTTTTCGCAGACGACCAAGTAATTACACAAGACTCTGAAGACAGACTCCAGAAATCTGTCTATATATTATACCAAATGAACAAAGACTATAACCTTAAATATCCACGGATAAAACAAAAATTATGGCTTTTAAAGGGAAACACATAATGTGCTCTAAAATAGAAATGCATGGATCAATATTAAAACACGTGAAAAAATTTAATTATTTGTGATGTGAATTGAGTTTAGATGGTGAACCAGATTTTGACAAAAAAAATAACAGATTCCAAAGAATATGCAGCACTATCAGAAAATATATATAAAAAAAAAACTCATACAAACACCCGAACGAAATTTTATAAAGTTGTAGAGAGACCAACACTACTTTATGGTAGTGAAACATGGGTAACCACGAAGCGAGACTTTACTCACCTAGAAGCGGCAGAGATGTGCTTTCTAAGAAGTGTTAAGGGATACACAAGACTAGACAAAATAAGAAGTGAAATCATAAGAAAAGAACTAGAGATCCCTGGAATAGAAGATGTAAGAACCAAATATAAACAAAACTGGATCAACCACCTTGACAGAATGGACAACAACAGACTCCCAAAACACACCCTCAACTACAAACCCCAAGGACGAAGAGATCATGGACACCCCTGGAAATGATGGCAATGCATCAATGCCAGAACAGGTCAAACGACCTAATCCATGGATGATGATGATGATGATGATTCTAACACAACCCCACATAAGAGTTTTCCTGATTTGAGAAGCATAAAAAATGCTTGTCCTCTATACAAGTCTTAAAAACGGGTTCTACAGACTCTGATCTGTAGTTTAACCCTTTAAACGCCAAGTTAAATCCCATCTGCCATTTGCTGGCATTATTAGGAGCTCACCTTATTCTCCACTTTAGCAGGTTAAGGATTAAAATAACCTAAAACTTTACAGCATTAGCAATACCAGACTGATGGAGAACAGAATTTCACATATTGTTATATCACACCAACGTGACAGTGGAAAACACAACGTTTCTCACCTGCATATATAGGTACTCAAACGCCACCAAATCCCTCTGTGCAAGATCACATGCATCTCTTGGTACAAATGCAACTCTGAAGAGACATCGCAAATTGTGTGAACCTGGCCTTGCAGCTATCTGTAACAGAACCAAACTGCAGCACAAAGAACAAACCGAAACTCTTTTGCAGTAGCTCTACTATCAGCAAAGATAAAGCTGTCAAAAAAAAAGCTGAAGTTGAAATCATTGGCCATCCAAGCACATACTGGTACGGCACCTTAAACTGCCATATGACTGCTTTCTTCCACACCCTTTCCATTTCAACACTCATGGATCATCGAAGTGTTTTATTCTATGTAATATAAGCAGTGGAAAAGGTGTTGTTAAATAAATTGGAATCAAAGCACCCACATATTTGTGACCAAATGCACTTCTTTGTAATTTTCACCATTACTGAAGAATAGATGTTACTTCTGTGCCTAATAAGCATTCTATAAATATGTATTTATACTTACAAATGTGAGGCTGAAAAAATTCAGATCTAGAATGAGCAGATGGATTTTTACGTACCTCATAAATTCAGTATCTAAAATTTGCTTACCCTTGCAAGAGGTTCCTGGGGATCCAGGAGAGTTAGTTTGTTCCTTCTCAAGCTCTTGACATGTTCCACCACCAGTGAGAAATGTTCTACTGCTTTGATGCAAAGTTTCTGCTGCAGGGACTCCACGACATCATGCACTGTTGTGTTTGAGTCGTACTTGAATGACTTGGTTTGTCCATTCTCAAGGAACACTTTCAGCACATTTGGCATAAATGGCACAGAAGAATCTCCTAGTGAGAATGTTGATGGCTAGAAGTTACAGATAAGGTAAGAATTATTAGAACTAGAACATAAAATATCATATTTCTTTACTTCTGAAAGAGACATGGTTTGTGAAACATTGTGTACATGCTTAACTGTGAGGTCAAGGATCAGGCAAAGCAAGTGTGCAGAATCTACCTGACATTATACCCTTGGTGTGAGTGGGTGAAAGATTAACAAACTGAGTAACAGCTGAGCTGCCATGGTTACAGAAAGCCACAATTGTAACAGAGCTTAGTTTCTGAGTGATATCACAACACAGGTTTCCACAGTTTCCTTGATTACATGGGTTATGAGGGTGCCTAGGTTACAATAGTGTTACATAGGACAGCAGCTCAAGATGCCAGCCACCCATCAGATGGAATTAACATTACACTAGCACATTTTTATCTATACATTAGCAACAGACTTATAGTCCATTCTGATTTTCTTTCGTTTTCACCATACTTTTACCACTGTAACTTTGGTGTCTTTAGTGTTAATTAATCTATAGGACAGTTGCCATCTGGTGGTGCTATCATAAGTAATCTTAAAGTGTGTTGTGGAAGACACCAAAAAGACACATAAAACACTGGAATTTTCAACACTTCCCACAACCTCAAAACCAAGAATATATTCAATTAGACTGTTTGTTGCATGAATTGTTTAAAATATGGCAAAAGCCATAAATGTAGCAATAATTAATTCTGCTGCTAAGAAACAGGACAGTGTTACAGTGTGTTCTTTTAAAACTGTAAAGGCACATTACAAATACTTATGTTGCTGTTGAATGCTCTGTTCAAAATACTTAAAAGTCATAATAAATGGTACTAACAATCAATCCTGTTGTTAACACATCAGACAACCTTATAGCATGTGTTTTTGTAAAACTTTTAAAGGCAAATTTTTTTTAAAGAGATTTATTACACAGACAGTATATACAAGGCGTACAAGGATAAATTACAAAATTGTTCCTGTAACGAATTTCAATAAATATGAACTTTATGGAACAAGTGGAAACGGATAATATGTATATAAATATAGGTGTTAATAACGGCAGTGAAAAAGGAACAGAAAAAACACTGCGGCTTCTGGTAAGCTAATTAAAGCAGTATATGGTTCGTATGTTTATATGTTATGTGCAAGGTAATCAGATCGGCTGGAGTATAACACTGTGGTAGTTGGGAGAATGGTTAGAGAAGAAGGTGCTTGGGTCATTTGTGTATGTATTTCTTATACTGGTGATGAAGGTCAGCCAGGGAGTAGTTTCCTATGGAGTGGATGAGGGGGTTAGGGTGGGCAGAGCACCTGTCAAAAAAGTTAGCGGTCAAATGATAAATGAAGTCGCGGATAGGTGCGACGTTTAATGTGGCATGAAGACGTGGGATGGGGGTGTGCCTGGGGTAGTTGCCGATAACGTGGAGACATTTGGACTGTAAAGTTTGCAGTCAGCGATAGTTGGAGGATGATGTGTTGCTCCAAACAGGGGCAACATATGTGAGCATAGAGCGGATAAGTAGTTTGTACAGAGTGATTTTATTGGGAATGGATACTGTTGAATCACGTGCGAGGAGGGGGAAAAGTTGAAGAAAAATACCAGTGGCCTTATATGTTACGGAGGTTATATGTCTCGTAAACAGAAGTTTGGAGTCGAGTAGAAGACTGAGATATCGGAATTGTGCGTTCCATGGTATTACACAGTGTGTTGGAAGTGGAGAGGTGCTGGGGGAACAGGATGACATCGAGTGAATAAAATGGCCTCTGTTTTGTGAATGTTGACTTGAAGTTTCCATCTGGTAAAATAACGAAGCAATACGGACATTGCATGGGTAAGTCGGTGGAGAATAGTATCAGTTCCCCAAGACTGAGTAAGAATGGCGGTGTCATTGGCATATAACGCTAGTTGCGTGTTAGGGGGGTGCGGCATGTCAGAGATATAGAGTGCGAAGAGAGTTGTCGATAAAACCGCTCCTTGGGGTAGGCCAGAGGGGGTAATTTTGGGGGACGAGGGCGTCTCATGGAGATGAACAGTAAATGAATGTCCTTCCAGGAACGCTTTGAGAATGAAAAGAAGATACGTCGGTAATTTGAAAACAATGAGTTTATTGAGGAGGCCATGTATCCAGACTGTGTCATAAGCTTTTTCTAAGTCTAGTAGAACCATGCCTGAGTGCCTGTGGAGATTATAGCCTTTGGAGATGTAATCTGTGATTCAAGCCAGCTGGGAAACGGTGGAATGTTTTTTACGGAACCCGAATTGTGCATGGCGAAGGAGGTGTTGGTTGACAAAAGATTTCAATCGGACAGCTATGATACGCTCGAATAATTTTCTGAGTGTGCTGAGAAGACTAATTGGTCTGTAGGAGTTAGGATCGGTGCCTGGTTTGTTGGGTTTAGGGATGGGGATGACTTTGGCTCTCTTCCAGCAGGTGGGAAAGTACCCTAGCCACAGGAGATGGTTTAGAAGGCGAGTGAGGTGGGTGAGGGTTTTGTGGGAGAGGTAGCATGGCATCAAAGGGGTGATTCCATCGTTTCCTAGTGCTGACCAGAGTTTCACGGAGAGTATTTTCCGTTTGACTTCATAGATGTTCGTGAGTTGTAGAGGGGAAGTATGAGGAGTGGTATTGTGGAAGAATCTATCAACAAAGTGGGTTATTGTTGTGGTGTGGTGAGGAGTGCCCATATTGAGGGTGAGATAATGGGAGTGCTCAAATTGTTGTGCTAGGACTTCTGCTTTTGAGTGGGGTGTGGTTGACTTGCACACCCTGGTGAATTAGGGGGGGTATGGAAGACGGAGATTTTGTGAAATAGCGTGCAACTTTCCAGAGTTGAGGAGTCCGTGTATGTAAAGAGCCCAAAAAAGAGGACCATTTGGAGTTATGGAGACGTACGAGGTGAGTCAAGAAGGTTTGGGCGAAAAGTTGGAAGAGGTAGTGGAATAAAGGTAGACAGGACCGTTGGTATCGGTGTCAGTAGTAATTCTTGAGTTTCAGCAGATAGCGTAATTTGGCCGGGAGCGTGAGGTGGTTACATTTGGTAGTGTACACAGGGATGTGTGAATAGCTGCCTGTTGGACAGACCGGGTAAAGGTGGCAATAGCGTGTTCGAGTTCGATAAAGGCACACTATAAATACTCACACCTTGAGTGTTTGCCTTGAAAAAGTGCTGTATTTCTTTTAAATATTTCAAAGGTAAAAACTGTTAAAAATGTTTTCAATATTTCAAAGGTCATAAGTATAGGTAACAATGAATGCATGAAGTGCACATCAAGTGAGAAATAATAATCTAATGTGAGATCAAATTACTGAATCTCTAAATCAAGATTCATTAAAATGTTCCCGAAATGCAAAATGAAAGATGCTCAGAGAGATCAGAGTGAGCAAATGAGATGTTTGAAGAGACAGCTTCACAACACACACAGCATTCATTCATTTATTATGCATTTCATCCATCCACACAAGGTCAACCAACCTATAGGATACAGAGTTTGTCATAATGCTAATGTAATATAGATATAAAATAATTATATAATAAAGTACATCTTATAGTAAATCCTACAAAACACAAGAAGTAAAAGCACCCCAATTCCCTCATGTATGCAGTATATTATACCATAAGTCATAACTGAATGCACACAAGAGAAATATAATATCCTTAAATCTTCTCTTGACAATAGAGATGTAACAATTTTAATAGCAAAGCAAGCTGTTCAGGTTACTTATTATCAGTCAAACCACCACAATTCATTGATCCTTGCATGGCCTAGAGGACCGATGCTGAAAGTATAAATAGTCTACAA
>Ga0123354_10007663_pt1 | contig 16300 bp, 3 predicted proteins | sample TergutLab28metaG_2_FD_97872 | JGI IMG/M metagenome (GOLD analysis project Ga0123354, IMG submission 97872) | Labiotermes labralis P4 segment gut microbial communities from Petit-Saut dam, French Guiana - Lab288 P4 | ecosystem: Host-associated > Arthropoda: Insects > Digestive system > Gut ...
ATTCGTTACTAGAAGAAACGTTCTTCACTGCGCCGAGATTTAATTTGGAACTGAAACTGTCAACCTTCCTTATAATAATGAAGCAAGCGGGCATGTCTGTGTACCTTGCATAACTTCTTCCACGTCAAGGAATTGACACTTCAAAACACCGAGGAAAGGCAGCCGCAATGATGTTGAAGATAGTCCTTTTGTTTACACGGTGTATTTTTTTGCCTTTTATGGTGCTGAAACCGAATATCTAAACAACACTACGAGTAAACTGCTGGTCTGCTTCATGAAGACATTTTGTGCTTTTTTTTTTCTGAGGAAGTAATTTTTATAGAGGGTGCTGATTCGATCAATGTCAGTGTTAAAAAAAGGAAACAAATTTGGGATTCTTTCAAGGCATTCGAATAACTGGAGAATAAAATCCAACTAGATACCACTTATTGCCGGTCCCACTAGCCGCGCGGTCTAAGGCGTAGGTCTTCGGCCGCTCGCCTGCTGAGATCGTGAGTTCGAATCTCACCGGCGGCATAGACGTTTGTCTGTTGTGAGTGTTGTGTGTTGTCAGGTAGAGGTATCTGCGACGAGCTGATCACTCGTCCAGGGAAGTCCTACCGACTGATGCGTCGTTGTGTGTGATCTAGTAACCTCGTAAATGAGGAAGCCACGTCCCGCTTTGGGCTGCAGGGCCACAAAAAAGATGCCACTTATTACTTTATTATGCTTATGTTAGGCTCAACATGTTTCGGGCACCATTATGCCCATCATCAGTAGCTCACGACGATAGCGTTGTTTACCACATAGGCCGTCTGGTTCTCGAGTTGCTGCTGGTTGGAAGTTAAGTGCAGGCAGGATGGATGAGTGTCCGGACCGAAGGCTGTAACACGACTTAATGGTGCCCGAAACATGTTGATCCTAACATAGGCATAATAAAGTAATAAGTGGCATCTAGTTGGATTTTATTCTTTAGTTATCAAGATGATGCACGGTCCAATACACATCACATTCGAATAATTCTCTGAAAAGATATGCACAGTAATTTTAATTAAATGCCGGGTAAACAACAATAAATTAAAACACAAAATGTCAGACACTGTTGACAACAAAAAGAAATCTTTGCTTGTGTTGTGACAGCCGAGCTCAGTGCATACGCTGCTTGCTGCTCCTTGTGGACGTTTAAAGCTATGCTAGCGCCACACGCTGTATATTATTAATGCTGTGAGTCCCACAGCTTCATTATTATTACACAGTTAATGTAAGTGGTGTAACAGCAGGGTTCAGGCAGGCATGATTTCCAATTCAACGTGCGTTCTGAGTACATAATGCATCACGCTTGGAATCAATCTAATGCAGAAGAAATACAAGACCAGTAGATGTTCTTTACTATACGTTGAATGTTTCAAATTCGTTTCTCCAATCTGTAAGCTGCAGGCAGATATAGGGAGTGAATTTTTTCTTGTAACTATAGTGCGACAGATGTTACTGTTCTGTTCAGTGACTTATTTGAACCTTACTGCTGTTAAACTTTCACCCCAGTATCAGTTGGCTGAACTTTTCCGACTTTTAGCAGCTTCATAATCGTTGTCCTCATCAAACATTTGTGGGAAATGAGGGAGAATGAGATGGGTGGGGTATGTAGCACTCAAAGGGGATATGAGAAGTAATAGAACGTACCGTTAGAAAATGTAAAGACAAGACACAACAGAAAACAATTTATTACTTGCTTTGAATGTGTGTGAAACTTGAGCTGTTACTTTGATGGAGGACGCGTTACTGGCGTTTGTTGGAAATCAAAGTACCTGAGATGGATCATGTAATTTTCCTTGAAAATTTCCTCGCGAAACCTTCAGCTGGAAGTTGAATAAAGAGAGACCAACTTGATGTTACTTGCTTTTATATTTCATTATTTAATGCACAACATGTTTCGGATGTTAATACATCCGAAACATGTTGAGCATTAAATAATGAAATAAAAAATCAAGTGACATCAAGTTGGTCTCTCTTTATCCAACTATCAAGATGATGCACGGTACAATAAACAGATCTTCAGCTGGAAGTTGAAAAATAAGGTAGGAGTATAACATCGTAACGGATATTAGACACACACTGCTTCAGGATTTCGTCTAATGGAGAAATTTAAGAGAGTATTAATAGCGTTTATTGTTAGGGTAACCCACCAAAATCTTGGTACATACATATATTTCATTACTGAAGTTTTACTTGCGTTTTTTCATCATTTGCCTGTCGTCAAATTGGTTATGTGGCACGCTATGATATATACATCTCTTCTCTACTTAAGAAAGCGTGCTTTGGCCCACGGACTGCTGACCTATGATACTTTTACGTAAGCGAGTAGACTCGTAACACCTGCGGATAGAGCTTGGTCACGTGATTTGTATGGCCAACTGTCATTCATAAGCGAAAGGTGCAGCAAACGTTATCGTCTGGATATACTGTGCAGTAGCGCGCTTCGATGTTTGATTGTTTGTTTAATGACGGCTTAAACATGGCGGTCATCTTAAAGTAACATTTACAAGAACTGCTTGCAAATAACGGACATTTTGTTCTTCAGAGTGTCAGAATATAAGTGGTATGTGGTGAAGTTTGTTATTGTAATTTGCTAGTATCTGATAATTAATGTACGAGCACACATCTTTAATTCTCGAATGCGAAAGTGATAAAGTGATTTTCAAAAGAGGCTAACTATATGTTAAGTAATAGCAAAGTATTAATTTTTTAAGCTCATTAAGGTACATCCAAAAACGCGTAACAAGTGTTCCGGAAAAGAAACAGACTAAGTCTACCGGAAGAGTTTCTTATGTGCAAAGGTTAGGCTACTGCATGTGATAACATCTTTTGCTTCCTGAAATTTTTATTCCTATAAGATCTTCATCGCATTGAGGAAAGTGATAACGTAATGACGAAGTCAAATAGAAGTATTTAAGCAGTTTATGAAGTCCCTGTCCACGTCATTAAGATGATAACGGATAAAGGTAAGATTATATGTAGAGTACATCGCATGCAGGTTGTTGCAGGAGTTCAGCAGTTACAGTCACATTTGTCACTAAAAGGTCAAGCACGCAGATGTTGGCTTTGTTACAGCCTTATAATGAAAGCCAACGAGATGCACTGTTTCTCACACTTATTTGATAAAGTACTCTACATATTTCGGAGAAGTCCACCGTCCAACATCAGGATATCTCAACACTGTATACACACAATAGGTGTCTGCTAGCGCGACCACGCTAGCAGACACCAACAGAAATAATATGACAAATACTTGTTGTGGGTATGCAGTGTTGAGGTACTCCTGACGATGGACAGTGGACTTGTCCGAAACATGTAGAGTACCTTATCAGATAAATCTGAGAAACAGTGCATCTTGTTGGGTTTCATTATAAGAATACATCACGATGCACGGTCCTCTGAATGTCAAGTTTGTTACATCCGTCTGGATGGAATCAATCTAGATGCACTAATGGCTTTATGGAAATTTCGTGCTGTAGAATTGTAATATATTTAATTTGGTACTCTTTTGGTTAAACTTGAGCCATAGTATTGGCGATGATACGTGAAGACGTCTTGTGTTTCTTGTTACATCCCGAAGATAACTCGCTAAATTCTGACCAGAGTAAAGAACGTTTGGGACAAATGCATAACATATATTAAAGGGACCAACAAAAGCACTTGGATTTGTGAATGTAATTTTATTACAGAGTAATTCCCGACATTTTAGGCCACTCGTGTGTCCATCTTCGTGGTAGTGGGAACAAGAATACAAATGCAGTGTGTCATATTATAATTATTTTCTATTCTGTATCTCACCACATTGAAGATGGCCAAATGAGTGGCCGAAATATGTTGGTGATTGTTGTGTAATAAGATTGTATTCATAAATCCAAGTACATTTGTTGGCCACGGTAATAAATTTTATACATCTGATTAATGAACGAAACAAAGAATTTATTAAACTGTATAGGATATAGTTTGTAGAAAAGAAAAAAGCGTACATTTTTTATCCAATACACCTTGCCTAAGTTTTAAAGGTTTTAAAGTTGATGTGACAATATAAAGTTATCACGCTGGAAAGTAGAATTTCTGTGCACATTGTGTGAGTTGTTTATTATCTTCCCATTCCGATTAAGTGAAAAGTGTTTACTAAGATTTCGTATTTTTGACGTTTTGTTGACCTTGCATCTCAGTATATTTATCTCGGTATTTAACCAACTTGATGCACAAAATTTGTTTCACAGTAAGTTTTATTTCATGCCTCTACATGTTTCGAACACATGTGCTCGAAACATGTAGAGGCATGCAATAAAACTTATTGTGAAACAAATTTTGTGCATCAAGTTGGTTAAATACTGAGATAAATAAGAGTTCGTCGTTTGTTTTGTTTGGGAACATTGCTGAACACACTAAATTACCCCATAATACTGCAGTTGCAACTTACAGACGATCTGCCTGGTATTTGTGAATGTAACTACACAGTTTTAGTCCAAGAGGGACAGCATTTATTCAGGAGCTTAATATCTGCTAGTCAAGAAATTCCCTACATTTTGTGGAACTCGAAAGGTTCATTACCATCCAGCTGGCCAGCTGTCTGAACTCTGTGCCGTATCATGTCAGTGCATTCCCTCCCTCCCATCCTATTCTTGTAAAACTCACTTCAGTATAAATATTGTGAGTAATCTCCTTCCTTCGGGGTTTCTATCAAAACTGTTTCTTAATTTCTCTTATTTCTGCAAGCCAACATGTCCTAACCTCCTAGACTTGACAGTAAAAAATACTATTCGACTACGCATACACTTCATTGAAACTCCTCATTGCATAGTTCTCTCCATCCATCTGTTCCTTCCTTCCTCTTATGTCCAAATAACTTCCTCAGCAGCAAACACCGTCCGTCTACATTCTTTTCTTAAGGTTCTTTTGTGGGAGTAATGTGACCATGGCGCGATGTTGACCACTCACCTGCATCTAGTGTGGAGGTTAAGAACGAGTGGAACTATATCCCTATTCGCCCTCTATGCCTTCATGGCGTTGACAGTGGCAAAATTTCCATGACTATACATACTAACATAGCCTACGCGCATACACGCATACATTGTATTTACACATACATACATACATACACACATACACACACACACACACACACACACCTGAGAACTCATACCCCATCAGATTCTTGACACAAGTTTTTTAACCAAGTCCTCTCCAGAACTGAAACTCTGAAGACCGCCGTCCTCGATGAATACGGAGAAAATCGAAGCTTCCTGTTCTGTCGCTAGTGCTCATTTGTACCTTCATTACGTATGTCAGCATGTAGTCATGAAAAATAGCAGAAAATGAGATTAATAAACATCAGTATGCGTAAGTTAGTGCTGCATTGTCAAATTTTGCCGAAAAATTTATAGCTTAAATTCAGATAGAAGTACCGTTTAGTGCATGATGCTGTTGTCTCACTGCCAGTGTAAATGTGGCTTCTGTGCGGAATGCTTCAAGTTCTCAGCGTGCCTAAGTTAAGTGCTGCTTGCAAAGTGACGTGGAGCAGTGGATTACAGTAAAATAAGGTAGCCTACTGCGTGAGAAAAAAGACATGTTACTAACTGTAAGAGTACAGGAAAAATTCTTCCTGTGTACTCCGTGAAGGCCAACGAAGGAGCGGACGTATGGCTTCACTCTTTCTTAACATTGGCACAGGTTGGCTGTTACTTGTCAGCCTGACGTTCCGGTCACCTAACCCCCTGAAAAAGCGCTGTCGATATCCACTGAATACAAAGCTGGATGGGCACCAGATCTGTTATGGAACCTTTCCAATGAAGAAGAGTTTCTTGGCGCTGAGGGGAACCGAATCAAAAATTTCGGTTGTCCAGTCGAAGGATAATCACTATACTGATTATGCTATTGTGGCTCTAACTGCAACAGCTTCATGTTGAAATTTTAAAGGTCCTATCTTCGACTTCCTCCTTCTTTTTTCTCCTTCTTCGAAATTTCTGCATGTAAGAATACGTGTACCTTGGCTCTAAGTTACTGTGGCAGTTTTTTAACCTTGTAAGAGTAGATCAGAGAACACAAAATACGATGAATGCGCCTAAGAATGAGCTTATTCATGCAAGGGTGACACAAAATTAAGATATTAGCGCACGAAATTTTATGGAGGTACCTTAGGGCTTAAATTAGTGGTAAAATATAGGCCTTGGTATAGAAAAGCAAATCTGGTGTCTTGCTATAGTTTTTTATCTACTTTTAAACTGGCAAGTGCTGAACTTCATGCAGTCTTATAAATAGTATATAATAGGGCCCTCCTATATTAAATCTGATCAAAATCAAATCAGCGTTTCTTTACTCATGAAATGAAAAAGAATCTCTTTTGTTTAACTAGGTTGAAAACATAACAGTTAGGTAAGGAGTGTATTAGACTTTATGTTTTTGTTTTGTTTTTTGTATACAATTTTTGTTCAAAATGGTTTTCGCTCCGGCAAAATTTGGCGAGTTGTCCTCGTGATGCGACTCCAAACGCTTGTACGTCTTCACGTGAAGTGAGTATTATTGGTGTCCGATGCTAACCGTAATTAGATTCAGTCACTAGTTTACATACTGAAGCTGTGTTTCTAAAACCTTTCTTTTCGAATCTGCCAGAGTGCCTTTAATCTGGTGTAAGAGAGGAAACGCGCTATGCCGTGAGCAAGTGTCCATCCCGGTTTGCGATACACTGCGTAATCTCTGCCCGCGCGCACCTGTTCACTGGCCAGGCCGTGTAGTGTAGCTTCGAGCATGTCTTAACATACTTGCGGAACCAGTTTTCTATAGTGGTAAGTCCGCTGACCGAATAATTCAAGTGCGTGAGGTTCTTGTTGACCGGCTGCCGTTGCAGCAAGGTCGCTGGACCGCGCTGCTCTGTGCTACATTTTTTTGTTCCTTGGCGGTCCTAGGAGCCACCTTGTCCGTCTTCCAGGTGTCTGCTTTACTAATGCTTTACAAATGGACAGTTCTGCTGGGCTGAATACCTAGACTGTGTTATATTTGAATATAAGGTCAATCCAGATATGTATAAACATATCTGCGTTCGCGCAAATATTGTACTATATTTAATTTCTTGCCTCAAATTGCAAACACTGCAGCTCCATTATTTGTGGCAAAGTATCAGCAACTTCAAGTGTAAAGCGTAATTTGAAATTTATAGATGAAAATACATGCCTATTGTAACCAACAGCTGGCCTTGGTGTTACTGGAGCTGGGCTACTTCAAATCCATAAGTATCGGAGTTGGATTCTTAGCGGAGGCAACCTTTTCTTTTCTACTTAAGCTCCAGTCTCTCTACGAGGTCCGCACAGCTTCCTTCCTTGTGGTGCTGTGGGTGGGGTAAAATAGCCAAGGCGTGAAGCTGACTACTCGCCTGAAATTGGTACCAAAATTAGGAAGGCATGGATTTTTTTATATTTGTAATCTATTTTCAGTTTATTTATGAAAGCTGTCATTGACCGGGACAATATAATGTCGAGTGATGTGTGCATAGTAAACAATGAATTAGAAATTTTGACATTATGTATTTTTTGATGTTGCATTTACCGTGCATCATGTTTTACATCACTTTTTACTTACCGGCAATTAATTCACACTTTTTGTAAGCTACTAACTTTTTAAATGTAACTCCGACGCGTTTCGGCTTTTATCAAAGCCATCTTCAGGGAGTTCCAGATTGTTGTTTTGTAAAACTTCATATTGACACAAGCATTACTTGATTCTAAGATCACAATTTGTACACAGAGCCCATGCTTTGTAATGACACTAGAAGTCTTTACACTGGCCTATATTAAAATGTTCAAAATAAATTTTTAAAATAAATTATTACAATGCTAACCACATTAATATTTTAATCATATAAATATTTTAATCAATATAATTCTCAGACACGAGTGCAGTTAACGATTGTTAGAACTGTTTTTAAAATGAAATAAAATCTTAGTGTTTTTCTAATAAATTATTGTCACATTGTACAAAAAGAATGTTAAATTTAATGCCGAATTTTGTTTCATTTGTGCAAAATTCCGCTTTTTAAAAGCTCGTCATTTTAGGAGCCCCGTCAGCACAAAGGTGCACAGGCCTTTTCAGTGAAAGTTCTTATCCATTTTATTCAATTTTCTGGTTTCCATAAAGTGAGGTTCTTCACCAGTAATTCTGCGCATAGGGATTACATGCGAAGTTCTTTAATTATATTGAAATTTTAATTGCAACCACGATTATGTACTGCAGGCCGAGATGTATCCTTAACGTCTGTGCTTTTAAGCACTGCCTGAAAAATGTTGCCACTAGCAATTAATTAATCTTCATACCGTTGTCTGTGTCATGTGTATTTTCAGTCACTGCGCTTCTAGTAAGTTTTGTCATTGAATTTTTTTACTTTTTCTGTACAGATGATATCAGCTATTTCACATACACATGTCTCGAGTAATTTGTCATTCTGAAAAAGTTTTTGAATTGGTTGTGCAGAAATTGCTGGATATTATATTGGTTTTAGCTGCCGATTCATTTAATTTGTTCATTTTTAGGGGTAGAATTTCTAAAAATAATTATAATTCGCACGACTTTCAAGTTCTACATTTTCTGAAAATGTCATGTTTTTTTTGTAGCTTATATCATAACGTCATTTAACCTTAAACACGATGTGATCAGGGTACACAATACCTAGGTGATCTAAGTCCCTGTCACCATAGAATATCACCGGACAAGAAAACACCACACGTTCCCTGACATTGAATAAGCATCATACAAAATCAACTACCCGTAGTCATAACCGACATCTGCCATTTTCTGTAAGACTTTAAAATTTTAACATCAACATATTTTACTACGAAAATTAAATGTATTAAAGAAAGAGTGAATTGTAAATATATTTGTAAGAAGGTAAAGGTAAAGGTAAAGCAGTTCCGTTACAGGCCTGGAGTGACCCAGAGGGTTCCAGTAAGTTAAGGTTCCCAGATTTCATGACTACGGCACAAGATAGTGGTAAGATTGTCAGCCTTACGCACCGGCCAACTTTACCCACAGGAAATGCTCCTGGTACTCATTTCTGTTAGAGGTTGAGTCGACCCCAGGTCCATAGTGCAATCGGAAAGAGTTTATGTCAATGAAAAATTCCAATGACACCATCTGGGATCTAACCAGCGACCTTCAGATTTGTACCACAACAGCTGAACCACTGTGCCTCCGCGGTCCCCCTTTGTAAGAAGTAAGATCTTAATTCCACAAAGCAATAAGTATACTTCTTTTAATATCTTCTAAAAGTCAGCCTGATGATATGTCTAAACATGTAGTTGTATGAATACTTTACAAGGATGTGTTCGCTGGTTATTTGTTTACTCCTTTTTTTAAAGTGCTTGTACATGATTGTTAGAAGTACTTGCTGAAATTTCCTGCATCCGTCAGACAAACAAGACAGCAAATGGTGTAATCTTCGACCTTGTACACAGGCTTCACCAAAGGTTTCTTTACTTTCAAAATGTAGTTTAATTCACCTCCATAAGAATGTACTGATCCTCCATTCTGATTACCGCGAAATCCAGAAATACGCAGCATAATTCTGTGCGGATCTCTGACACTGAATTTTAGGTAAATTGAACAATAAATGTAGAATCAAGGGACTGAAATTCATTTACGTGTCTTGAAAACATATGGATTTTACAAAACCCACTTTTCTAAACCCATAATCATTCAAATTTTTATACCTCCTTTTTTAATGTCTAACAAAATCTGACAAATGTTTAAAAGACTGGCAAAGTTTATTTGCACCTTTCGGTAAATTACATTTTTTCTTTACACCGATTTCGATGCAACTCACTGTTGCTCAGCGGCATTGTCTGACGATCTTGTGTACCGAACTTTAGCAATTCGGTTATGAAATGTAAGCTGCAGGTATAGAATTTCTTTTACGCTCCTAAGTAAAATATGGCAGACCCTGAGCGGATTTTCACGAAAATCACGCATGTGCGAAAAATTTTTGTAAAGAAACTGTGTACCAAATTTCATAAAAATGCAGTAAAAGGTGCAGTCGGTGACACTAGCCACAGACTGACGGACGGACGGACAGGCGTGTTATCCACATAAGACGCTTTCCACGCAAGGCGTTCTTTCTTTGCTTCGCAAAGTGCGCTTAAAATCGTAAGTTATTTTTATTTCGACGCGAGGAGTAGAAGGAATGTTGACAGCTTATTAAAGCCTCACTTATTAAAAAATTAAAAACTGTACAAGCTTCACCAGGTGTTATGGCAGCAAATATGCTGCCATAACACCGACTACGTCCATATCAACAGACACGATAGAACCATTACTGTAATTTTAGCTAAGCACGCTATATAGCTCCCTGATGATGGATCCCTTGTGATCCGAAATATGTTGGAGCAATTTTAAATATTTTATAATAATTCTAATTGTATCTACGAATTATATATTTGTGCATCTATTGGATAATAAAGTGTTTTAATCGTCATTGATGCACGGTACAAACATGAAGATTTATAAGATTACCAATTTAAAAATGGAATTTTCAGCTTTCTATTGCATAAGAAGGTAGGCAATTTACATATAACGTGACACTGTAGCAAGTTCGCGTAAGGTTTATACCTCCTCTGCTATTCTGACATCCCGATACCATTTGCTCGTAAAGAGCGCCCTTATGGCAACAACAAAACGCGATACGTCATCATGTGAAATGCCCATATTTTTGTCTGATTGCCAGACATTTGGATTTTTAGGACAAATTTCCATACAAATCCCCAGCGTCAAAGTTCGAATAAATCCGTTCAGTGGGAGTCGCGCGCCGATAAGTGCGAAGAGATGTAGAGGTGTAAAGACGGACAGAGGGAAGGTCGAATGCACGGACATGAAGAAGGTAATAGGCGTTTTTCGCTGTTTTGTATCCGATGTTCGGAAATGTATCATCCTGTGAAACAATAGGGTTGCATAAATTGTGATGCTGCATGGACATTGGAGTAGCGCTTGTCTGGTTTCTGCAAAGTGGCAAGTTAACGGCAAGTATTGAGCGGCATACTCAGAGGCACTGACAACTGAAATATGTGTGTGCCCAAACAAAGAACAGGAAACATCTGTTGAGCGCCTTGTGTATGCGTGAGAAATGGAGAAAACTCATACAGTATTAAATAGGATATATCATGAGACTAATATAGTGAAATAGATTACTGGATTTCCTGCTATACCAGAGGTTCTGAGCTGCAAGTGTCACATATCCTCGTCTGTTACGTGTCATATAATTGTGTATATATATATATATATATGTGTGTGTGTGTGTGTGTGTGTGTGTATGTGTGTGTGTGGAGGGGGAGGAGGAGTACGTATCTGATATATCTTATATATATATATAATATAAATATATATTCAAACACGTATACATGTGTGTATAACACATAGTGAAACACATAAACAGACAAAACTCTTCACAAGTTTGATTTCTAGAACTCTTTCGGTGCAAGAGATGGATATTTGTATTTTTGTAATTTATGTGTTCGTGTCCTGAGTTTGTTAGGGTACAGTATCATGTAGTCGGATATAACAGTTGAGTCACAATTTAAGAAGTTTACGTAATTTTTTTATAAGAATAAATAGCTTGTGCATTTTGATTCTGCGGCACATAGGTGCGTGGAGCTTCTTATGAGGGTACATAAAATTGTAACCTTAGGAAGGCCGAGGGATAACTGAATTTTCATTCCTAGATCACGGAGCCGTCTGGCGGAAGAACTTGAAATTTGTACTTCTAGTATAATAACTCTTCCTAGAATAAATCACCAAGCCTATTATATCCCCGCATGTTATGTTTAACTTCTGCTCTTTACGGAAATGACAATGTTAAAACTAGTGTAGGTTGCCATTGTGATTTTAAGAGCTAAATTTAGACGTTGAGAATTCTATCATTTCGCGAAAGTCTGCACTTGGAATTACAAGACTCATTTCCATTAACCGGTGTTCATGGTGGCAGGAAAGGGTCAGTCATTCTGTTAGTGAACCGCGGACAATGGGGTAGTCATGAACTCACAGGTGGCATCGGTTTTTCTGTCATCTCTTGAAGAGTTTGAAAAGAAATGGGCTGTGTATTGACTTTGCAAGATGACAAACAGAAGAACTCTTGAAAGTATGGCAAAATAGATGGCAAAAGTATGTTCAATCATTAGCGACTTGAAGCACCGGGATATGACATCGTGTAAAGTAATTTGGTACAAGAAAGCACTAGCTGATCACAGTGACCGCCCTCTCTTCAGTCGCTTACTCTTTTCTCCCGCTGGAACACTGCGATTGCGTTCTTTTTTTGCAGTGACTTTTGGAAGTTTATTTATTGTTGTGTCAGAAATTCGGACTATACCGAGTCTAAAAATTGGCTGATAGTGAATAATGTACTGGTCAGGACGCGTAAAAAAGAGGTCGTGACCTATTTTAAGTAATTATCTCGACATTTGCCTAAAGAGAGTGTTTTCTCAACCGATATTTAAATAGCACCTCCCGAATAAAAGCCAGGGACTTTATTACGTTAGATGTAGTGCTGGCTGTCTGTTTGGAGAATTTTACAGAAAAATGAATGTGCTGTGTGGGGAAAATGCAGAGTTAGTGCTTGTAGCTATTCTGCAACAACCAGTCTGCTTTAAAGAGATAGCTTGTAATCTGTTCTGCATCCGGACATTTGTGTTATCCCGCTGCTCTTGGCGGCACGCTGGTGTCAGGAATTCTTTAGAGTATTCTTAGTAACGTACAGTGCAGAAGACACAGTGTTTGTTGATGAGTGTACACGATTTGACTTTATGACTGTTTATTGAGATGGTAATGACACATTTTAAAAATACAACAGAAGATTTCAGGTTTCCGCCTTTAAGTATATTTGAACTGCGCTCTTCTGGGTTACTACGCAGCGAGAAGTGGTAATTTCTTACCGAAGTGTCGGGAAATCCTATGGGTCCCATCTTCACCTATCGGTACCTTGAAGATGGGACCGATAGGTTTTCCACAAAGGTCGGTAAGAAATTGCCACTACTCTCTTGGATTCTTAACCCTTGAAGAGGGGACCGATAGGTTGTCCCGACACTTCGGTAAGAAATTATCACTACTCGCTGCGTAATAACCCAGAAGAGTGTAGTTCCCATCTACAACAGAAGACTCTAAGAAACGACTGAAAACAAATAACTAACAAAATGAACATTTTATTATCCAACTAAGGCACAAAATATAAATTGTAGATACAATTAAAATTATAAAATATTTAAAAGTGCTGCAACATGTTTCGGATCAGAGAGGATACATCGTCAGGGAGCCTTGTACAGTGCTTGGCTAAAAATTACATGAATGGTTCTATCGTGTCCGTTGACAAGGACAAGGTCGGTGTTATGGCAGCACACACGCACAACGGGTCAGAATATGCTGCCATAACACCGACCTTGTCCTTGTCAACGGACACGATAGAACCATTCATGTAATTTTTAGCCAAGCACTGTACAAGGCTCCCTGACGATGGATCCTCTCTGATCCGAAACATGTTGGAGCACTTTTAAATATTTTATAATTTTAATTGTATCTACAATTTATATTTTGTGTATTAGTTGGATAATAAAGTGTTTGTCATTGATGCAAAGTGCAAACATGAAAAACTAACAAGATATTTACGAAGTTCGGAATAAATCAATCAGCGCCGACCTTAACTTATTTTGTAGAAGAAAAAGTTCAAATAATAAGTTCATCCCGGAATGTACCCTGTAAGATTTTATATATTTAACTGCTTCACTTTTTGAGCCACGCGGACGCAAGGAATTTACCGGCTATTCAGTTTAAATGTGAATTAGCTCTGGTAACACAAATCACTTTCGAAAAACAGCAATTGCGCGATGACACAAGAGTTAGTGAAATTCATATTAACTACAAAACAGGCATACGTACGTTTAGTATAATTGCAGTGATCACTTCCTCTTTCGCGTCATCGTTTTTTCCTATCCACTTAATATTTTGACGCCTAATGTCAACTATAGTTGTCGTACCGCACCGCTAACCTCTAAAGTTGCATTTCATATATTTATTCAACAAATATAGGTACTGCATATTTTAAACTGGTATATAATCTCCGTCTTTTTCTCTTCAAAATGCAGTTTGTTTCATAAATCTAACATATTTGGTTCATGTATTATTCACATTTTATATACAGGATGTGCTAAAATTAAAAAAATAATTCCGGCGCCAAAAGGTTAATCACATTAATTTAGCTGTAACGATTTGTACTTGCATCCATATCGTGCCCAATTTAATTCTAGGCAGGAAAACCGACTGTACTGACTTAGAATGCTTTCCCTTGGTTCCTCTAAGCAATTACAGAGGGGGTACCTGGTTTAGGTTATGGTTGCTGCCGTCCGAATCATTTCCAAAGAATCGTTTATCAGCCATCCTACCACAGTCGATATATGCGATCTGAGAAACTGACTTCGTTGCAAGTCACCGTGATTCCAAACACCATCTCTGAAAATTTCCTCGACAGATGCTATACATCTCGTAGAAAAACCGGTGTCCAGTGCCATCTGAATCTTCGTTGAGACAATAATAGTGCAAGATTTTCGGTTAATTATCAGACAAATTTTCTACAAAAAAAAAAGAATTTACGTGTGTAGCAAGAGAATGGAAACTGCAGCGCTAAATACCTTTTCACTTTTAAGAAACAAAAAAAAAGTGTTTGAATGTCTATTTGTAAGTGTCGCTTGAAAGCCACTCGAATGCTTCTGAAGAACCTGTAATTCTGGGCAAATTAGTGGAGTGTTTCGGCAGACATTGGATACATTGTTCGGGTTATAATACTGTATAATCTGGCACGTGGGTATAAACATTTCGGACAGATAATTAAATCATGTTGAGGCTGAAAAACACAGCGGCATAATATTCAGAAAGTTTGTTACCAAACTGTTAGACCAAACAGTCTCAGAACTCAGGCCAGAATATGAATCAACATCGGCCTGTATACATTCATTATAACTGTGACATTTCCCTCGCACTAGGCCAGTGATTTGCGTGGTTTAAGTACCTAGGTATAGAGCAGGAAAAAAAGAAGAAGCAGTATCTGAATAAGATAAATTATGTCTGTTTATACAGTTCGTCAAAATGACATACAGCTTGCGTCCTACTAATTTTATAATTAATAAACAGAAGTACTTTTTCTTCATCCGGGACGTGGTTTCTATCCTTGCCAATGTCAATACCTGTGAATAAGAAATTCGGAGTTTTTCCGTACAATTGAAAGGAGAGTGAAAACAAGAAATAAAATCGCCTCCAAAGCATCAAAAGTAAACTGCACATCAATGTAACGGCCGTAGTTGCCTTACGTATTGGCAAGAATAAGCGTCTTAATATTTTTGGGTGTTCTCAAGTAAGTCCGAGATTTGAAAAAGAAGAGACTGGTGTGTCACTTTAATGATTTTTTTCGGTTCGAGTGTTGCTGTGTGGACGAAAGTACGTAACGTAGTAGCCAGCTGCTGATATAATCTGATGTGTGCTGAACGAGTACAAGACCAATTTACGTAACTCTGTTCGCAAGATATTATGGGACTGCCCTAGACTCGCAGATGATGTCACTGTGTGAGATTCGCCCCTTCCGTTCAATTGAGTTTACACGGACGTCACTAACGTTTACCTTAAACAAAAAAATCAAGAGATGGCTTGAGAAGTAGAGGTATCATTCTTGGCTTGTTTTATTGGTACAGATTTGTTTCGGAATTTTGTGAAAGTCAGTTGATCTGGAATGTGGCACCTCCTATTGTTGTTTGTATGTACCAACATATGTAGGAATTTTCTGCCCTTATCTTCAGTGTCTTTGAAAATCTTACAAAGATCTTATATATACTTTAAGAACATCAGTTCTGTCACATTTCTATGTTGGAGTTCCATGGACCGCCACCGGATGGCGGGTAACGTCTCTAGGATGAACAGTGGAGTTTCACGGAACGCCACCAGATGGCAGGAGACACTACCCAGAACTTAGTCTGACGGAAACGCAGGTGATATATAGAGGAAGCAACTAATTAATTTGTCCACGGTAAATACGTTAAAGGTCGCTGGGTACTAATACTAGAGTACAATATATATATGTATATACATACATACACCCATTATTCATGTTTCCACGCTAAATAAGGACGTCACTACAAAACTATTATATATATATATACAGGGTGTCCCAGGAGGAAAGGACCTAACTTCGGGAGAGTGTTCCTTAGATCAAACTATAACGATATAACCCAAAACACCTATATCCAAAGTTCAATGGTTACGGAGATATTGGCCA